>Ga0066376_10003403_pt1 | contig 14241 bp, 10 predicted proteins | sample Knorr_S15_td_Bot_FD_77009 | JGI IMG/M metagenome (GOLD analysis project Ga0066376, IMG submission 77009) | Marine microbial communities from Southern Atlantic Ocean transect - Knorr_S15_td_Bottom_ad_5009_LV_A | ecosystem: Environmental > Aquatic > Marine > Oceanic | place: Southern Atlantic... | reverse complement strand
CGCCAGCCCTTGCCTTCAGGCACCCCCGCCACGACCCGGCCCCTACAGGATCTACCCTCACTCAGCCTCGCAGCACGGGCACAATCAGGACTAGTGTCCGGTCGCAGAAATACCTTACCATTCGGGAGCCGATCCATCCCGGCCCGCTGCGTTGTGTCTGACGGGAGCCCGCGCCCTGATGCGCCCGCAGTCCCTCCTCCCCGACTTTTCTGGCAGCTGTATCCGCTTCCATAAAAAGCCTTGACAACCTCGAAGACGGCAGCGTATATTGGGATTGCTTTTCCACAAGATATTGTATATTCATTGTGGTAGAGCCTGAGATAGTGTGGTTTGGGATAGTGTGGTTTTAGATAGCGTGGGTTTAGATAGTGTGGTCTGGGATGGTGTGGTCTGGCCTTCGAGATACTATGGTCTGGCCTTTGAGAGTAATGAGGTCTCGTTCCTGGCCGCGCGTCATTTCTGTTGATCCCGTAAATACGAGTTTCCTAAGGGTCCGTCGGGGATTTCCTTTTGTCCACCCTGTCGGAAGGGTGCCTTTTGCCCGCCATAGATAGATGCCCTTTGCCGACCATACAATGCCTTTTGCCCGCCATACATGCCTTTTGCCGCCAACACGAGGGAGCGTTACATGCCGTCCGAAAAACCTGCGCCTGAAGTCACCGAAACTGGCGAAGCGTCGAGTGGGGAGACTACCGTACACCGTCTGGAGGACCTGCTCGCGCAGCTGGAGGGCCACGGCTACAAGCGCAACGGGCACGACGATCTGCTGAGGAGGGCCGCCGACGCCGAGACGTACTACGGTGACAACCAACTGGCCATCGACGTCCTGCGCAACAAATACCTGGCTCCAGGCGAGACCGGACCCCTCCAGATGTGGGACCGTATTGCCCGGGCGATGGCATCGGTGGAGGTCGAGAAGGAGCTGTGGTACGATCGCTTCTTCTCCATCCTGCTGGATTTCAAGTTTATTCCCGGAGGCAGGGTGATGCACGGCGCCGGCCGGGAGGAAGCCCGCCGGAAACCCACCCTGTCAAACTGCTACGTCATCCCCATCGAGGAAGACAGCCTGGAGGCGATCTACCGCTGTCTCAGCGAGTCGGCGATGGTCTACCGAACCGGTGGCGGCGTCGGTACCGACCTGTCGGTGCTGCGTCCCAAGGGCGCTCCCGTGAACGCTACCGTCGACCAGTCTCCCGGCTGCACGGCGTTCATGAATCTCCTCAGTGAGAGCACCAACGCCGTGTCCCAGGCGGGGCGCAGGGGGGCGCTCATGCTGACGCTTCGTGTCGACCATCCGGATGTCGAGGACTTCATCGCCATCAAGAGTGACGCGAAGCGCTCCAAGGTGCAGCACGCCAACATCAGCGTCCTCATTACGGATCAGTTCATGGAAGCAGTAGAGGCGGACACCGACTTTGAGCTGAAGTGGGGAGGGGAGGTCTACCGCACCCTGCGCGCCCGGGACCTGTGGGACAAGATCACCACCAGCGCTCATGCCAGCGCCGAGCCCGGGATAATCTTCTGGGACACGATGCGCGCCTACCACAACGTCGAGTACGTCAATCCACTGTCCAGTACCAACCCGTGCGGCGAGCAGCCCCTGGCGGCCTATACCGCGTGCAATCTCGGCAACCTCAACCTGCTGGCATTCGTGGGCGACAACGGCATCTTCGACTACGAGGATCTAGCGGAGAGTACCAAGGTAGCGACGCGGTTCCTCGACGACGTCGTCGACTACAACGTCGGCAATCACGCCATGCCCAAGATCAAGGATGCGGTTTCCTCCGACCGCCGCGTTGGCCTCGGGATTACCGGGTTGGCAGATGCTCTGGTGATGATGAAGCTTAAGTACGACTCGGATGGGGCCCTCGATGCCGCCGAGAAAATCATGCAGACCATCTGCTATTACGCCTACGAGACCTCGGTCGACCTGGCGAAGGAGAAGGGCGTCTTTCCCGCATACGACTGGGAGGGGATGCGGAAGAGCAAGTTTATCCAGAGTCTGCCCAAGACAATTCTGGACCGCATCGGCAAGGATGGGTTGCGCAATTCGACGCTGATTACGGTGCCGCCGGTGGGCACCGGCTCGATCGTGGCGCAGACCTCCTCCGGTATCGAGCCCATCTTCTGCACCAGCTACAATCGGCGGGTCAAGCAGTCCGACGGGGAGTCCTTTCGGGATTACAAGGTCTACCATCCGCTGATTCGGCAACTCTTCGGCGACGACGAGCACCTGCCGGATTACGTCGTGGCGGCTCACGATATCGACGCCTACTTCCGCGTCAAGTTACAGGGCGTGATCCAGAAGTACACCGACAGCAGTATTTCCTCCACTATCAACCTGCCAGAGGAAACCACCAAAGAGACGGTGGCCGACATCTATATCAAAGCCTACAAAGAGCGGCTGAAGGGCGTCACCGTGTACCGAGAGGGCAGCCGCGAGGGCATCCTGCAGACTGAGAAAAAAGCCAAGGCCCCGGCAGCTCAGGCCCCGTCAGCGCAGGAAGGAGCCCGCACAGCGGGCGCGCCTCAGACCACGAGGAGCGATCAGGGCTATCACCCGAGACGCCGACCGGCCGTCACTCACGGTGTAACCGAACGCGTGCGCACCGGCGAGGGCAACATCTACGTCACCATCAACGAAGATGAGTATGGCCTGTGTGAGGTGTTCAGCACGATCGGCAAGGCGGGGGGCAATGCGGCCGCCCAGTCCGAGGCCATCAGCCGCCTTATCTCGCTCGCCCTGAGATCGGGCATCGACCCCCAGGAAGTCGTCGACGAGCTCAAGGGAATCTCAGGCCCCGCGCCGGTGTGGGAAGACGGCGAACTCATTCTGTCTGCCCCCGACGCAATCGGCAGGGCGTTGGAGCGCTATGTTCAGCGCCGCGCCGACAGCGGAGGGCCCCAGCGGCCGGCAGCATCAGTGGCAGCGCCCAAAGCTGAAGCCGAAGGGGGCAATCCCCCCAAAGGAATCCAAGGCGTTCAGTCCAGAGTCACCTGCCCCGAGTGTGGCTCAACCGTCGTGCACGAGAGCAACTGCCTGACCTGCAAGCACTGCGGTTGGTCGAAGTGCTGACTCGGCGCCGAGCATGGGTCGGCGTGTGATCGACGCCTCGCGGTAGACCGAGAAACAGACAAAGAAAAGAACTGAAAAACGTCAGTCGGCGAGGGTCAGTGTATGTCGAGGACTAGGCCGTCGTAGGCTAACTCCACGCCGTCCGGGAGGGCGGCGTTGGTAGTTTCGTGGTCGAGTTCGTGGGCGATGTGGGTCAAGTAAGTTCGTCTGGGTTTGAGTTCCTCCACAACCGCTAGCGCCTGATCGATGTTAAAATGGGTGGGGTGCTCTTTGTAGCGCAGGGCATCGAGGATGAGCGTGTCCACGCCGCGCAGCTTGGCCATGGAGTCGGATGGGATCGAGTTGCAGTCGGTGACGTAGGCGAAGCTTCCCGCGCGGAAAGCCAGCACCGGCATGCGGCCGTGGTAGACGACGATGGGATCGATTTCCAGGCCGAAGAGATCCAACCTGCCGTCGATGTCAAAGAGTTCGAGGTTGGGCAAAGCGGAGGCGTAGGCGGAGTCGAAGGCGTAGTCGAATACTTTGTACACCCGCTCCAGAGTGACGGCGTCACCGTAGCAGGGGATGGGCTCCTCGCGCCCGAAGCAGTAACAGCGGATGTCGTCGAGCCCGTGAAGATGGTCGGCATGTCCGTGGGTGAAGAGGACCGCGTCGATGTTGCGGATGTCATAGCGCAACGCCTGAGCGCGCAGATCCGGCGTCGTGTCTACGAGGATGACGCGGTCGGCGTACTCCATCAGAATCGAGCAGCGCAGCCGCTTGTTGCGGGGATTGCTGGAGGCACAGACGCTGCAATCGCAAGCGATGCGGGGAACGCCGACGGACGTTCCGGTGCCGAGCAGGGTTACTCGCAAGGCCGTTCAGCCACTTGTGCTGCTGTTGCCAGGTCCAACTCCGCCGAAAGGGCGCGGTCTTGCCGGGTCGCTCCTCCTAGATCGGTGAGGATGACGGGGCCCTCTTCGGTGAGGGCGATAGTGTGTTCGAAATGGGCGACGGGCGCACGGTCGCGGGTCGTTGTCGTCCACCCGTCTTCGGCGACCTCGATGTCTGGACCTCCCATACTCACGATGGGTTCGATCGCCAGCACGTAACCGCATCGGAGGCGCGGGCCCTTACCGGGGGCACCGTGGTTGGGTACGTGGGGATCCTCGTGAAGGGCGCGACCCACTCCGTGCCCGCCGTATTCGCGGATGACGGAGAAGCCTTCGCTCTCGGCCCGACGCTGTACCGCATTCGATATGTCCGAGACGCGACCCGGTACGCGAGCGCGTTCGATGCCATCGAAAAGGGCGCCGCGGGTCGTGTCCAGGAGGCGCTGGAGTTCTGGGGCGATCTGTCCTACCCCCGCGGTGAAGGCACTGTCCCCGTAGTAGCCCGACATCAGCACACCGACGTCGATGCTGACTATGTCGCCCTCCTCGAGCTCACTGAGGGCGTTCGGGAAGCCGTGGACGGCCTGCTCGTTGACCGAGGCGCAGATGGAGGCGGGGAAACCGTGGTAGCCTTTGAAGGCCGGCACGCCGCCACAGTCGCGGATCGTTTTTTCAGCCAGGCGGTCGAGCGCCTGCGTCGTCACTCCCGGAACGATAGCGTGTTCCAGCTCTTCGCGGACTCGTGCCACGACCTGGCAACTGGCCCGGATGAGCTCTATTTCCCGGGAGGTGCGGACGGAAATCAAAAGCTAAACTCCCTCTGAATCGGCGTTGTTTCGGCTTCTAGGTGCCGAATCTATTCGTTGATAACAAAGATGACGAGGCCGGCGTGTCAAGCTCAAGCGCCGCTGGCCGGGTTTGTTTGCCATCCCCGGAGGGGTTGTATATATTGAGAAACCGCGGCTTGGGGCGTCGGATATAATGCTCTATAGCCGCGATTCTTGTATGTAGGCGGCAGGGTATGTTGTAGGCGGCAGGGCATCTAGGCGGCCGGGCATGTAGTCGGCCGGCCGAACAGGTTGACAGCAGATGGCAAAGTCACCGGTTTCCCTGGTCGTGGTCGAGTCTCCGGCCAAGGCCAAGACGATCAACAAGATCCTTGGGAGCGGCTTCCTGGTGAAGTCGTGTATGGGACACGTGCGCGACCTGCCCCCAAAGGAACTGGGCGTGGATGTAGAGAACGATTTCAAGCCCAAATACGTGACCATTCGAGGTAAGGGGAAGATCCTCACCGAGCTGAAGAAGGCCGCTCAGACCGCCGACACCATCTATCTGGCCACCGACCCCGATCGAGAAGGGGAGGCCATAGCCTGGCACGTCGCCAACGCCATCGTGCCCAAGGATGGCACCGTCAAGCGCATTCTGTTCAACGAGATCACCCCAAAGGCGGTGCGCCAGTCGATAAATAAATCCGCTGACCTGGATCTGCAGAAGGTGAACGCCCAGCAGGCCCGGCGGGTGCTGGACCGTCTGGTGGGATACGAGATCAGCCCGCTGCTGTGGAAGGTTATTCACGCCGGGCTGTCGGCCGGCCGGGTCCAGTCGGTGGCGGCGCGACTGATCTGCGAGCGCGACGACGAGATCAACGCCTTTGAACAGGTGGAATACTGGTCGGTAGACGCTTACCTGCACCAGGAAACGAAGTCAGAGGAGGTCTTCCGAGCCAGGGTCCTGCAGTTTGAGGGAGAGAGGATTTCCATCCCCAATGAGGAAGCCGCCAAAGAGATCACTTCGGTCCTGGAGAAGGCCACGTTTATCGTTGCCGGGGTAAAGCGTCGGGAGCAGCGACGCCGTCCCTCGGCGCCCTTTATCACCAGCACGCTGCAGCAGGACTGCGCCCGCAAGCTGCGCTTCACGGTGAAGCGGACGATGGCGGTAGCGCAGCAGCTTTACGAAGGCGCGGAGGTGGACGGGGAAACCCGCGGCCTCATCACCTATATGCGGACCGATTCGGTCAGAATAGCCGAGGACGCCATTGTGCAGATCCGGGAGGAGATAGGCAAGCTCTACGGGACGGCGTACGTGCCGGACAAGCCCAACGTCTACAAAACCAAACGCGGGGCGCAGGACGCGCACGAGGCCATCCGCCCGACCGATGTGAGCCTCCACCCCAGCAAGATCAAGGAGCTGGTAACGCCGGATCAGGCCAAGATCTACGAGCTCATCTGGAAGCGCTTTATGGCCTCTCACATGAAGCCCCAGGTCCTGGACGTCATCAGCGTCGACATCAAGGCGGCTCAGTACCTGCTGCGGGCGACGGGTTCGTCGGTGAAGTTTCCCGGGTTTGCCACCCTGTACACCGAAACCCGGGACGAGTCGGAGGAGGAGGAGGAAACCAGGAGCGCGGTGCCAGCCCATATCAGCGTGGAATCCGCGCTGAAACTGAAGGAACTGGACCCCGAGCAACACTTCACCAAGCCGCCGGCGCGCTACTCGGAGGCCTCTTTGGTCAAAGATCTCGAGGCCAAAGGAATCGGTCGCCCCAGCACCTATGCCCAGATAATCAGCAACCTGCAGGATCGGGAGTACGTCGAGAAGGTAGACAACCGCTATTTCGTGGCCACCGAGCGGGGGCACACGGTCAACAGGTTTCTGGTAGCGACTTTTCCCAATATCTTCGACGTGACCTTTACGGCCCAAATGGAGAAAGAGCTCGACCGCATAGAGGAAGGGGCTGTGGACTGGGTCACCACCGTGCGTCAGTTCTACGGCTCGTGGAAGGGGACCCTGAAGGACGCCAACGAGCGGCGCAAGGAGCTCAAGAAGGCCTTTCAGGAACAGACCGACGTGGTGTGCGAGGAGTGCGGCAGCCACATGGTGGTCAAGTGGGGTCGAAATGGACGCTTTCTCGCCTGTCCGGGGTATCCCGCCTGCAAGAACACGAAGCCACTCGACCACGAAGAGGAGCCCATAAAAACCGACGAAGTGTGCGAGACCTGCCAGAAACCCATGGTGGTGAAGACCGGGCGCTACGGACGCTTTCTGGCGTGCAGCGGCTATCCCGACTGCCGCAACGTAAAGCCCTTCTCTCTGGGAATTACCTGTCCCGAACAGGAGTGTCAGGGAGATCTGGTGGAGAAACAATCGCGCAAGGGCAAGGTCTTTTACGGCTGCAATCAGTATCCCACCTGCAAGTTCGCCAGCTGGGACAAGCCCGTAGAGCAGAAGTGCGCCCATTGTGAGGCCCCCCTCCTGTACGAAAAGAACAGCCGCGGCGGCACTCCTTCGCTACACTGCAGGGTGTGCGACACGCGTTTCGAGAACACCCAGGCTGCCTGAGCAGATCCGCGAGCGCCTGACGCCGCAGCGTCGCGGGCGCAGGAGATGCTTAAGGCATGACCCGCCAGTCACCCCCGGGCGAGCGGCCTCGCCACACCAATATCACCATCGGCCAGATCAGCTGTGAACTGACGGGCCACCGATTTGAAGGCCAATAGCCAGGGGCCAATAGCCAGGTGAACGTGGAATTGACGGACCGCTCCGGGCTGGAAGCCGGAATTGAGCGCTTTCTGGAGCAGCTCGACGAGGGCGGCACCGGTCAGAACACGATCGCTGCCTATCGGACCGACTTGAATCAGTTTGCGCGCTTCACCCATCCCCGCCTGGGGTCTGACGAGGCCTGCCTGGGCAATGTCAGCGGCGAGATGGTCGCCCGTTTCGCGGTCGAGTTGGAGACGCGTCGGATGAAGCCGGCCACGGTGGCGCGCAAGCAGTGCGCCCTGCGCGCGTTTTTTCGGTTTCTTATGCGGCAGGGGGTGCTCGACAGCAATCCCGCATCCCCGGTGTCCGGGGGATCGCGACGGTCACGTCGGCCCCCTCCCACAAGCCTGACCCCGCGTCAGGTCGAGCGGGCGCTGGAGGTGATGGCGACCGAGGCGGGAGAAGACTTCACCGGGACGAGAGCTCGGGCGATCGCCGAAGTTCTCTACGGAGGCGGGCTGCGCCTGAGTGAGCTGGTGGGCCTCAATCTGAGTTCTCTTCAACTGGATGAGGGGGAAGTCATCATCGCGCATTCCGGGGCTGGCCATCGGCGGGTCCCGTTAGGCTCGAAAGCGGTAGAGGCGGTGCGGGCGTATGTCATGCAGAGGGCGGTTCTGCTGCTTGATTGCGACATGTCGACCGTGGACGCGGGCGCTCTGTTCGTCAACAGGCACGGGAGGCGCCTCCACCGCCGGTCGTTTCAGCGAATCACGAGCCGTATCCCCAGGCGGGTCGCGGCTGATCGCTCGATTCAATCCGTCACCGACGGGACCTCCTCTGGCGGTCACCCCACCGGGCCCCGGCTGCTACGCAACTCCTTCACGGCCCATCTGCTGGCAGCCGGAGCGGATGCAGGGTCGGTGGCCAGTCTTCTGGGTCAAGCCGCCGTGTCCGCCGCGTCGGCCGTGTCTGGCGGATCTCCCGGGGGAGAGGGGATGGCGCAGCTGCAGGCGGCCTACGAGCGAGCTCATCCCCGATCGGGTCACAGCGCTGATCGCCCCGCAGGTGTGAGCTCACAGGAACAGTAAGGGGAAGTGGAACGAACGGTGTTTATTTCGGATACGCTCAGATCGACTGGTCAACGGGTTCTGTGCCGGCTCTGCTGTTGCGCCGCTATGGCATGGGGGCTGAGCTGCGCGAAGGTAGGGGCGCCCTCGGGGGGAGCGGTGGACCGCGATCCACCCGTGGTAGCGGGCCACACGCCGGCCGCCGACGCCACCGATGTGCCGCTTCACGAGCCCGTGGTTATCGAGTTCAGCGAAGGTATGGAGCGCGGTCGGACCCGGGAAGCGGTCTTCATCGCGCCCCGATCCGAGGTGGATTACCACTGGCGCGGAAGGAAACTCGAGCTGACTTTTGACGGCGGCCTGAAGGTGGACCAGACCTACGTCATCACCGTGGGCACGGACGCCCGCGATCTGCGCCGCAATGCCCTGGACCAGTCGTTTACTTTTGCCTTTGCCACCGGTAGCCAGCTGAACCCGGGACGCATCGAGGGCCGCGTTTTTCGGGACGTCGCCCCCGCTTCGGGTGCGCGGGTATGGGCCTATGAGATGAGCGGATTCGCGGGCGAGGTGGGTGTAGAGCTGCCCGACTACGAGACCCAGAGCGGACGGGACGGCGCTTATCTCTTCGAGCGCCTCTCACAGGGAAGGTACCGCATCCTGGCATTTACCGATGGCAACCGCAATGGGCGCTACGACGAGGGCGAGGTCCTCGCCCTGCCATCCAGCGACGTGACCGTGGCGTCGGATGGGGTCGAGGAGCGGGCGGGGGATCTGATCCTGGTCGAAAGGGGCGACGTCGCACCGCAGTTGGAGCGCGTCCAGGCTCTCGACGACAGACGTTTCCTGCTCATCTTTGATCGGGAGATCGACGTGTCGTCGATGCAGCTGTCACTGGAGGGACTGGACGTCGAGGGGCGTTACGCGGCGCCAAAAGACGGCCGGCGAGTGTACGTGATCACCCAGCGCCAGAAGAGTGGTCAGCCATACAGACTGACTTCTCTGAACGTCGAGGGCCATTCGATCGAATGGGACGATCCCCTGCGCGGCAGCGGCCGACGCGATCAGAAAAAGCCCACTATCGAAGTGATGGAACCCCCGGAGGGCGGGAACACGACGGGCGATTCGCTGGCCCTGCTGTTTAGTGAGGCCATGGATACCACCGCGGTGACGGGGACCCTTTGGGTTGAAGCGGATTCGACGCAGTCGCCAGCGGGTTCCTGGCACTGGGCGGGGCTACTGAAGCTCGTCTTCAAGCCACCCGCGACCCTGAAACCGGGGGCCTACAGTCTCAGGGTCAGACTCGAAGGACTGCACGACCGGGCGGGTCTGGCGCTGGCTGACAGCACGGCCGACCTCGAGTTTACGGTGCTCGCCGAGAGTGAGTTGGCCGCGATCACGGGTACTGTCCGCACGTTTGACCGGGAGCTGTCCGGGCCTATCCTGATCGTGGCCCAGGACCACAAGGCGGGCCGCACCTACCGCGCCGCCGCCGATTCCACCGGCGCCTACCATCTCGACGGACTGATTCCGGGCAAGCTTACGGTTTTCGCCTTCGAGGACCGCAACGGCAGCGGCGATTTTGATGGTGGCCGTCTAAAGCCCTCTGTGCCCGCCGAAGCGCAGGCGGTTCGACAAGAGCCCGTCGCCATCACCCCGGACGCGGTGGTGGCGGACGTCGATTTCGAGCTCAGGTGAAGAGGAGGCACAGCTGAGGATGGCCCATTCGCACTCCCTGTTTCGCCTCGTGGAAATCGGTCTCATCGTACTGTTTCTGATGGGTGTGGGTATCGTCAGGTTCTCCACGCTGACCGAACAGGAGGAGTTGGTCATCGAGCTCGAGGCAAGTCTGGAGCAGCTGTATGCTCTCGAAGCTGACCATTTTCTGAAACACAAGCGCTACTTCGATCCGGCTGCACCTGAGTACAGGGACTACCTGGTCTGGCTGGACGAATACGAGTGCGAGGTGCGGGCGAGTGCCAGGGGTTTCACGGTCATTGCCAAGGCAGATCTGGATGGCGATGGGGAAATGGGGGTGTGGCGGATCGATGAGAGAGGGGCTGTCCCCCAGGTGCTGGTGGCGGACTGAGGGGTGGGTCGGTGTGGGGCATTGCCTGTGCTCAACGGCGAGGCGTTCGGGCTGATCGGCCCGGCCCTTCCGCCGTCGCCGTTGAGCACAGGCAATGCCCCAACCGCATCACTCTCTGTCCTTACTGCGCGTGCTAAAAAGAAGAAGCGTTGGTGGGAGATTGTTGTGCTGTGCGCGTCTTGAGGCCTCCTGGCTGGGCCCGACGTTCCGCGGTCGCTGGAGCACAGGCTAAGCCCCACCGCATCACTTTCTGTATTACTGCGCGTGCTAAAAGAAGAAGCGTTGGTGGGGGTGCCGTCTTGTGCGCGTCTTGAGGCCTGATTCCCGGCCAGGCCGGACCGTTGCGCAGCGCTGGCGTCTCAGCGGGTGTGGATGCGGGGTTCGGCGTGACGGCCTTTTGGGTAGGAGCCTAGGGTCCATAGCTCCTTTGTCTTTGTTCGCATCTGGGTCAGGGCGGCGGATATTTCGGGGTCGCGGGGGCTGCCGTCGAGCTCGAGGTAGAGGAGGTGTTTCCAGGGGCGGTCGCGGCTGGGGTGGAGCTCTGATTTCAGGATCTCTATGCGGCGGTCGGTCAGGGGAGTCAGGAGGTCGGGCAGGTGGGGAGCAGTGTTGTCGAGGGCGGCGATGGTAGTGGTTTTTAGGTCGCCCTTGTGCTCTTGCTCTGTTGGTGAGAGGATGAGGAAGCGGGTGAAGTTGTCGCGCCGGATCTGGAGATCGCTGGCCAGCACTTCCATGTTGTAATCGGCGGCGGCCTGGGCCGAGGCGATGGCGGCGGTGTTCTTTTCGCCGCTCTCGGCGATCATTTTTACGGCGCCGGCGGTGTCGTATACCTCTTCTACTTCGACGTCCTGCTGGGAACGGAGGTATTCGCTGCACTGAACCAGCGCCTGGGGGTGGGAGTAGATCCGGCGGATGTCGGCCAGGCGGGTTCCCCGATGGCTGATCAGGCAGTGGCTGATGCGCAGGTAGATCTCTCCCTCGATGGGCAGGGGGGCGTCCACCAGCAGCTCCCATACTTCGTGGATACTGCCGCCCATCGAGTTGTCGATGGGGGCCATGCCAAACTCAGCGGTCCCGCCGTGGACGGCGTCAAAGAGGGCGGCGAATGTGCGGCAGGATACGATGGTTACGTCGCCGCGGGTGAAGTATTCGCGAGCGGCCAGCTCGCTGTTGCTGCCCAATTCGCCCTGTACAGCTACCGTGAGGGCTTGGGGGGCGGTCATGGCCGTCTGGGTACGACCGCGGTGACGGCTGCGATCGTCAAACCGCGATCGCCATACGGATGGAGGGGTGGGGTCGGTAGCCGACGAGTTTGAAGTCGTCGAAGCGAAAATCGAAGATGCCCTGATCCCGGTCGGCGATCATCATGCGAGGCAGGGGTCTGGGTGATCGCTGCAGCTGTTCGCCCAGGGGTGCGACGTGGTTGAGATACACGTGGACGTCGCCGCCGGTCCAGACGAAGTCGCCCGGTTCCAGGTCGCACACCTGGGCCACCATCATGGTGAGCAGGCTGTAGCTGGCAATGTTGAAGGGGATGCCCAGTCCCACGTCGCAGCTGCGCTGGTAGAGCTGACAGCTGAGTTTTCCGTCGGCGACGAAGAACTGGAAGAGGCAATGGCACGGCGGCAGCGCCATGAGGTCGATCTCCCCCGGGTTCCAGGCGGATACGACCAGGCGGCGGCTGTCCGGGTTTGTCCCGATCATGCTTACCAGTTCCTGAATCTGGTCCACGGTGCGCCCGTCGGGAGCGGTCCAGGCGCGCCACTGTCTGCCATACACCGGGCCGAGCTCACCGTCCGCATCCGCCCATTCGTCCCAGATTCTGACGCCGTTGTCCTTCAGATACGAGATGTTGGTGTCGCCGGCGAGGAACCAGAGGAGTTCGTGGATGATCGACTTCAGGTGCAGCTTCTTGGTGGTGAGGCAGGGGAACCCGTCGGCCAGGTTGAAGCGCATCTGGTGACCGAAGACGGCCAGGGTGCCTGTTCCGGTGCGGTCGGTTTTCTCGGTGCCGTTGTCGAGAATGTGCTGGACCAGGTCGAGGTACTGTCTCATCGAACCCTCAGTCAACGGGGAGTGTTGATCGGTTACAGGTGGCGATGAATCGAAGATAGGGAACGCCGGCGATATAGGAAACCGGGGGAGGGTACGGCGGACAGCACTTATGCCAAGGCCGGGCGCAAGTGCCAGTGTTGACACGTACTTCGCGACCCATTACCTTGATCTCTTGAAGCCTTCGTGCTGTGCGAGGCGGCGTGGCCAAGTGGTAAGGCAGGGGCCTGCAAAGCCCTTATCCCCGGTTCGATTCCGGGCGCCGCCTCCATTTTTATGCCTATACTTGACAGCGGCGGGCCGGGATCGGTGTGAGCCCCTCACTCATTCTCGCGCGCCATCCTGGCGCGCTCCGAGGACGCCCCCTGAGCCCGCTCCTGCGGACTCGGCCGGGCGCGTAATCCGTTCGAGGGCTCACTCCGAGCCCGGCTCGACGTATCAGGTTGCGGTGGGTCTAAAGTGCGGTGGATTGCCGGGGTGGCGAAATTGGTATACGCGACGGACTTAAAATCCGTTGGGCATAACTGCTCGTGCCGGTTCGAGTCCGGCCCTCGGCACCAATAAAAACAAGGAGTTACGAAGATGTTCGGTGCCCCGATTCGGTACCCGGTAGGCGGCTTCGGGGGTACAATTAGGGGTACAACCAAACACGAAACACTGGTTTGGCGGTCGATTGATCGGATCGTCATCCCTGCTGATCGTTACGCCGTCCTTGAGACCCTGAATACTGCTGCATCTCCAAAGCGCCCATCAACATCGTCGCCGCCGCCCCGTGCGGTGTCCCCCTTACACAGCCGTCCACCCAAAAGTTCCTCGTCGAGGTCGCTCTTGATGTGCCCCCGACCAGACACCATTCAAGTTTGCTGGCACCCCGGCGTGTCCAAGTGTCCCTGACGTGATAGTTGGACTAATTTGTCGGCTATTGGGACCGCAGCGGAGGTCTGCAGCGTCGCTATCGCCAATCACCGGGGGAACATGGGGGGATTATGCCCAGAAGAAGGATCGACCGTTTCTTGAATGCACGCGCTCTCCTCCCGCAGATCGTCGGTGATAGCTCTTTGTCTCTAACCCGCTGGAGAAGATCTGGGCGGCTCTTGCGTAGACGGCGCAAGGCTGTTGAAGATGAATTGCCATCTGGCCTGCCTGTGCTGTTTACATTGTCAACATCATCATTCACATGCACCCCAGTTGGGTTCTGAAATACCTCATCCAATGCTATCAAGGCATCTGGGCAACGGTAACACCGGCTGCGCCGATGGCGTTGACAATGTACACAGCATGGTGGCACTTGGAGGGAGAGGACATGACTTGGCCTGAAGCAACTACGAAGATCGTGCAGTGTTTGACTTGGGCTGCTGTGGCCTGGGCATTCGCGTATGGCTTCGCGGCATGGACTAGGAACGGCGGCTTGATCAGGGACAAGGTAAGGCCTGGGACCAATGAATGAGTTATAGGACTCGATCCCAAATCGTGCGACTACCAGAAGATCAGCCAACGGAGTCGCATCGTGCGAGCCCGCAGGCTCTGGACTGTGGCTGGAAATAGTCGAGCACGAGGGCAATCAGAGTTCGAGTGAGGAGGAGGGGGAGCGGGTGGCGGAGGCTGTGG
>Ga0066376_10003401_pt1 | contig 14244 bp, 12 predicted proteins | sample Knorr_S15_td_Bot_FD_77009 | JGI IMG/M metagenome (GOLD analysis project Ga0066376, IMG submission 77009) | Marine microbial communities from Southern Atlantic Ocean transect - Knorr_S15_td_Bottom_ad_5009_LV_A | ecosystem: Environmental > Aquatic > Marine > Oceanic | place: Southern Atlantic... | reverse complement strand
GCCTGCTCGTCCTCGGCGGTGAGGCGGTGGCAGAGTTCGACGAAGTCGCGCCGGCCTATGTCGATGTCGCCGCGCTTCTCTATCGCCTTCAGGTCACCGGCGTCTGAAGGGACCTCGAAGTCCGGGTCGTGGGGAAGCGACGGATCGCACCGCACGCCGAAGTAGTTCTGGACCCTGCGTTCGGTGGGTAGGCCGTTGTCGTCCCACCCCATCGGGTAGAAGACCTCCCTGCCACGCATGCGCTGGTAGCGCGCCACGGTGTCGGTGTGGGTGTAGGAGAACACGTGGCCCACGTGGAGCGCCCCGCTCACGGTGGGCGGCGGGGTGTCGATCGAGAAGACCTCGTCACGGGTCTTCGTACGGTCGAAGCGGTAGGTGCCTTCACTCTCCCAGACGGCGTCCCAACGGGCTTCGAGCCCTTCGAGGGACGGCTTGTCGGGGATGGTCCGCAGGCGTGGGGACGCCTCGGCGTCGGGGACGTTCATGGAGGTCCGAGGCTACCGGTGCGCGTCTGGCCTGCTGCGGGACTGTCGTGGGCATGGGGCCGGGATTGGGCCGGGTTTGGGCCGGGACGGGCCGGGATGGGGCAGTCGGGGGCCCGGTAGCCTGCGCCGCCGTGGGGACGCACTCCGACCGCCGACGGAGGCGGCCGCCCGGCTTCGGGATCATCTGGTCGACCGTTGCCCTGGACCTGGTGGGCTTCGGGATCATCATCCCGGTGCTGCCCCTCTACGCCGAGGACTTCGGGGCGTCGCCCCTCATGGCCACCGCGGTGCTCGCCACCTTCTCGGCCGCCCAGATGGCTGCAGCTCCCCTGTGGGGTCGCCTCTCAGACCGGATCGGCCGCAAGCCGGTCCTGATCGCGGCCCTGGTCGGCTCGGCTGTCGGGAGCCTCGTGACAGGAATGGCCGGGGTCCTGTGGGTGCTGTTCCTGGGTCGGGCACTCGACGGTGCTTCGGGGTCGTCGTATGCGGTCGGCCAGGCAGCCGTTGCCGACCTGGCCGAACCCGAGGACCGTCCCCGCCTGCTGGGTCTGCTGGCTGCGGCATTCGGGCTGGGGTTCGTAGTCGGGCCGCTCATCGGGTCGTTGGCCGCCCTGGGGGGTCGGGCGCTGCCGTTCTTCGTGGCGGCGGGTCTCGCCGCTGTCAACGCCGTGGTGGCGCTGGTGCGGCTGCCGTCCCGGCCGTCGACCGCGGTCTCTGATGTCGGAGCGGATGGGGGAGATGCCGTCGCCACGCGCAGGATCGGCCCGATAGCGGCCCTGGGAGATGCCGGCGCGGCGATGAGGCGCCTGGCCCTGCTCGCCCTCGTCGGGATGATGGGGTTCGCCGGCTTCGAGTCGACCTTCGCCCTCCTCCTGGACAGGCGTTTCCCCCAACTCGACGATCCGTCGGTCTACGGGCTGTTCGCCTCGATCGGACTGGTGATGGTGCTTGTCCATACAAAGGTGGTCGGCCCGGCCAATGACCGGCTTGGCACCCGGGGCGCGTTGCGGGCCTCGCTCCTGCTGGTCGCCGCTGGGATGTTCGTGCTGGCCACCGGTGGGGCCTGGATCGGACTGGCCGTCGCACTCCTGCTGCTGGTGGTCGGCCAGGGCCTGTTCGGGCCGACCCTTTCCGCGGCCACGGTGGCGACCGTCGGGACCGACGCCCGCGGGGCGGCCCTGGGCCTGCAGCAGAGCGCGGGTGCACTGGGCCGGATCGTTGGACCCCTCGTGGCCGGCCTGCTGTTCGGCCGGGTGGCGATCGGGGCGCCGTACCTGGTCTCAGGGGCACTGGCCCTGGTGGCGCTGCTGCTGGTGGGTCGGATCGCCGACGACGAGGAGGCGGTTACCAGCCGGTAATCTCATTCGGCGAACACCCGCCGCCGTCTGCGAGGACTCCCCCATGGCCGACTTCTCCCTCGACCTGAACGACGACCAGGTCCAGCTCCGCGACTGGGTCCACGACTTCGCCGTGGACGTAATCCGCCCCGCCGCCGAGGAGTGGGACCGGCGCGAAGAGGTGCCGTGGCCGATCATCCAGGAGGCGGCCAGGATCGGCCTCTACGGGTGGGAGTTCCTCGCCGAGGGCATGTTCAACGACAAGACCGGGTTGACCCTGCCCGTCGCCATCGAGGAGTTGTTCTGGGGGGACGCCGGCATCGGCATGGCCATCATGGGGTCGGGTCTGGCGGCGGCAGGCATAGCTGCCGCCGGCACCCAGGAGCAGGTGATGGAGTGGGTGCCGCAGTGCTACGGCACCGCTGACGACATACAACTGGGTGCGTTCGCATCCTCGGAGGCCGACGCCGGCTCGGACGTGGCGGCAATACGCACGAGGGCCGTCTACGACGAGGCCGCCGACGAGTGGGTGCTGAACGGCGTCAAGACCTGGATCAGCAACGGTGGCATCGCCGACGTGCACGTGGTGGTGGCCGTCGTGGATCCCGAGCTGAGGAGCCGGGGCCATGCCTCGTTCGTGGTCCCGCCCGGCACGGCGGGCCTGTCGCAGGGCCAGAAGTTCTCCAAGCACGGCATCAGGGCCAGCCACACCGCCGAGGTGATCCTGGACGATGTGCGGATTCCGGGCCGTTGCCTGCTGGGCGGCAGGGAGAAACTGGAGGAGCGCCTCGCCCGTGTAAGGGAGGGGAAGCCCGGCAACGCCCAGGCCGCAATGCAGACCTTCGAGTCGACACGTCCCGCCGTTGGCGCCCAGGCAGTCGGCGTGGCCCGGGCGGCCTTCGAGTACTCCCGCGACTACGCCAAGGAGCGTGTGCAGTTCGGTCGGCCGATCATCTTGAACCAGGCGATCGCCTTCATGCTGGCCGACATGGCAACCGAGATCGACGCAGCCCGCCTGCTGGTGTGGAGGGCCGCATGGCTGGCCAGGACGGGTGGGTTCGTCGAGGCGGAGGGGTCCAAGGCCAAGTTGAAGGCAGGCCGGGTGGCTGTGTGGGCTACGGAGAGGGCCATGCAGATATTGGGTGGCGCCGGCTACGTCACCGACCATCCGGTCGAACGCTGGCATCGGGACGCCAAGATCTACGACATCTTCGAGGGCACCGAGCAGATCCAGCAGTTGGTGATCGCCAGGGCCATCTCCGGGATGCGAATCGAATAGAGGCGGGCGTATCATCGGCGGCACGGCTCCCCCGGACCAGGTCGCAACGAAACCGCCGGAGTGAACGGAGACCAGGACCATGACAGACTTCGATGTGTCTCCGGACTACCAGTCCCAGGACACTCGACCCGTTGCCGCCGGCTGGTGGCGTCGTGCCAAGGCGGTGGTCATCGACATGCTGCTGTGGTCCGCCGCCGAGGTGCTGCCTGTCGCCCTCGCCGTCGTGGGGCTGGTCATGGCGGTGGACGAGGCTGCCGACGATGGGTCGGTCGTCGTCGGCTGGGTCCTGTTCGCCGTAGGAGTCGCCGTGTTCGTGGCCGTGGTCGTGTGGGCCGGCTGGCTGTTCGGCTACAGGCAGGGCGTCACCGGCACGACGCCGGGCAAGCGGAGACTGGGCATCAGGCTCATCGACATCGAGACCGGCGAGCCACCGGGTGGCAGCAGGGGCCTGGGTCGCTGGCTTGTTCCGGGCCTCATCAACAGCGTCGTGAACGTGTTCTCGTTGATCGACTACCTGTGGCCGACGTGGGACGACCGCAACCAGCGGATCACCGACAAGATCTTCAAGACCCAGGTGGTCGAGGCCTGATCGGTTGACAGGTTGCGCCCGGGGGCGGAACTTCAGCCGTTCACCGAGAACGAGGAGTTCGGGTTGATCTCCCGGTTGCGGCGGTAGAAGCCCATGTCCATGACGAGCCCGGTGTACACGCCGGTGACCTTCACCGGGTCGGCGTCGTGGTCGTGGCCGTTTTCCACCGCCTCGATCAACTCGGCCATGCAGTGCCCGGCCACCGGCGCGTTCTTGAACTGGTTCCCGCTCGAGCCGATGGCGACGTAGAACCCGTCCAGGTCGGTGCGGTCGTAGATGGGGATCCAGTCGTCGGACACGTCGTAGAGGTCCACGATGCCCTTCTTCTCGTTGGGGATCCTGAGGCCCGGCATGCGGCGGGCCAGCCTCAGCACCTGGGCGTTCCACTGCTCGTCGGACACGACGGTGTCGTAGTCGTCGGGATCGTCGACCCACACCTGGGGGTCGCACGGCGGGTCCTCGGACCCGATCAGGATGTTGTTGCCTGTTTCGGGTCGCACGTAGATGGCAAGGTCGGCGTCGGACGAGTGGATGCCGTCCTTCTCGTAGTCGACCCCCGGAGGGGCCGGCACGTGGTGCACCTCGTGCCGCAGCGCCTTGGTCTTGATGTTCATCGAGTCGTAGACACCCGCCATCTTGTTGATGACGAACGAGTGCGGTCCGGCCACGTTCACGACCACGGGAGCGTCGATGTCGGTGCCGTCGGCGAGGGAGATTCCGGTGACCCGTCCGTCGGTCCGGCGGATGGCGCTCACCTCGGCGTTGAACAGGAACGTGCCGCCCTTGGCCTCGGTCGCCCGCTGCAGGTTGTGGGTGGACAACTGTGGGTCGCTCACGTAGCCGGAGTCGGGTGTGTGGATCGCCCCCAGGATCTCGCCGACGGGCTCCTCCCAGAATCGGTCGTCCTCCGGTCGGCACGGCTCGCCGTGGACGCCGTGCTCGAAGAACGGGAAGCGCTCGGCCAGCGTCTCCTTGTCGAGGATCTCGTAGGGGACCCCCACCTCGTCGTAGAGCGGCATCACCTTCTCGTGGTGGCCTCCCTCGACCATGAACAGGAGGCTGCCGCTCTGCAAGTACACGGCGTGGCCCCGCTCGTCGTCGGCGTCGAGGTAGTCGTCCCAGTCCTGCCAGTAGCCGAAGCCCTCGTAGGCCATCGCCACGCCGTCGTAGGTGGAGTAGCTGGCCCGCACGATGGCGCACGAGTTGCTGGTGGAGCCGTAGCCGGAAGCAGGCAACTTGTCGACGTTGAGGGTGCGCCACCCCTTCTTGGCCAACTCGAATGCGATGGCCGCACCGATCACCCCGGCGCCGATGACGATGGCGTCGTACCGCTGGTTGCCCCTCATGGATGTATTCGCTCCTGGAGTTCCGGGTGGCGTTCAGCCACGCATCCGTCTGGCCGCGGGATCGTACAAGGGCTCTGGCAGAAGGCGGGCGGGCCTCATCTGGCCGAGGATCTCCACCTCGAAGCCATCGAAGCCGTCGTCGCTGTCGGCGAGGTCGGCGGGCATGTAGCCCATGGCCACGCTGGCATCGCTCGAGTGCGCGTACCCGCCGATCACCGCCACATCCACGTTCGTCTTCATGTCAGGTCGCTCTTTCTCCCTTCCGGGCAGTCTTCCGGCAACCGCCGTGGGCGGCTCTGTCCGCCCTGCGTCAGGTGCGGGTCGTCGAGCCCGACCACCTAGTACCACGCATCGGGTACCGCTTCCTTCTGCCTGGTCACGTACTCGCTGAGCGCCTCGTCGACACCGTCGGCGAGAGGCGGTTGCTCGTAGTTCTCCAGGCGGGCCTGCCAGTCGGCGTGGGCACGTTGGCGGGCGTCCAACTCCCCCTCGTCGCGCCACTGCTCCCACGACGCCGAATCGGCGAAGGTGGCCTCGTAGTAGGCGGACTCGTAGTTGGCGAGGGTGTGGGCGGAACCCAGGAAGTGGCTGCCCGGCCCGACCTCATGGAAGCCGTCCATGGCGAACGCGTTGTCGTCGAGGCTAAGACCCCGGAGCAGCACGTGCATCATCCCCAGGCGGTCGTTGTCGAGCACCAGCTTTTCGTAGTCCATGACCAGGCCGCCCTCCAGCCAACCGGCGGCGTGGAGCACGAAGTTGGGGCCCGACATCAGTGCGGTGAGGAGCGAATCGGCGCTCTCCTGGGCCGCCTGGAAGTCCGGCAGCTTGGCAGAGGTGAAGGAACCACCGCAGCGGACAGGTACGCCGAGGCGGCGGGCCAGCTGACCGACGACGAAGTAGGCGAGGCCGGCCTCAGGTGTCCCGAAGGTCGGGGCGCCCGAGCGGAGTGACATGGTCGTCAGGAAGTTCCCGTAGATCGCCGGTGCACCGGGTCGGACCAACTGTGTGAGGGCGACACCGACAAGCGCTTCTGCGTGGGCCTGGGCGATTGCACCGGCCGGTGTCACTGGCCCCATGGCACCTCCCAGTATGAAGGGGCAGGTCACCACCCCCTGGTTGGCTGCGGCGTAGATCCGCATGACCCTGGTCACCTGGCCGTCGAAGACCAGCGGTGAGTTCACGTTGATGTTGCCCATGATCACGCAGTTGTCGTCCATGAACTCGGCGCCGAACACGATCCGCGCCATCTGGATCGAGTGCTCGGCCCTCTCGGGGGCGGTGATGGCGCCCAGCAGGGGCTTCGTCGAGAAGCGGAGATGCGCAGCGACCATGTCGAGGTGGCGCTTGTTCACCGGCACGTCGGTCGGTTCGCAGATGACGAGGCCCGAGTGGTGGGTCCATTCGAGGGTCTGGTTGATCTTCACCAGCTTCTCGAAGTCGTCCATCGTGCCGTAGCGCCGCCCACCCTCGAGGTCGCGGACGAACGGCATGCCGTAGCCCGGGGCGAACACGGTGTTGTCGCCACCGATTGTCACCGAGCGGGAAGGATCCCGGGCGTGCTGGACGAACCGGCCCTGGGCGCTGCGCTGCACGATGTGCTTCACCAGGCCCGGGTCGAATCGGAGCAGCTCGCCGTCGGCGGTGGCGCCGGCGTCGCGGAACAGTTCGATCGCCTCGTCGTCGCCGCGGATCTCTATTCCGACCTCGGAGAGGATGCGGTCGGCATGCTCCTCGATCAGGTCCAGGCCGTCCTCGCCGAGCAGGTCGTAGTAGGGGATCCTGCGTTCCAGGCGTGATACCTGTACGGCGGTGTCGCCGGCGGTCCGGCGAGCCCTCGTGCCCCGACCCCTTCTAGGCATGTTCTCGACTCCATTCGGTGATGGATGGCCGCGTGAACCCCAGCGTAGGCCGTGACCGTAGGGCATCGCCGGGGAGGGTGTCGCCCCCCAGCGATCGCTATTCTCCGGGCCGTGGGTGACACACCGATGCCCGACGCAGCCGACCTGGATGCCGCCGACCCCCTGGCCGGGTTCCGCTACGAGTTCTTCCACGACGCGTCCGAACCCAACCTCATCTACCTGGATGGAAACTCCCTCGGCCGCATGCCCAGGAGGGCCGCGGACCTGGTCGCCGACCTGGTGAACGACCAGTGGGGTGGGAGGCTGATCCGCGGGTGGAACGAGGGCTGGTTCGATCTCCCGAACCGGGTCGGTGACAGGCTGGCCGGCCTGGTCGGCGCATCGGCCGGCGAGGTCACGCTCGCCGACAGCACCTCGGTGTGCCTCTACAAGGCGGCGGCCGCCGCTGTCGCAGCCCGACCCGGCCGCACGCGCATCATCACCGACGACCTCAACTTCCCCTCCGACGTCCAGGTGCTGCGGGCGGTGGCGCGGGCGGCCGGGCCGGACCACGAGGTGGTGGTGCTGGGGAGTGACGGCGTCCACGGGCCAGACGAGCTCCTGGCCGATGCCATCGACGACACCACCGCCCTGGTCTCGCTCAGCCACGTCGCCTACCGGTCGGGCTGGTGCTGGGACCTGGATGCGGTCACTGCACTGGCACACCAGGCCGGGGCGCTCGTGCTCTGGGACCTCTGCCACTCGGTGGGCGCGGTGCCGATCGACCTGAATGCCGTCGGCGTCGACCTGGCGGTGGGATGCACCTACAAGTATCTGAATGGCGGACCCGGATCGCCTGCATTCCTCTTCGTCTCGTCCGGACTGCCGGACCTGGTCAACCCGATCGACGGCTGGTACGGCAGCGACGAACCGATGGCGTTCGAGTTTGATGCAGAACGGGCACCGGGCGTGAACAGGTTCATGACCGGCACGCCGCCCGTGGTCTCGACGGCACTGGTGGAGCCGGGCGTGGACCTGCTCCTCGAGGCCGGCATGGACCGTGTGCGCGACAAGTCGGTGGCCCTCAGCGAGCGCTTCATCACCCTTGTCGACGCCAGGCTCGTTCCGCTCGGCTTCGAGGTCAGGTCTCCCCGCTACCACCAGCGGCGAGGCTCACACGTGTCGCTCTTCCATCCTGACGCCCGGGCCGTCGGCCAGGCCCTCATTCACGAGGAGTCGGTCATCCTGGGCTTCCGACCGCCCGACCTGCTGCGGTTCGGGTTCGCCGCCCTCTCCACATCGTTCAGCGATGTGGACGAGGCCGTGTCCCGCACGGTGCGTGTCGTCGAGGGCGGTGGCGTGGACCGGTGGCGTGACACCGTGCCGGTCGTCCCCTAGGCCCGACGGGGCGCGTGCGTCAGCGGCCGGTCCGCGGGATTCCGGCCGCCACACGGTCGGCGATGAGGGCGCCTATCTCCAGCGAGGCCGTGGCGGCCGGCGAGGGGGCGTTGACCACGTGCAGAGACCTGTCTCCCTCGACCAGGTGGAAGTCGTCGAGCAGGTTGCCCCCGCGGTCAACCGCCTGGGCCCTCACACCGGCCGGTGCGCGCCTGAAGTCGGCCGGGTCCAGGTCCGGGATGAGCGCCCGGGCTGCGTCCACGAACCGCCGCCTGCTCACGGAGCGCATCAGCTCGCCGAGGCCCGGCCTCCAGTAGCGGCCGGCCAGACGGATGCTGCCCGGCCAGGTCAGCGTCGAGGCGAGGTCCCGCAGGGACACGTCGGTCCACCGGTAGCCCTCCCTGGCAAGGGCCGGCACCGCGTTCGGGCCTGCGTGGACGTGCCCGTCGAGGCCTCGCGTGAGGTGTACGCCGAGGAACGGGAGCCTGGGATCTGCAACCGGGTAGACGAGCCCCCGTACAAGATCAGCCGACGGTCCCGTCACGTCCAGGTACTCGCCCCTGAACGGGACTATCCGGGCACCGGGGTCGGCGCCTGACCTACGGGCCACCCGGTCTGCGTGCAGGCCGGCACATCCCACGAGAAACCGTGTGTCGATCGGGCCGTCGCCGGTGTCGACCGTCCAGCCGTCGGCGGTAGGAGTGGCCCGTCCGGCCGTGACCCGTGTGCGGATCGATCCTCCACGTGACCGGATACGGCGGGCGAGGGCCAGAGCCACCCCTGCGAAGTCGGCGCGTCCCGTGGCGGCCACGTGCAACGCGGCAACGCAGGAGACATGGGGCTCGACCTGGCGGGCAGCCTCCGGGCTGAGGTCGGTGACTGCCACGCCGTTGGCCCGGGCCCGCTCGGCCAGGGCATCCAGGCGGTGTCGTTCGTCGGCGGTGCCGGCAACCACCAACTTGCCGCAGCGGTCGTGTGCGATGTGGTGCTCGGAGCAGAACTCGACCATCCGGTCGATGCCCCTTACGGCCAGATCGGCCTTCAGGGAGCCCGGTGTGTAGTAGATGCCGGCATGCAGAACCCCGCTGTTGCGACCGGTCTGGTGCGTGGCGACCTCGGGCTCCTTCTCGAGCACCGTGACGCCCACCCCGGGCAGACGCGACTGGAGCGCGTCCGCCGTGGCGAGGCCGATGATGCCGCCCCCGACGACAACCACGTCGGTGCGGTGGTGGATCATGTGTCGACGCTACCCATGTGCGCCTCCTGCAGGCCTGCCCGCAGGTCGGCTACCCGGACGGGGAGGTCAGCGGCGGTCCAGCGCCTCGATGGGATCGACGTGGTCCAGGTCGAAGGTCTCGGCCACCGCGAGGTCGGTTATCGCCCCGGCGCACACGTTCAGGCCGTTCAGCAGGTGCTCGTCCGAGCGGAGGGCGGCATCGGTGCCGAGGTCGGCCAGGGACAGGGTGAACGGCAGGGTGGCGTTGGAGAGTGCGAGGGTGGAGGTCCGGGGCACGGCTCCGGGCATGTTGGCCACGCAGTAGTGGACCACGCCGTCGACAACGAACGTAGGGTCGGTGTGGGTGGTCGCCCGGGTGGTCTCGAAGCAACCCCCCTGGTCCACCGCTACGTCCACGATGACCGAACCGTCGCGCATGGCCGCCAGCATGTCCCGGGTCACGAGTCGCGGAGCCTTCGCACCCTTGACCAGGACCGCGCCGACAACCAGGTCGGCGTCGGCCACCGAGGCCTCCAGCTCGGCCCTGGTGGAGAACACCGTTCGCACCCGGCCGCCGAACCGCTTTGCCAGCCCGTTCAGGACGGCAGGGTTGCGGTCCAGCACCGTCACGTCGGCGCCCAGCCCGACAGCCATCTCGGCTGCGTGTTCGCCGACCACGCCGCCACCGATTATGACGACCTTGCCAGGGCGCACGCCGGGCACGCCGCCGAGCAGCAGGCCGGCACCACCCTGGGGTGCCTCCAGCGCGTGGGCACCCGCCTGGATCGACATGCGGCCGGCGATGGCGGACATGGGTGCCAGCAGGGGCAGGCGGCCGGCGTCGTCGGTGACCGTCTCGTAGGCGATGCACGTGGCGCCGCCGCCAAGCAGGTCGTCGGTCTGGGACCTGTCGGCGGCCAGGTGGAGGTAGGTGAACAGCGTGTGGTGGGGACGCAGGCGGGCGCGCTCGACGGCCTGGGGCTCCTTCACCTTGATGACCAGCTCGCTGGTGTCGAAGACCTCGTCGGCGGAACCGGCGATGACTGCACCGGCCTCCTTGTACTCACGGTCCGCGAAGCCCGCCCCTTCTCCGGCGCCGGCCTCGACGACCACCTGGTGGCCGCGGGCGGTCAGCTCACCGGCTCCTGCCGGGGTCAGGCTGACCCGTTGTTCGGCTGTCTTGATCTCTGCGGGAACTCCGATGTCCATCCTGCAGGCCCCCTGGTCGGCGGTGGAGTCGTCGGTGACGCCCCCGGATGGGACAAACAGTAGGGAACCCGTGACGCTGTCCGATTGTGGAATACGGCGTCTGATGGTTATTTCACGCAACTACATTGCGTATAACTAGGATATTGAGCGTGGTTACTGTTGATGAGCTACTTGACTATGTGGATCGTGCCATCCTCACCCTGCTCCAGCAGGACGGCCGGATCGCCAACGTGGACCTAGCCGAGGCTGTCCACCTGTCGCCCTCGGCCTGTCTCCGTCGGGTCCGCCGCCTGGAGGACGGCGGCTACATCGACCGCTACGTGGCCCTCCTGGATCCGACCGCCGTAGGCCTCGGTACCGACGTGTTCGTGGGGATCACCCTCGTCGGCCAGGCCGAGGCCACGCTCGACGCGTTCGAGGCAGCCGTGGCCATCCGGCCCGAGGTGATGAGCTGCCACCTCATGGCCGGCGAGTTCGACTACCTGGTGCACGTGGTGGTCCGGGACGTCGCCGACTACGAGGTCCTGCACCGTACCCACCTGGCCCAGTTGCCCGGTGTGGCCCGCATGGTCTCCAGCTTCGCCCTCCGGCCCATCTGCGACCGGACGGCCTATCCGATCGGCTGACCCGGCGGCCTCCGCCGTCTGGGCAGCACCCAGACCACCTACCTACCATCGGTGCAGGGCGAGGCAGAGCAGGACAGGATGAGCAGAGCCGCGGATTCACCCGACTAGACGATCATCTCGTCGGACTGCCATGCCGATGCCACCAGCCCGCCATTCAGCCGACCCTGATAGGTAGGCCGGTCAGGCCTACGCGGTGATGCCGAAGCGCTCCAGGCCGAAGCAGTCTATGGCGTTGCCGCGCATGAGCCTGTAGACCTCGTCGTCGGAGAGCCCGGCCGCCGTGCAGATCCGGGTCGCCACCTCGAGGGTGTCGGGATAGGTGGAGTCGGCGTGGGGGAAGTCCACCTCGAAGCAGATCTGGTCCATGCCTATGACGTCCCGGTTCCTGAGGCCGGTCTCGTCATCGAAGATGCAACCCCAGACATGGCCCGGCATGTAGCTGCTGGGCCGCTCCGGCAGGTCGATGCCGAACGATGCGTCGCCGCGTTCGGCCCAGATCTTGTCCATGCGCTCGAGGACGTACGGCATCCAGCCCACCTGGCCCTCCGAGTAGGCGACCTTCAGCAGGGGGAACCGGACGAAGATGCCCGACAGGATGAAGTCGCACATGGAGCCCATGGCGTTGGAGAAGGTGAGCGCCGACGACACGGCGAACGGCGCATCGGGCGAGGTGGACGGCATCTTGGAAGAGGAGCCGATGTGCATGCAGACCACAGAGTCCGTCTCCTCGCAGGCCCGGAAGAACGGGTCCCAGAACCGGTCCTTGTCGTGGACCGATGGAAGGCCCAGGTGGTACGGGTTCTCCGAGAATGCGATGGCGAACGAGCCCTTGCCGGCGCATCGGTGGACCTCGGCAACTGCCGCGACCGGGTCCCACAGCGGGATGAGCGTGAGCGGGATGAGCCTGCCCCTGCCAGCGCCGGCGCACCACTCGTCGATCATCCAGTCGTTGTAGGCCTGCACGCACAGCAGGGCCAGATCCTTGTCCTCGCGTTCGAGGAAGGTCTGGCCGCAGAAGCGGGGGAGCACGTTCGGGAAGCAGACCGAGGCGTCCACGTGGTTGACGTCCATCGCCGCCAGTCGGTCCGGCTGCTTCCATCCCCCCGGGTGGATCTCGTCGAAGGTCACCGGCGTGATGTCGAGGTCGTCGAACCCGACAGCGGCCGACAACTTGGGGAACGGGTAGACGAGGTCGTCGTAGAGCCACCAGTCGCACTGCTCTCCTCCCTCCACTCCCTTCTCGTAGGAGAAGACACCGCCCTCGAAGAGGAACCGGGCGGTGTCCCGTTCGACCCTGGGGCAGCGGTCTTGGTACTTCGCCGGGAGCCTGGATGTCCACAGGTCGGGGGGCTCGACCACGTGGTCGTCGACCGAGATGATGCGGGGAATGGTGCCCATCGGTTCTCCTGGTGGCCTGTCAGATGACGCGACGGTAGCGCCAGACCGGAGCATGGGCCCAGTGCGGCGCCGCATGCCATCCGGGAGGTGCGGCGACCGGCCCATCGTCGTCTGGGGCCGTCAGGCTCTTCCCGGGCAGATCCTGACCGGGCCCGGGCCGCGGTGGACCTGGGGGTTGTGGCCCGGAGCGGATTAGAGGAGGCTCTTCAGCAGTGCCCGGGTCCTCGTGAACTCCTCTTCGGACCTGCCGAACTCGAGGGCGGCGAAGTCGGTTGCGCCGGCCCTCTCCAGGTCGTCCAACTGGGCGACCACCTCGTCCTCGGATCCGATCAGGGCCACCTCGCCGGGATGCTCCGCACCCTCCCTGTCCAGCATCGCCCTGTACGACGGCAACTCGCCGTAGACGGCGAAGACCTGCGCAGCGGCCTCGCGGACGCCAGCGGCGTCGTCGGTGACACAGATCGGGAGGCTGCACAGGATCCGGGGGTCTGGTCGTCCGACCTCGTCGGCGGCGTCAGCCAGACGGGGCCGGATGTGGTCCTCGATGGTGCGGGGGCCGACCATCCACAGGATCGTGCCGTCGGTGCGGCGTCCGGTGACCCGCAGGGCCTGCGTGCCCAGCGCCGCCACCATCACCGAGGGCGTCCGGTCGGTGGGACGGGCGGATGTGATGTGCGCCGTGAACGCCTCGCCTGCATAGTCGACGTGTCCGTCGGCGAGGAGCGGCATGAGCACCTCCAGGTAGTCGATGAGATGGCGGATAGGCCGGTCGAAGGACATGCCGAGGTAGCCCTCGATGACCGGCTTGTGGGAGAGGCCTATGCCCAGGACCAGGCTCCGGTCGCCGAGCACGGCCTGGGTGGTGAGGGCCTGGCCGGCCAGCATCGTGGGATGTCTCGGGAAGGTCGGCACGACCGCCGTGCCGAACTCGATCCCGGGGGCCGAACCGGCCACGGCAGGGAACACGGTCAGGGCGTCGACGAGGCCGGTCTGGGCCAACCACCAGCCGGTGAACCCGTCCTCGGCTGCACGAGCCGCATGCTCCCGGAGCCGTCCGATGTCGGCGTGCAGGAGTTCGGCCGAGGCGTTTACGGCGATGCGCATGTGGGTCTCCGTGGGATCGGGTGGCTTCGGGATCAGCCCCCCGATTCGACCATGTCCTTCAGCCGATCGGCGAACCCGGTGAGGAACTTCTCCGCGGCTGCCATGAAGGCGTCGCTTGCGCTGCCGGGCAGGGGGTCGACGAGCAGCGACCAGGACATTAGGCACGAGTCGCCCCGGTCCACGAATGCAGTGGTGCCCTGGTAGAGGGCCACGGGAGCGCCGGACAGTTCGTAGACGCGGCGCCACGGCGGCTCGAACGAGATGACCTCCTCGGAAAGGGCCAGGTCGCCGAGGCCGAACTCCAGGACGGCACCGACGCCGTGCGGTGCGGGGTCGCCCTCGCTCACGTAGCCACCCGCCACAGAGGCGAGCATGTCCAGAAGCCCGTCCCACGCCACCCGGCGCGGCACGGCGATCTC
>Ga0066376_10003400_pt1 | contig 14249 bp, 9 predicted proteins | sample Knorr_S15_td_Bot_FD_77009 | JGI IMG/M metagenome (GOLD analysis project Ga0066376, IMG submission 77009) | Marine microbial communities from Southern Atlantic Ocean transect - Knorr_S15_td_Bottom_ad_5009_LV_A | ecosystem: Environmental > Aquatic > Marine > Oceanic | place: Southern Atlantic... | reverse complement strand
GAGTTCGTGTGTCGTGTGGCTGGACTTGGAGGCTATCGCGTTCTGCAAATATCGAGCAGAATCGGTGGCGACTTTATTTTCGCAGGCCTAACGACGTTAGAGCCATTCCAGCACGAACCCGCCCGCTGCGGCAATAACGACAACGGACCACGGTGGAAGTTTCCAGATGGCCAGCAATCCGAACAACACGATCGCGAGCCCGAAATCTTCCTGGTTGCGCACGCTGCCAGTCCAGATCGGGTTGTAAAGAGCCGACAACAACAAACCGACGACGACCGCATTCACGCCTGCGATCGCACCCCGCACCCGGTTGCTTTGGCCGAGACGTTCCCAGAACGGCAATACGCCCCATACGAGCAGGAACGAAGGTACGTAGATCGCCGCCAGCGCAACCAGGCCGCCTATCCAGGGTTGAGAAAATATCCCATCGCCATCGTCGGCCCCCATGACGGAAGCACCCAGGAATGCGGCGAATGTGAACAAAGGCCCCGGAACGGCCTGCGTTGCGCCGTATCCGGCGACAAACTGATCGTTGTCGATGTATCCGGCTCCGACGGTTTCCGATTGCAGCAGCGGCAGCACAACGTGGCCCCCGCCAAATACCAGCGAGCCTGATCGATAGAAGTTTTCGACGACATCTATTTCGTCTCGACCTGTCGTTTCGGCAAGTAGCGGGAGCCCGGCGAGCAAAATGAAAAACCCAACGAGGACCGCAAGTGCCAACTTTCTGGACCCCGCAGCGCCTGTTGACGAAGCGCCAGCGTCAGCCTTATCTGAGTCGGGATCGCGCCTTGCTCCTCGGAACAGCAATAATCCGATGACTCCGCCGAGAACTATCACCGCAACCTGCCACAGGGCTCCGGGCACAAGCAGCATGAACACGGTCGCCGCGATCCCAATGGTGATCCGGCGACGGTCCGACCAGAGTGTCCCCGCCATGCTCCAGACCGCCAGCGCAACGACGGCAACCACCGCCAGTTTCAATCCGTGAAGCCAGGGCGAGTTGGCAACGTTTTCGACTTCGGACACGCCGTAGGCGAAAGCAATCATGACGATTGCCGAAGGCATTGTGAACCCGAGCCATGCCGCGATTCCGCCAGCATGCCCGGCGCGCAGCGTGCCGATCGCTATTCCCAGCTGGCTGCTGGCAGGTCCGGGCAAGAGCTGACAGAGTGCCACGAGGTCGCTGAACGACCTGTCGTCGAGCCAGCCGCGGCGGGATACGTACTCTTCCCGGAAATAACCGATGTGCGCTATCGGTCCACCGAAAGATGTCAATCCCAGCCGCAGGGCGATCAGAAAAACGTAAACCGGTTTCATTAAGATTTCAGCCCTGAGTGCAAATGTCGTTCGACCTATCACAGGCCATATTATTCGTCAGCCGATATTATGGCGTCCGCTGAGTATCCGCGCATTTCGAGTGTCGGCCCGCGGCCCTTGCTGATTGAGCGATGTCAAATGGCGGTTGCCCGAATCAGGCAACTCCTCGAAATTGATCGAGAGCGTGCCTCAAAAGCCACCCGGTAAGGAAGCTGGTTCGAGGTATTGTTATGCAGTCGCGTTTTTCATGTGGTCCGGTTGACCGAATGGCGGTTTGGCCGAATGCAGACCGGGTGGCTGGCAGCGAACGATGGGAATCGAGTGGTAAATGCCTGGTTGGCTCGTTGAGATAATGCTCCCTACCGCGGTGTTTGGCGGGCTGCTCATCATATGGATCGCGATTCCCGCCCCCGAAGGTGAGTCGGACTTCGCCAGTCGTCTGCGCAACAGGTTCCGTAAATAATGTTTGCAACCGCCGATCGCAAGCGACTCCTCGTCGGCCTCGTGCTGATTGTAGTCATTATGGGGGCGTTCCTGGCATTTAATCGCCTGCCGAAGATCGGCATCGTGGGCGAAGACCTCGATGCGGTCAGTGCGCCCGGACGCCAGTGTTTCCAGGGTTTCTGTATCGATCGCGAGCCCGGAACTTCGTTCATCACGAGGTGGGTCAAGTTTTCGATTTCGTATCTCAGGCTTGTCACCATCGGGATGACGTTCGCCTTCATTACTGCCGGGCTTGCCGAAGCGTTTCTATTTTCGAAATCTGTTGGCAAGGGACTGCCTACAGCCGGCGTATTCAAGCGAACGGTCCAGGGTGCGGCAGTTGGCGGAATGATGAACCTGTGTTCGGCCTGCATCGTTCCTGTTTCATCGGCTTTCCACAAGCGGGCGAGCATCGAAGGCGCGGTCGCAATGGTGCAGGGATCGACCACGCTGAACATTCCGGCGCTGGCGATGGTTTTTTTCGTATTCAGCCCCGTTCTCGGGTTCAGCCGCCTGATTTTTGCGATAGTCGGGGCGTTGATCATCGGACCGATCGTCGTGTTGAGCGTACGGCGGGACCGGGTACAGCCCGTCGACATACCGGATGCGTCCCGTGACCCGGCCGATCTTCTGGGCTGGCGACAGGTCTTGATTCCGGCGTTCAGGCAGTGGGCGAAATCGAGTATCGGATATGCGATACGTCTCTCGCCAATCATGATTCTTGCCGGATTCGCCAGCGGCCTTGTAATCCAGTGGCTGAGTCCGGAAGTGGTGGCTACTTATCTGGGCAACGATGTGCGCGGGGTGTTGATTGCAGCAACGTTCGGCGTGTTGATTAACGTTCCGCTGTTGTTCGAGATACCACTAGTCGCCCTGTTGTTGTTGCTGGGCATGGGCACCGCCCCGGCGGCTACCCTTCTGTTCGCCGCCGCAGCAGGAGGTCCGGTGACTTTCTGGGGCCTAGCCAGGTTGATGCCCCGCAAGGCTATCGCCACATTTGCGACTGCGACCTGGGCGGTTGGAGCCGCAGGTGGATTGCTGGTATTGCTTGGCGGCGCTTATTTCTGGGAAGACGCTGGCCTCAGCGACAGGATAGCGAAGGCGGCCGGCACCCCAACGGTCGAAGAGCTGTTCCTCGCATCGGCCGGAGACCCGGTCGACCTCGCCGACTATCCCGAAATTTTCGACGGCATTCCGGCCAGCGACGAATTTGCCCCGTTCCGCAACGTCGCGCCCCTGATCGGCACAGATGCGCTGATCGAAAACCGGTATCCGGGTGTTGCAATCTTCGACTTCGACCGCGACGGCGACCTCGACTTCTACGTCACTTCAGCTGAAACGAACGCGCTGTTCCAGATCACACGCGGCGGGCCGAACAGGCTATTTAGAAACGAGGGCGACGGTCGGTTCATCGATGTCGCAGCAATCGCCGGTGTTACTGCTGACACACAAAACTCGACCGCGGTCGCAGCGTGCGATTTCGACAATGACGGCTACCCGGACCTTTACGTCGGCGCACAGGGACGCATTGGCGACAACCTCGACTACCGATCGGCTGCGCAGGACCCGGCGCTGGCCGTCGTGGTGCAGGACCGGCTCTTCCACAACAACGGCGATGGAACCTTTACGGATATCACCGCGACCGCGTTCGCAGAGCACGCCAACATCCGCTCGGCGGCCAGCGTTGCCTGCGGGGACGTTGACAACGATGGCTGGACCGATATCTATGTTGGAAACAGGGCCGACCAGGACTTCGTGCGTTTCGACACCTCCCGTCATCATGGCAACTACAACACGTTATTCCGCAACAAGGGTGTGGACGCCAACGGCATTCTGACATTCGAGGATATGACGGAAGAGGCGGGCCTGGTCTCGCCGCCGATCCGGATGCGAGATACCGACGGCAATCCGATCACTTTTCCCGGTCCGGACGGAGAACCCATCGAAGGTTTCGACTTTAGCCTTGTCGATGCCAACGGCATTTTTGTTGGCGACCCTGCAGGACAGACATGGGCGACGATGTTTTTCGACCATGATTCTGACGGCGACCTCGACCTGTGGGTTGCCGACGATGGCGACAGGTTGAAGGTCTACCGCAACGACTCGACGGCCGCAGGTCTGGCGTTTACGAGCATCGAAGAGCAGTTGGGCATCGACCAGATGGGTCAGTGGATGGGGTTTGCACTGGGCGACTATGACGGCGACGGCGATCTCGATGTGTTCGTTACCAATATGGGGTTTCAACCCCTCGCCCGGCCCTGGACCGGCGTCCCTTCGGCCGATTGTGTCTACTACCATGCCTCGGAATCGGGCACCTGCTTCCATGCGCTGATCGAGAACCGGGTGAACGAAGGTGCCGACCCCGACCGCCGCGGTGCCTGGGAGATCGTCACAATAAGCACGGAGGTCGAGCCGAGTGCGGTTTTGCCGCCAATCTCGCTGACTGGTGAGTTTGAGACCGCTGACGGCAGCCCGATATCAGGACTGGAAGCGTACGAGTTCGGGTTCGGTACTGTCTTCTTCGACATGGACAACGACGCCGATCAGGACCTCTACTGGCTGGGCTCCCTGGCATCACGTGGAGAGGGTCCGAATGGTGATTTCGCCCCTGGAGTTGGGCGCATGCTGCAGAACACCGGCAGTGGGGGCTTCAGGGACATCACCGTTGAATCGGGAATGATCGATTCGCTTGGGGTGGACTACTCGATACTCGATCCCGACGACCCCGATTTCAGCGCAATAAAACAACGGCTGGGAATTGAGTTCCACGAAAACGGCAAAGGTGTGGCGGTCGGAGACCTTAACGGCGATGGGGCGATCGACGTAATCGCGACGAACAGCAACGGCGAGTCGTTTGATTCCGGTGGCGAGCCGGTAGTCGCCGGTGGTCCACTATTCGTCTGGATGAATTCGGGCAACGACAACAACTGGGTTTCGTTCCGACTGAGCGGACGTATGGCGATTGACGGCACGGGGTCGAATGCCGATGCGATAGGTGCCAGAGTCATGGTTACTCACACCGGTCCGGACGGCGCATCGACTACCCAGGTCAGGGAAGTTCTGGCTTCTTCAAGTTTCCTCTCGATGAGTTCGACAGATGTTCACTTCGGACTCGGTAATGCAAGCACTGTGGACGTAATTATCGAGTGGCCGAGCGGCGCCACGACCGTTTTGACCGAACTGGATATGAACCAGCTGCACGAGTTGATCGAACCGGCGGGCTAGACGCTGGTTGTAGTTCCCAGGGACGTTGTTTACATAGCCACTTCAAATCTGTGAACAACCTGTATGGGCAGTACAGCTAATCGCGGCCACTCTCGTCTGAGTGTCTCGGCTTCGTCAGTATTGACAGCAGCAATCCGAGCAACGAAAACGCGGTGACCAGGATATATGCCAGTTTCCAGCCGTTCATGAACGAATCGCTGGCGGCCCGGTTGCCGGCAATTTCGCCCAGCGGAATATCGAACCCGTCCGCAGCCATGATTCCCACCACGACGGCCGATGCGATTGCCTGGCCGGCCACGTTTCCCACGTTCCGGGTAACGTTCGTAAGCGGGCCAACAATGCCGAATGACTCGCGAGAAATCGACCCCATGATGATGCTGTTGTTCGGCACGTTCCAGAGCCCCATTGCAAGGCCGTTCGCAAGTAAAACGGCCATCACCACCCACATCGCCGTATCGATCGTGAATGCGATAAAAGCGACCGAAGTGATCACGAGGACCGCGAACCCGATGACCGAAAACGGTCGTTCGCCGAACCTGTCGCCGAGCCGACCTGAAGTTTGTGCGGCAACTCCCAGGCCAAGCGATGTCAGGAAAAGCACGCCGCCGACAGCTGCCTCCCCGATATCACGCACGCTGAGAAGGTAGACCGGCATCAAGAACCTGACCACCGTAGTGCCAAGGAACCCCAGGAAGCGTGCCCCGATGGCCATGGTGAAGATCAGGTTCGTGAACATCCGCAGCTCGAGCATCGGCGAGTCGATCCTCAGTTCCCACCAGATGAACAGTGCCAACAGGCTTACTGCTGTTGCGGCACCGCCAAGAATCAGGGGCGACACAACGGCCACGCCAAACGGGTTGTTGATCAGGATGACGGTGATGACGATCGTCGTCGCCGAAACGATCGCACCCACCCAGTCGAACGGTGGCCGAATCCCCTGGCGCCGCTGGCTGACCCGTTTTTCATCGAGGAGGAAATAACCGGCAATGAAGGCGATTCCGATCGGCACAGTGAGCATCCAGAAAAGCGCTTCCCACGGCAGGAACTGGAGTACGATGCCCGCGATGATCGGACCCGACGCGCCCCCGATGGCGACCGCGGTCGTCTGGCTTCCGATGGCCTTCCCGCGTTCACGGTCAGGGAATACTGATATCACCATCGCGGTGCCGACCGACTGCCCCATTGAGTTGCCAATGGCGGTGATGACCCTGGCCATGATCAGCAGGCCAAACGTGGGTGCCATCGCTGTGAACACTGCCCCGCCGCCAAAAATGACCAGGCCGACCAGGTGTATCCGGCGACGCCCGACGATGTCGGCCAGCCTGCCCATCGGCATCATGAATGCGCTGATGGTCAGCCCCTGCGCAATGACCACCCACGAAACGGCTCGAAGGGTTACACCAAAGTCATCGGCGATCTGCCCGAGGGCGACGAACACCATCGACGCGCTCGCCACCATCGTGACGAACGAGATACCGATCGCCGCGAACGCCTTCCATTTGTAGGAATCGTCGACCAGGGACTGGTCAGCCGACCGGAGGGCCTGATGCTTCGGATCTGCGTCTCCGGGCGAGTCGGTCAAGCGGGGCCGACTGTTTGGCCCGGAGCGGCAGGAAATCGGGTTACCGAGTCATTCAGGTTGGACACCGACGCCATACTACTCCCGCCCCGTGGCGAGTGAAGTTGACCTCGGGAGATGTCGCGGCGACTTGCTCACGCCAGTCATCTGGCAAGTGCGCCCCGCACGCCCGAAGCTGGAAGAATTGTTGTACTTTGCTAGGTCGATTTACTCTCGACCCAATCGAGGTCGAACTCGAACCCGAAGCCCGGGGCATCGGACGGTTTCAGGTACCCGTCCTTGATGACTGGCGTCCCCGGTAGCACAACCATTTCTTCCAGCGGAACGCCGGGTGGCGAAACGCCTTCCGACCGTTCGGCCCACATCACGGCCGGCATGGCATAGGCAAGATGCTGGCCGTACGGATAGTTAGTGCTGGCGTGCGGGATCACGGTAAGTCCGTACGCCTCTGCAAGGTGGCAGATCTTGATGCCGGCCGTCATGCCGCCCACCCACTGGAGGTCGGGCTGGAAGATATCGACGAGACCGTGACTCGCTGCGAGCGCGAACGGGTGAACTCCGTACCAGTGCTCCCCGGTGGCGAGCGTTTGATAGGGAATGCGCTGGCGAAGGTTGAAGTAGCTGTCCAAATCGTCGGGCAGCATGTAGTCCTCGAGCCACTTGATCCGGTATGGGCGCAGCGCCTCCGAAAGACGCACCGCGTAGTCGGTGTTCAGCGACATCCAGCCATCGACTGCGATCTCGATATCGTCGCCGACCTGCTCCCGTGTCCTGGCGACCAGCTCTACGCTGCGGTTGATTCCGGCGAGCCCGGCGTCTGGTCCTTCCCGCAGGAACAGTTTTACCGCTTTGAACCCGAGTTCGAGGAACCATTCAATGGAGTTTTCGGTGCCGTACGAGATGTCGGTGTTGCTGGCGTAGCAGAAGATTTTTTCTTTCTGCGGACCACCGATCAGTTCATATACCGGCCGGCCAAGCAATTTGCCTTTCAGGTCCCAGATCGCATTGTCGACCGCGCTGATGGCGAAGCTGGTGACCCCGCCGGCTCCATAGGGTGAAGCAGCCTTTTGCATCAGGTCCCACACTCGTTCTGTCGCCATGCAGTTCTCGCCCTCGACCAATGGCCCAAGATGGTCGTTGATGAGCGGCACGGTTACTCCGCTGTGCAGCGTCAGGCCGAAGCCCCATGTGCCATCGTCGGCGGTGACCACACATGCCGTCCGCTTCCAGGGATTAGCCCAGTCAGAACGTTTGAGTTCGGGGTAACGCTGCATCGGGCTGACAAAGCCATCTGTTTCGATTTTCGGAACGCGCGGCCTGGTCTTTATCTGCGGAGTTACATCGATCTCGATGGCTTTTACTGATTTGATGTTCATGGGTTGGCTCCGGGCGTGCGAGGCGCACTTTGTCGCGATTGTATGCAGCTCCGCGGGGCACGCCAGAGCCTGTAGGCGAGCAGGATAACCCAGGGCGCTGGCTCCGGGCGCGGCGTTGGCTCCGGACGCACATTCGTGCTTGGTCGCGTATGCAGCTCCGCGGGGCACGCCAGAGCCTGTGGCGAGCAGGATAACCCAGGGCGCTGGCTTCGGGCGTGCGAGGCGCACACCGACTACTCCCCCCGGTACTGCTCGTCGGCATTGGACCTGAGGAAGTCCATGTTCATCTCGACCCCCAGTCCGGGAGAGTCAGGGACGTGCAGGTTGCCTTCTCGTACATCAAGTGGGGCTTCGATGAAGACGTCATACGCGTCGAGCCGGTGGCGCGCCGTTTCCAGCCTGTAGAAGTTCGGGACGCTCATCATGACATGTGCCCCCGCAAGCACGTTGATTGGCCCGCTGGCATCGTGTGGCGAAATGGGCACGTAGTATGCCTCGGCCATCGTCGAGATTTTCTTCAGTTCAGAAATGCCGCCTGTCCAGGTGACATCCGGCATCAGGAAATCGGTAAGGTCCTGCTCGAGGACAGCGACGAATTCCCAGCGCGTGTGCAGGCGTTCGCCAACGCTGATCGGGAGCTCTATCTGGGCCCTGACATTTTTTAGGGCGTGGGTGCTTTCGACCGGCACCGGTTCTTCCCACCAGTGGATGTTCGAGCTGCTCACGCTCCGGGAAAGGCGCACTGCGGTCGGTACGTCAAACCTGCCATGGGCGTCGATAAGCAATTCCATGTCGGGGCCGGCGCCCTCGCGAAATGCCGCGGTGATTTCGTTTCCTTCCGCTTCACCGCGTGCGTCCATTTTCCCGCTGAGATATCCGTTTTGCTCCTCGGCCATCGATGGGTATGGATCGAACTTCATGGCGCTGTGACCCGAATCGGCGATTTCTTTTGCCTGTTTACGGGCTTCATCGGGGCCGATATTGGGATCGGGGTGCGTATACAGTTCGATGCTGTCCCTGACCGCGCCGCCGAGCAGGTTGTAGATCGGCTGGTTCAGGGCCTTGCCGCGGATATCCCACAGCGCGATGTCGATGCCGCTGATGGCGTTGGTCGTTGCGCCGCGCGATCCCATGTAGGTAAACCTTCGGAAAATCTTGTTCCAGATCTTCTCGATCTGGATCGGATCGTCGCCTACGATCATGGGGCTCAGTTCTCGGAGGATGGCACAGACCGCCCGGTTAGCCACCGGGTGTGTCGTGGTCACCTCGCCCCAACCGGTGATTCCTTCGTCGGTCTGCACTTCCACAAAAATGTACTCACCGGGGCGGCCGAAGTAATAGGCGGCACGGGCGTGCAACAACCAGGGCGTGACTTTCGTGATCTTCATGAGGGGCGGTAAACCTGATTTTCAACTGAACGGAACGATGTCAAATGCGCAAGTATTTTCAGCGCCAGCCAGGTGCCTCACAAGAGCGATTCGCCGGTGAATAGGTAAGAAATTGATACCGCAAAATCCACCCGGAACCATAGTCCGGGCACCGGCACGCCTGTACGCTCAACGAAAACGGTCGCCCCGCGGGAGTGCGGAAATCAGCAAAAAGGAATGCGTAATCCATTGTCGAGAACCGGAGTTCGTGAGTCGCAGAATGTTGTGATCATCGGTGCCGGGTCCGCCGGGCTGGCCACGAGTTATTTCCTCGGCAAACGTGGCATTGACCATGTGATTCTGGAACGGGGCGAGGTCGGCAATACCTGGGTCACCGAGCGATGGGACGGATTCCACCTCGTGAATCCGAACTGGGCGGTCCGATTACCGGGTTTCCACTACATCGGAACCGACCCCGGTGGATACCTGTCGAAAAACGAGACGATCGAATATCTCCGCAACTATGCCCGGAGTTTTGACGCCCCGGTGCAAACCGGTGTGGAAATATCATCGCTCGCCAGCGGCGATGACCAGTACGTACTTTCCACGGCGAGCGGCACAGAGGTTACGGCCCGTTGCGTTGTGGTCGCGACCGGTGCGTTCGGCATACCGAAAATTCCCTCGTTCAGCGCGCGGCTCTCGGGTTCCATCGACCAGATTCATTCGGCGGGTTACAGAAACACAGCGTCGCTTGCCGAAGGGGCGGTGCTCGTCGTCGGCTCGGGGCAATCCGGGGCACAGATTACCGAAGAACTTATTGAGTCCGGTCGCCAGGTGTTTTTATCTGTGGGCAGTGCCGGTCGGCGCCCCCGGCGATATCGGGGGCGGGATTCGTCGTGGTGGAACTACAGGATGGGGAAGTTCGACAGGACGATTGAGGACGTTGAGTCGGTCGACGATGCCCGCTTCGGTTCATCGGCCCACACGAGCGGCGCTGGTGGCGGTCACGACATTTACCTGCGGAAGATGGCAATGGACGGTGTGAGGTTGTTGGGGCCTGTGACCGGTGGGAACGGCGATGTCCTGGCGTTTCGGACCGACCTGCTGGAAATTCTGCGAAAGGTCGATGAGTATCCGGTCAGGTGGAAGAAAAACGTCGATACGTACGTCGAACGAAACGGGATACAGGTGCCGCCAGATGATGCGCTCGACCCCCCTGGTATCGGCAAGTGGCCGAAAGAAGAAAATCCTTCATCGCTGAACCTGCTAGAAGCCGGTATTTCGACGATTATCTGGGCGACGGGTTTTCAATATGATTTCGACTGGATCAGGTTGCCTGTCACCGGCGAGCGTAAATTTCCGGTCCAACATCGAGGAGTGACGGAGTTTTCGGGCCTTTATTTCATGGGATTGCAGTGGATGTTCGGGGCGAAATCGGCGCAGTTCATCGGTGTTGGTGAAGACGCGGCGTTCGTGGCAGGGCACATCGCCGAGCGGTTCGGATAGAAGGTGCCGGCAGCGGCCATGGGTTGGGCCAACTGCAAACCGCCCGCTCCGAATGAACGGACGCGGGCGGTTTTTTTCGAGTCGTATTTTTATCGATCTAGTCGTCGGCCCCGGTCGGCACGGGCGCTGTCATCTGACTGGCAGGCTCAAGCGGCGATTCGGTCGGTTTCTTGCCCTCGATCGAGGTGTTCGGTATCCACTCGAGCCATGACGGGAAGTACCAGGCCTTGTCGCCGAGTATCCGCAGGATGCTGGGCACCAGCAATGACCGGACAATCGTGGCATCGAGCAGCACCGCGGCACCAAGTCCGAAGCCCATCGACTGGAAGAAGGCAATGTCGCCAAGGGCAAAGCCGCCAAACACCGCGACCATGATGAGTGCAGCGCCGGTGATCATGCTGGCCGTCCGACGGAGTCCAAACGCTACCGATTCAGCAGCCTGACCGGTTTCGTCATATCGCTCCTTGATCCTGCTGAGCATGAAGACGTGGTAGTCCATCGACAGGCCGAACAGGATGCTGAACATGAACAGCGGCAGCCAGAACTCGATCTGGTCGACCTGTTTGAACCCAAACAGGTCAATCAAGAAGCCCTTCTGGAACACCAGCACGAGGAGTCCGTAGGCAGCGCCCACCGACAGCAGGTTCATGATGATCGAGGCGATCGAAATGACGATTGAACGGAACGCAAGCAACAGCAGGACGAAACTGAGACTCAGCACAGCCGCGAATACGATCGGCAAGTACTCGTCGGTGATCTTTACCGAGTCGACAACCTCAGCCGTACTGCCGCCAACCAGCGCCTCGTAGGAGTCCTCCGGCACGCCTTCGAATGCCTGCGGGGTCAGCTCTTCTCTGAGTCGTCGAATCGTTGCCAGCGCCGTCTGATTTTGAGGGTCACCGGGAATCGGAGCTATCAAACTTGCCAGCCGCACACTCGGTTCGACACGTATCTCGGGCGCCTTCAGACCTTCGTCCACGGCAATCAGCCCGTCCAGCTTTGCGATCGCTCCGGCAATCGCCGGCGATCCGACGTCGCCGTCAATTGCGATAAGGGCAGGTGAGTCGGAGCCAAACCCGAACTTGGCGTCGAGCAGCTCGAAACCTTTCTTCGCAGGTAATTCATCCGGCAAAACCGATATACCGCTCGTTCCCTTTTCAAGGTCGAGATAGAAGTACGAAAGCACAAGCAAGACCGCGGTGGCTGTCAACAGACTTGCCCATGGACGCCGCATGACCGCGACCGTGATGGCGTTCCAGGATCCGGTCTGGGCATCAGGGTCGGCAACCCTATCTGCGCCGAGTCCAAATGAACGCTGTGACTTGCTGAACCGCCGGGCCAGGGTCAGCACTGTCAGTATTGCCATCACGCCCGCTGAAACCATAATTATTTCGGGGCCAAAACCGATGGTCAGAGACAGGACCACCGCGCCTGCGATGAAGAGGCCGAGAGTGAGGGGCAGCGGCGCGCGTACGGCCGACACCCTGTCGCCGAGTATCCCGATGATGGCCGGTAGCAGCGTGATTCCGGTGATGACCGCGACAAACACTACGAGAATCGCGCCAATTCCAAACGCCTTGAATGTGTTTTCAGGAATGATCAGCATGCCGAGCAGCGCGAGGACCACGGTCATTCCGCTGAAGACTACGGCCCGGCCCGCTGAACCGGCAGAAGCTTCGATTGCCTGCTGCTTTTCGAGTCCGCGGTCTCGTTCCTCGCGGTAACGGGAGAGGATGAAAAGCGAATAGTCGATCCCGACGGCAAGGTCCATCATCGAGATGATGTTCGGGACGAATTAGTTGAGGTCCATAAATTGACCGACGATCGCGGTCAGGCCGATTGCGGTAAATATGGCGACGATGGCCAGAACGATCGGAATGAAGGCCGATACAACAGCTCCAAACACCAGTGCGAGAATGATGATCGCTATCCCAACACCGATGGTTTCGCCGGTCACGAGGTCGCTTTCAGCCAGCTCGCCGAAAACGTGGTTTATGCTGGCGTTCCCCACCATATAAAACTCGAAGCCGTCGGCAGTGAATTCCTCTGTGACCTCCAGCAGCGTGCCTATGCGCCCATCTGAACGCTCGTAGATGTCTATTGAGGTAAGCAGGGTCGTCCCATCGTCCGAAACCTGCGATTCGTAATCGCCGAATCGACCCACCAAGATCGGGAGACCGCCTTAGGCCAAGTCTTCGGCGTCCTGGGCCGCCGCGAGCGCCTCGCCAAACTCAGCAACGCGCTGATCAAACGCCGGGTCGCCCGGCCCGATCCCAAGATCTTCTGCAACAACCAGCACGAACTCGGACGACGTGGCAAGTTCGTTATCGGCATCGGCACCCTGATCATCGTTCCCGTCCAATTCGCCGAAGCGATCGTTGATCAGGACCTGGGCGCGTTCATATTCGAGTATCTGGGTCGGCCCTTGCTCACCATCGAGGGCGGATTCCTGCAGCGTGCTTGCCAGCACGCCCGCCGCGACCAACACCAACAACCATCCCAGCAGCGTCCACCACGGACGACGTCCGCTGAAGCTGGCACTTCCCTCTACGGAAAGTTTCATCTTTATCCCCATGAACCCGACGGCGAAATTCTGAAATCGCCGGAAATATTCGTTGATGTCCTAGCGAATGCAATGCAACCTTGCGTGACGGTATTCGCGTCTTATGGCATGTATTTACGCTGAAACGGCTCGACCATACTATGTGAACAGTCGACTCAACAGGCAATCTATCCGGCTGAGTCTGCAAATGAATCCCCACCAAGGGGTATTTTCAGTGCGGATTCACTCACAGTCAGTCCGTAGTCGGCGAAATAATCGGTGTTTCCGGGGTTGTGCCGACGCATAGTGGCCTGAAAAGTCCAGATCAATCGATATCCGGAAGCTGTGTTACCAGAATCAGGTTTTCTCCGGCATGCTCGGGAAACTTCGTGTAGTGACCCTTGCCTGAAAGGTCTTCAAGCAGAATAAGGTCGCCGGGCACGAATACCCGGGCTTCACCATCAGAAACTGTGACGTCGAACTCCCCTTTTAGAACTGCCATGAACTGGCGTTTCGGGGCCGGGTGCCATGTGCCGTCCCAACCTGCGGGGGCAGAGAAAAACTATATCTTGTCGGCGTCTTGCGGTCCGCTTACGAACGCCGGGGGTGCAGGCGGGGCAAAATCGGCCTCTGCAAGGACGATGGCCACGTTTTCGAAGTGCGATTCGCCGGCTGCGTCTGCGTAAATCCTTACGTGTGCATAATCTGGCATGCTGCGAATCATAACCATTGCGATGTTCAACAGGGTAATGACACCGGGATTCTCGCCGATTCCTGATGTAGAGTGCTCGGCAAATTAATGACTTTTATCAATTGAAGATTGGCTGAACAAATGCCGAAGATGTCCGGCG
>Ga0066376_10003399_pt1 | contig 14251 bp, 11 predicted proteins | sample Knorr_S15_td_Bot_FD_77009 | JGI IMG/M metagenome (GOLD analysis project Ga0066376, IMG submission 77009) | Marine microbial communities from Southern Atlantic Ocean transect - Knorr_S15_td_Bottom_ad_5009_LV_A | ecosystem: Environmental > Aquatic > Marine > Oceanic | place: Southern Atlantic... | reverse complement strand
TTGAGCTTCGAGCGCTTCCTGAACCCGGAACGTGTGTCGCTGCCAGACATCGACATCGACTTTTGCGAACGCCGCCGCGGCGAGGTCATCAACTACGTCACCGAGAAGTACGGCCGCGACAACGTCGCGCAGATCATCACCTTCGGCACCATGAAGGCGCGCGCGGTCATACGGGACGTAGGCCGGACGATGGGTCTGTCGTATGCCGATGTCGACAGGGTCGCGAAGCAAATCCCGCCGGCGCTCGACATGACGCTCGACAAGGCCCTCGAGGAGAACCCGGCGCTGAAGGCGCTCGAACAGCAGGACCCGCAGGTGAGCGAGCTCCTGGCGGTGGCGAAGCGGCTGGAAGGCATCACGCGGCATGCGTCGGTCCATGCCGCCGGCGTCGTCATCGCCCCGGCCGCCGTGACGGACTTTGCTCCGGTCTACAAGAGCCAGAAGGATGAGATCACCACCCAGTGGGCCATGAAGGAAGTGGAGCGCATGGGGCTGCTGAAGATGGACTTCCTCGGGCTCAGCACGCTGACCCTGCTCGACGATGCGGTCAAACACATCGCCGAGACGGAAGGGGAGACGATCAGGCTCGACGCGCTCCCCCTGGACGACGCGAAGACGTTCCAGCTCTTCAGCGACGGCCAGACGCTCGGTATCTTTCAGTTCGAGAGCTCCGGGATGCGAGACACGCTCCGGAAGGCCAAGCCGGATCGTTTCGAGGATCTCATCTCCTTGAACGCGCTCTACCGTCCGGGACCGCTACGGGGCGGCGTTGTCGACGACTACATTGCGCGACGACACGGGAAGGTCGAGATCGAATACGAGCTGCCGGCGCTCGAGCCCATCCTGCAGGACAGCTACGGGGTCATCGCGTTTCAGGAGCAGGTCATGCGGATCGCCAGCGATCTGGCCGGCTTCACCATGGGCGACGCCGACGTGCTGCGGAAGGCGATGGGCAAGAAGAGCGAGGAGGTGATGAAGGCGCAGCGCCAGAAGTTCGTGGAAGGCGCGGTGGCCCGGAACGTCACCAGGAAACAAGCCACCAAGATTTTTGACCTCATGGCATTCTTCGCCGGGTATGGCTTCAACAAGTCGCACTCGACCGCATACGCCCTCCTCGCGTACCAGACGGCCTATCTGAAAGCCAACTATCCACGCCATTTCATGGCGGCGCTGCTCACCATCGAGTCCCAGAACACGGACAAACTCGCCCTCTACCTGGGTGAGTGTCGCGATATGGGGGTCCCGATCCTCGCTCCGGATGTCAACGAAAGCGACGTGGCGTTCAAAATCACACCGGACGGTGTGCGATTCGGGTTGGCCGCGGTGAAGAATGTCGGGGAAGGGGCGATCAGGTCGATCCTGAAACGACGGGCGGCGGTGGGACGTATTGATTCGCTGTACCGGCTGTGTGAGGACGTGGATCTGCGCCTGGTGAACAAGCGCGTGCTCGAGAGCCTCGTCAAGGCCGGGGCCTTCGACTCGATCGTGCGAGATCGGCCACACCGGACACACCTGCGCCGGGCGCAGCTCACGGCCATCGTGGATCGCGGCCTGGAACACGGCGGGCGGTTGCAGCGTGACCGCGACCGGGGGCAGACGCAGCTCTTCGAGGCGCTGGACGACGACACGGATGGGGATGTCGCGCTGCCCGATGTCGAACCCTGGAGCGACGCCGAGCAGCTGGCGAACGAGAAAGAGGCACTCGGGTTGTATTTGAGCGGTCACCCCATCGACGGATACCGTGACCAACTGGAAGCGGCCGGGGCATCCGCGATCAACGCGCTGGCCGCGGGCGAGGGTCAGGCGCTGGTGGGCGGCATTATTTGCGGCTACCGTCCGCTCAAAACCAAACGCGGCGCGCCGATGGCGGTCCTGACCCTCGAAGACCGTGGGGGCAGCCTCGAGGTGGTCGTGTTTCCGAAGACCTACGAGCGCTGCGCAACCGTGCTGGCCGTGGACCGCCTGGTCTTGGTGGCCGGGAAGCTCGACAAGGACGAAGAGACGGCCCGGATCATGGCTGACGACATCCGCCCGATCGAGAGTCTCGACACCTCGGTGGGACGCACCCTCTCGATTTACCTCTCGTCGCCCCGGCACGACCGCAACACCCTGGAGGCCCTGGCGGAGCTGTTCACGGCCCACCGCGGCCCCGGTCCGGTCCGCGTCCAACTCGATTTGACCGAGCGGACGCCGGCGCTACGCGTCCGCGCCCGTCTGACCGAGGCTCGGGTGCGGGCATCTGAACATCTGGTGCTCGCGGTCGAGAAGATCTGTGGCGAAGGCACGGTGTCCTGGTTGTGACTGAGATCTGGGGTTGAGGACTCAGAGCCGTGGCCATCCTCGAGTTCGACGAGCCGATCGAATCGCTGCTCCGTGAGATCGAGACGTTGAGTCTCATGCCGAGCACCGCCGACAGACAGCGCGAACTCGGCGGGCTGCGCTCGCGGGTCACCGAACTCCGACAGGAGATCTACAGCCGGCTCACGCCGTGGCAGCGGGTGCTGGTGGCTCGTCACCCACGACGTCCGCGCACGCGTGACCACGTGTCGCGACTGTTCTCTGACTTCACGGAGCTGCATGGTGACCGACGGTTCGGCGATGATCCGGGCGTGGTCGCCGGATTCGCTCGATTCGGCGAGGATGCGGTTCTTGTCGTGGGGCATCAGAGACCCGGCCCCACGTTCGCCGGCGGCGCTCGCCCCGAGGGCTACCGCAAGGCACTGCGGTGCATGAAGCTCGCCGAGAAGTTCAACCGGCCTATCATTACGTTCGTCGACAGCGCCGGCACGTCGCCGGATGTGGGCTCGGAGGAGCGGGGCATGGCCGACGCCATTGCCCACTGTCTTCGGGAGATGACGATGTTGACAGTGCCCGTGATCGTCGTCGTGACCGGCGAAAGCACCGGCGGGGGGGCGTTGGCGCTGGGTATGGGCGACCACATTCTGATGCTCGAGTACGCGGTCTACGGCGTGGTGCCGGTCGAGAGTGGCGCCCAGATGTTGTGGGGCGACGCGGCGCACGCACCGGAGGCGTCCGACGCCCTCAAGATCACGGCGTCTGACTTGGTGAGGCTCGGCGTGATCGACGAGGTCGTCCCTGAACCGCTCGGCGGAGCGCATGCCGATCCGCTCGCCGCCACCAAGCGGCTGGCGGAGCCGCTTCGATCCACGCTTGATCATCTCGCCAGCACGTCATCGGAGACGAGGGTGGCCCGGCGGCACGAGAAAATTCGCCGACTCGGTCTGGCCGGGATCGACGGCGTCTGACCCGCGAACCGGTGACAACCGCGCCGACTATGGATACCCCGCTCATCTGGGATCACGCCCCCGGAAACGAGGCGGAGGCCACGGCGCTGGCCGATGCCTGTGACATCGACCCGGTCATTGCGAGGTTGCTGGTGCTCCGCGGCATCACGGCCCCGGATGAGGCGACGCGGTTCTTGAGCCCGGCGCTCGACCAGCTACACGATCCATTCTCGCTGACCGATCTTCCCGTGGCCGTCGACCGACTCCTGGGCGCGATCGCTCGTGGCGAACGTATCGCGGTCCACGGCGACTACGACGTGGACGGGGTCACCTCGACCGTCATGCTCCGTCGGCTGCTCGAGTTGCTCGGCGCCGATGTGGTGCACTTCATTCCCGACCGTCTCCGGGACGGCTACGGACTCGAGCCGGCGGCCATCGAACGACTCGCCGGACAGGATGTCAACGTCATCGTGTCGGTTGATTGCGGTATTCGCAGTGCCGCGGCGGCGATCCGCGCGCGCGAGCTCGGTGTCGACCTCATCATCACCGATCACCACGAGCCGGACGCCGCCCTACCGTCCGCGCTCGCCGTGATCAACCCGAAACGCCCGGACTGCCCGTATCCGGACAAGAACCTGGCCGGCGTCGGGGTCGCGCTGAAGCTCGTGCAGGCGCTGTGTCAGCGGACGGACCATACCCGATGGCTCCCGGGCTTCATCAAACTGGCCGCGTTGGGCACCGTGGCCGACGTTGTCCCGTTGCGTGGCGAGAACCGCGTCATCGCCAAACTCGGGCTGGAGCAGCTGTCTCAGGGCCGTCACACCACCGGTCTGCGGGCTCTGCTCGAGACCGCCGGGGTACTGGGTCAGACGGTGACGAGTTTCCATGTCGCGTTCAGACTGGCGCCGCGTATCAACGCCGCCGGCCGCATGAGCACACCTGATCTGGCGACCCGCCTGCTGCTCCTGACCGACGACGCTCGGCACGCCGAGGCCATGGGTCTGGCGGAGCAACTGGAAGCGGAGAACCTCCGCCGCCGGCAGGAGGAAGCGGAGATCCTGACCGCCGCCCGTCGCAAGGTCGACACGGACCCCGACATCGGAGCGCACGCGATGCTGGTGGTCTGGGGCGAGGGCTGGCACCGAGGCGTGATCGGGATCGTGGCGTCGAAGCTGGTCGACGCCTATCACCGACCGGCCATCGTGATCGCCGTTGATGGAGACACCGCGTATGGGTCCGGCCGCAGCATCTCCCGCTTCGATCTGCTCGGCTCGCTCGAGGCATGCGGCGACCTGTTCACAAAGTTTGGTGGGCATCGGCACGCGGCCGGGCTCACCATGGAGGCCGGACGCCTCAAAGAACTGCGACGGCGTCTGACCGACTACGCCGACACGCGCCTCGGGCCCGAGGATCTGGCGCCGCGGCTCAGAATCGACGGGCATCTGCCATTGACCGCGATCACGCCAGCGGTGATCGAGGGACTCCGCACCATGGAACCGTTCGGCGCCGGCAACCCGCGACCCGTGTTTCACACCGGAGCGGTCGAATTGGCGAACGGCCCCCGCATCATGAAGGCGAAACACCTGTCCATGTCGGTGCGACAGGACGCGCGCGTGTTTCGGGCGGTGGCGTGGCGGTTGGCGGACCGCGCCGATTTTGTCACGCAGCACCGCGGCGCCCTCGATGTGGCCTTCAATCTGACGGAAAACCATTACCGCGGCGAGCACACGGTCGAGTTATCCGTTGCCGACATTCGGCAAGCCCGATAAAGTGAAAAGCGTGCCAGAGACCCAACGCGCAACGCGTCCTGCGCGCGAGCATCACATTCGCCGTCGCCCCCTCTGGCGACGAGTGCGTTGGCAGGGCGTGACGCGTCTCGTCCTCGTACTCGGCCTCGTCGCGTTCGGAACGGCGGTGTCTCTCGGTGTCCGCGAGCGCGTCGAACCGGCGGCGGCGATCGGTGTCGAGCGGGACGACCCGGAAGCGCTCGCGGAAATTCGTGGCGCACAGGTCACCCAGGCCGCCGGGGAGCTGAGGGACTACACGATCAATGCGGGGCTCCAGCAGCCTTACGAGGACGAAACGCTCCGGTTCTCAAATGGATTCCGACTCGAGGTCCCGGAGCAGGCGGACCGAGACGGGGTCCTGGTCACCGGCGGCGAAGCGCGGGTGGATGCGAACCAAGATCGTTTCGTCATTACCCGGGCCGAGTCGGCGGGTGACGATGCCGTGGGCGACCCCACCGCACCCGTCCACGTCACGGTGTCCGACGGTCTGGGGGCCGAGACCGACACCGCCATCTATTCGAGACGAGACGGCACCGTCAGCATGCCAGGGGCCACGACCCTGCGGCGCACGGGGATGACCGCATTCGGTCGCCAGGTCACGGTCGACACCAATCGGTCGCTCGCCACGCTGGACGGCGAGGCGCACGTCAGCTTGGCCGGTGACGACGGTCGCGCCACGATCGACATCTGGTCGGACCTGGCGGTCCTGGCGCATGACGACGGCTACATGAACTTTGACGGCGGGACACGGGTCAGCACCGGCACGCAGTTCCTCGAGGCGGATCACACCACGGCCCATTTCGGCGCGGATGAGACGGCCCTCGAACGATTGGAACTACACGAGCACGCCCGTATTTACACCCCGACACCCGAACCTGGCGCCCTGCGGGAAATGCTCGCTCGAGACATGACGCTGGCGTTCGAGGACACGACCCGGGTGCTGGAGCAGGCCATCCTGTCTGGCGGCACGGTCATCGAGCTGGCCGGCGTGGATACCGTGACGGGGGCCACAATTCGCGCGGCGACGATGGCGGTGACGATGTCACCGGACGGGGCCGACGTGGCCGAGATCGAGGCGCACGACGGCGTCGTGCTCGCGCTCCCGGATGCTGCTGACGGTGCCAGCCAGGAAATCCGCGCGACCGGTTTCGTCAGCCAGGGCACACCGGAGACCGGACTCAACAGCGTGCAATTCACCGAGGCCGTCGAGTACCGTGAGCAACGCGCGGCCACCGCGACCGGCCGCGCCGTCAATCGAGTCATTCGGGCTGACCGCTTGGAAGCGGGAGTCAAGCCGGGGCTGAGCGGGCTGCTCACGGCCCAGTTTCTGGGCAACGTCCGGTTCGAAGAGGATGACCGTACGGCCACCGCCGATGACGTCGTCTACGACGTCATCGCCGGGATCGTCACGTTCAACACGGTGGGGGAGGCGGGCCGGGGCCCGACGGTTGCCGACGACGGAATCCGGATCGATGCGTCGACCCTCACCCTGTCCGTCGATGGCTCGGCGATCGAAGCGACCGGCGATGTACGAACCGTGCTCACACCGGAGACCGCACCGAGGGACGGGGCGACCGGTGTCACCGAGTCGACCCTGCCGGCACTCCTCGATTCGGCGCAACAGACCTTCGTGACCGCGGGAGGCCTCACCTACGATCCAGACGTCGGGCAGGCCGCCTACACCGGTGGTGCGCGTCTCTGGCAGGGAGCCACCTTCTTCGCGGGCGACACGGTATCGCTCGACGACCAGACCGGCGGTCTGTCCGCCAGCGGCTCCGTGACCACCACGATCCAACTCGTCCGCTTCCAGGAGAGCACGGGCACGTCGGCCGTCTCTCTGACCCACGCCGCGGCTGACGAGTTCCTCTATGACGACGCGGCCCGACAAGCCACCTATGATGGCAACGCGGTATTGCTGTCGGATGCCGGCGACATGAAGGCCGATCGTATCGACGTGTTCTTGCAAGCCGACGGCCGCACCCTGGACCGGTTCGAGGCGACCGGCAACGTGAAACTGCAACTCGACGGTCGCTGGGCCACCGGCGACCTCCTGGTCTACGACGAACTCACCGGACGCTACGACATGGAGGGTGCACCGGTCCAGATCGTCGAAGAGGTCGAACCCGAAGAACCGGCCGAGCCGGCCCCGCCGCCCCGACGAGGAACACCCCCCCCCGTGCCGTCCTGCAGTACGATGGAAGGACGCAAGCTGACGTTCTATCGATCAGACGACACCGTCACGGTCGATGGTCAGCAGGTGCTCCGCACGGAGTCGAAGAGCGGCAACTGCGCCCCGCTCGCCTTTTAGCGACTGCGGTCTTCTCCGGGCAGCCCACCACCCAACCGAGTCTCATTGCGTATGGCGACGCTCCGGACGCACCACCTCACCAAGTCCTACGGCGGCCGCACGGTGGTGCGCGACGTCAGTCTCAAGGTCGCGTCCGGCGAGGTGGTCGGTCTGCTCGGCCCCAACGGCGCCGGCAAGACGACCACGTTCTACCTCGTGGTCGGGCTCACCGGACCGGACCAGGGACATGTCACGCTGAACGGCGAGGATGTCACCGACGATCCGATGTATCTGCGCGCGCGCAAAGGCATCGGGTATCTGCCCCAGGAGCCATCCATCTTCCGCGGGTTGACCGTCGAACAGAACATCCTGGCCATTGTCGAAAACCTGGGACTGTCCCGAAAGGCACGTCACCAGCGCGTCAGCGAACTGCTCGAAGAACTCAATCTCACGCCGCTGGCCAAAGCGGCCGCGCACACCTTGTCGGGTGGGGAGCGACGACGGGCGGAGATCACACGGGCGCTGGTGATGTCACCCTCCTTCATGTTGCTCGACGAACCGTTCGCCGGGATCGACCCGATTGCGGTCACGGACATCCAAGACATCATCGTGCACTTGAAGTCACGCGGCATCGGTGTACTCATCACCGACCACAATGTGCGTGAGACCTTGCGGATCACAGACCGCGCCTACATCGTGCACGATGGCGCAATATTTCGAAGCGGAACACCGGCCGACCTGGCCAACGACGATGACGTCAAGCGGATCTACTTAGGTACCGATTTTCGTTTGGACTAAAATCTGAACAGTCGTCTGCCGCTGACGCGGCGTCGATGACAAAATTCATGGCGCTTCAACAACGACTCCAGGTACGCCTCTCGCAGAAGCTCATTCTGACGCCATCGCTGCAGCAGGCGATCAAGCTGCTGCCGATGTCGACGCTGGAGCTCGTCGACATGCTCAATCAGGAAGTCGTCGAGAACCCGATGCTGGAGGAGGTGCCGACGGAGGACCTCCAGCCGCCGGAAGCGGCCGCGCAAGAGGAAAAACCGGACCCCCCGGCGCCCGACAAAGACAAGGACAGCAAGGACTCGTGGGAGGACGCCGACTACGAGTATTTCTTCGGGGACTACCTGGACGACGGCTACCGGCCTCGGGCCCCCCGTGAGGTCAAAGAGCTTCCGCCGATCGAGAACACGCTCTCCACGCAGACCTCTCTGGCGGACCACATGATGTGGCAGTTGTCGCTCCAGACCGACGACGACGACCCGTTGGTCCGTGAGATCGGTTCGGCCATCATCGGGAATCTCGACAACGATGGGTATCTCGTGGCCTCGGTCGATGAGATTGCGGCGATGAGCAGTTGGCCGCTACCAGACGTGGAGCGGGTCCTGCGCGTCTTGCAGGACTTCGACCCGATCGGGGTGGCGGCGCGGGGCCTGCAGGAGTGCCTGCTGTTGCAGATCGAACGGCTTGGACTCCAGGGCACGGCCAGCGAAACCATCGTCCGCGACCATCTGAAGCTCCTGCAGAATCATCAGGGGCATGAGCTGGCCCGACAGCTCGACATCTCGATCGATGAGCTGAAACATCACATTGAGGTCATCCGGCAACTCGACCCGAAGCCAGGCAGCCGTTTCAATCCGACCTCGTCGCAATACGTCATCCCCGACGTGTATATCCTCAAGACCGAGGACGGCTACGTCGCGGCATTGAACGAGGATGGTATGCCGCAGCTCCGCATCAGCCCGGTCTACCGGCGCCTGCTCGACAAGAAGAAAGAGCACAACGACGAGACACGCGCCTACGTGAAGGAGAAATTTCGCTCGGCGCTCTGGCTCATCAAGTCGGTCGACCAGCGGCAAAAGACGGTTCACAAGGTCGCCACGAGCATCATCACCTTTCAGACCGACTTTCTCGACCGGGGCATCGAGTATCTTCGTCCGCTTGTCCTGCGCGACGTCGCCACCGACATCGGGATGCATGAATCCACGGTGAGCCGCGTCGTCAACAACAAGTACATGCACACCCCGCAAGGGGTGTTCGAGATGAAGTACTTTTTTCACAGCGGGATCAGCAGCGCGTACGGCGAAAGCGTCTCGTCGGTCACCATCAAGCAGCGCATTCGCAAAATCATCGAGGACGAGAATCCGAAAAAGCCGCTCAGTGATTCTCGTATCGTCCGTCTCCTGCAGGATGAGGGATTGGTGCTGGCGCGTCGCACGATCGCCAAATACCGTGAGGAGCTCAAGATCCCCACCTCGAGTCAGCGCAAGGTGTTGTTCTGATGCACTGCAGGTTGACCGCGCGACACGTCAAGGTGACCGATGAGTTGCGAGACCTCGTCGCGCGACGGCTGACTCCACTGGAACGCCTCTTGGGCGACACGGTCGTGTCGCCCGACATGGTGCTGAGCTCGGAACGGAACCATTACCAGACTGAGCTCGTGGTCCACGCGCGGGGCGACCACCGACTGCACGGTGTCGGCGACGGCAACAGCTGGCAGGTCGCCGTGGGCGGGGCCGTGGACAAGGTGATGCATCAGGCCCAGACCCTGAAAGGGAAGTGGCAGGCCCGCCACCGCCGTTCAGAATCGATGCCGGAGGAGGGTTCGGACTTGGCGGCCGCACCGGACGAGACGACACACGGAGACTGACCCGGGGTCGCGAGTGCCTGTGTGTGGCGCACTCCGCTGACCGCCGCGCTCGAAACCGATGACCGCCAGCCGCGTCGCGCCGCCGCCCACTGACCACGCGGCCAGGTTTGTCATCGTCACCGGGCTGGCCGGCGCCGGCAAGTCGGCGGCCATTCACGCCCTGGAAGACCTCGGCTATCTCTGCGTCGACAATCTGCCCACGGTCCTGATTCCCACCTTGGCTGACCTCACGCTCGGCGAGGGCGGCACCCACGAGTCCGTGGCGGTGGTCGTTGATGCGCGAGACCCATCGTTTCTGGACCGCTTTCCGACCGTGTTCGACGGGCTTCGTGCCCGCCGTGACCTCGCGGTGTGGCTGATTTTTCTCGAGGCGTCGGACGAAGCATTGTTGCGTCGGTTCAGCGAAACGCGTCGCCCGCATCCACTCGCCCCGACGGCCTCCGTCATCGAGGGTATTCTGGCTGAACGCGGGCGCCTGGGCCCGATCAAGAAGATGTCTGACCGGGTGCTGGACACCTCGGACCTCACAGTGCACGAACTACGCCGGGCGTTTCGCGAATTGTCGGACGGAGAAGGCACCCAGACTCGATTGACAGTGACGCTGGTGAGTTTTGGCTACAAGTACGGCGTACCGGTCGAGGCGGATCTGATGTTCGATGTCCGCTTCCTCCCCAATCCCTATTTCGTCACCGGCCTCCGTGACCTCACCGGCCAGGACCGCCCGGTGCAGGACTATATCGCCGCGGCGGAGACCGCACAGCCGTTTCTGGACAAGACGTCGGATCTGCTCACGTTCCTGATTCCGCACTACATGGCGGAAGGCAAGAGCTATCTGACGATCGGGGTCGGCTGTACGGGCGGGCGGCATCGCTCGGTGGCGGTAGTGGAACGGCTCAAAGTCATGTTGGGCGGCATCACAGGAGCACGGTGGCGTATGCGCCATCGCGACGTCGCGCTCGTGTGAAGAGGCGCCACGCCGAGAGACACGGATAGGACACGAGATGCGAGTAGACAAACCCTGGGGATACGAACTGCGCTGGGCCACCACGGACCGGTATGTCGGCAGGGTCATCCACGTCGACGCCGGACACGCACTGAGCCTGCAGTATCACAACGTCAAGGACGAAACGATTCTGCTCTGGACGGGCAGAAATCAGTTCGAGATCGAAGAGAACGGCAAGCGCGTCACGCGTGAGATGACGCCGGGCGACCGTGTCCACATCACACCCGGCACGGTGCACCGGATGACGGCCCTCGAAGACAGCGATATCTTCGAAGTCTCGACCCCGGAACTCGAAGATGTCGTTCGACTCGAGGATCGGTATGGCCGCGCGAAAGCAGACTAACCCGTGCGCTGTTCCGGCGATCTGTGTGATTCCCACGGGCGGTGTGAGCGGGCATCTCGGTCCGCGAACCGGCCGACGAGCCCAGCTCTGCTCACCTTGGCCCTCAGGGCACTTCGCGCGGGCTAACTTGGTGCCTGGTCCCGACACCGAGGGAAAAGCGAACGCATAGTTGGTCCCAGCCCCGGCGCTAAAACTCCGCGCCCGCGCACGCTCCTCGCCGGCGACGGCACGAGCCCTCGGCTCGTCTCCGACGGTTCCCGGACCAAGATGCCCGCTCCCACCGCCCGCTCAAGGCGACAATGGCGATGGTCAGGCAGGACGTCGACGAGCTACTGCGCGCGACAACGCGCGCCCCGCGGCGGAGACGTGGGGCATTGGGGGGCCCTGCGTGGGGGTTCGGGGCGCAGCTCCGTCGAAGGAGTCGACGAGCCCAGCTCTCTTCGCAGAACCGGTGTCCAGGCGAGGCGCCTGTCTGGCAAGGCCGCGACGAGGGAGCATGCAGGCGGCATGTGGCCGAGGAAGCAACGCCGCCAGGCAGGCGCCTCGCCTGGAAACCTAGAAGGGGATATCGTCTTCGGTGAGTTCGGGTGGTCCTGGGGGACCGCCGGCAGGTGACGAAGACGAGGACGAGCCACTGCTGCGAGGGCTGCCGTAGTCGCCTCCGCCGCCGCCACCCTCTCCGGTGCCGCCGCCGCCACCCTCTCCGGTGCTGCCGCCGCGCCCGCCGAGCAGCACAACGCGGTCTGACCGAATCTCGGTGGTATATCGCTTGTTCCCGTCCTTGTCATCCCACTGCCGGGTCTGCAAACGTCCCTCCACGTAGATCTGGCGCCCTTTCGTCAGGTACTCCGCCAGCGTCTCGGCCTGCTTGCCCCACAGCACGACGCGGTGCCACTCGGTCTTCTCTTGACGCTGTCCCGCCTTGTCGTTCCAGACGTCGGTCGTGGCCAGGCTGAGCGTGGCCACCGCGGCACCGCCCGGCGTGTACCGGACTTCAGCGTCCCGACCCATGTTCCCGACGATGATGACCTTGTTGACCGTTCCCATTCTTCTCCCCAAGAACCCTGATCGAACGAACTCACGACAACCAACCGACGCATGCTCGATGCGCGGATCGCAGGCCGGCTATGGCTGATCGAGCCGGACGAGGGCCTGTTGGGCCAGATTCGCCATGTTGTTGTCGGGGTGATTCCTCACAACCTGCTCGAACGCTTGGCGGGCCAGCTCCGGCTCGGCGAGCCGGCCAAGCGTGATCCCACGCTTGTAGAGGGACTCGGCCACTTTGTCGCCATCGGGGTAACTGGCAATCACCTGCTCATAGGCGTCAAGTGCTTCCCGAAACTGCCCGTTGGAGAAGTGGTTGTCCCCGATCCAGAACTGCGCGTCGTCCGACAGCTCCGAGCGCGGGAACGCACTGATATACGCCTCGAAGCCCTGAATCGACAAGGCCCATTGCCCGATCGCGTAGTCGCCCCAGGCCGTGTCGAACATACGCTGTGGTGAGACACCAGGATCAACCGGAGCGACCCCGCCAGGCCTCTGAATCGCCACCGCTGATGCGGTCGGCAACCCCGTCTCGGGATCGACGGCCAGCTGGGTCAGCCGCGGCGCGCGCAACTTTGCCAGGCCGATCCGAATCGCCTCCACCTCCTGCGATAGCGACGAGACCCGCACGTTGGTCTCGTCCACTTTCTCGCGAACAATCCTGACCCCGCCGGCCACGTTGTCGACCAGCAGCTTCTGGTCCGCGAAGGCGCGGCGCGAGGCCTCATCCTGCGAGTCGAGCCGCGTCAATAATGTCTGGAGCGTCGTATCGAGCGAGCCCAGCATCACGTTCAGCCGCATGGTCTGTTCTTGCAGCATGCGGATGTCCGCCATCATCTGCTGATGTTCACGGTCGGCGCCCGACACTGGCGCAACGACCGTCAGGATACAGACCCAGCTGAACAGGAGCGAGGGGAGCAGCCGTCTCATGACAAACCTCTTCTAGGACGTAATTTCACGCGTCTATTCTATCGCGATCCCAACGTGTTGGACGTGGCGCCGGCTATTTCGACGTGATCACGAAGTGAGCGCGCCGATTCGACGCCCACGCCGCGTCGTCGTGTCCCGGATCGAACGGAAACTCCTTCCCGTAGCTCACCGTACGAATCCGGCTCGCTTCCAGTCCGAGTTGGACCAAGTACTGCTGGGCGGCCAACGCGCGCCGCTCGCCGAGTCCGAGGTTGTATTCGGACGTCCCCCGCTCATCGCAGTGCCCCTCGATGGTCACGACCCATGTCGGGTAGCGCATGAGTAGGTCGGCGTTCGCCTCAGCCGTTCTCCGGCCCTGATCGTCGAGCTCGGAGCTATCCAGCCCGAAGAACACCGCCTCGAGCGGCGACTCTCGGTTCAGCTCCTCAAGCGTTCGTCTCGCGAACGGGTCTTCCGGGGGAAGTTCTGGCGGCACGACAGGGGGCGGCGCCGGCGGCGGCGACGTCACCGGGCGCGGAGCCGGCGCGCGCTCCTCTGTCGCCGGCGGCGGCGGGGGAGATGTTTCCGGCGTTACCGGCGGCGGTCGTCGGACGCACGATTGCAGCGCCAGCGTTGCTACGACACAGGCGGCAACGGCGGTCCATGAACGAGTTCCTCGCACTTGCATCCCCAGTCCCTTTCCAAATAGTCGACCCGTATGATGGCGACGGCGCTCATCCCCTATCGCGACCAACTCGGCATCTCGTTGTTCCCGATCGACGTCAGACGACGCAGGTTCTTTCCGTCGCGGTCGATCGTGTAGATCTGCTTTCGTCCACTTCCGCGGCTCGACGTAAACGCGATATGCCGCCCGTTGGGCGAGTAACTCGGACTCTCGTCCGACCCGAGGCCGAAGGTCACCTGGCGCACCTCGCTCGCCGACACGTCCAGCACCTTGATGTCATGCCCGGGCCCGG
>Ga0066376_10003397_pt1 | contig 14265 bp, 15 predicted proteins | sample Knorr_S15_td_Bot_FD_77009 | JGI IMG/M metagenome (GOLD analysis project Ga0066376, IMG submission 77009) | Marine microbial communities from Southern Atlantic Ocean transect - Knorr_S15_td_Bottom_ad_5009_LV_A | ecosystem: Environmental > Aquatic > Marine > Oceanic | place: Southern Atlantic... | reverse complement strand
TCGGCGGCGCCGCCAACGATTCGATAAGCGGCGGCACCGAAGGCGACACGCTGCACGGCGGCGCCACCGGCAACGATACCCTCCTCGGCGACGCCGGCGACGACAGCTTGGTGGGTGTCGCGGGCGACGACCTGCTGCTTGGCGGCACCGGCGATGATACTCTCAGTGGCGGGACCGGCTTCGATACCCTGGACGGCGGCGACGGCAACGACCTGATTTTTGCCGACGACACGCTGATCACCGCGACCGGCGGCAGTAACGTGGCGTTCACCGACACGGTGAATATGGACGGCTTTGGATCGTTCGACCTCGGCATCTTCAACTTGTCCAATTTCGAGGTCATCGATCTTAGCGGCGGCACCAACGATCTGCTGACCTTCAACGTGACCCAAATCAATGGCCTGACCGATAGCCTGGTTGGCGGCAAGAACGTGGTGCGCATCGATGGCGACGTTGGCGATTCCATCGCTACGTCGGATGGCGGCTGGGGCGCGTCCACCGGCACTACCACGATCGGCGGCAACAGCTACACGATCTACGAGAACGCCGACGGCGTCACCAAGATTTTGGTCGAAAGCATCATAGACCAAAACGGCCTCAACCCGGTCTGACGGAGTTGCCGTGTCACCCGTGATCGGCACGGCGCGCCGTTCGGCGTGGCCCTTGCGGCCGCGCCCCAGACCATCACCCCGATTTCACCGGGCTTAACCCGGTTGACGACGGGGAGATGGGCGGTGGGCGGTCGGTTTCCCCGCCCTCCCCTACAACAACCCGCGCGCGGCGAGGTTGCGCATCAGGTCGGCGGCGCCGAAGGACCAGGGATCGATCTTGTCGCAGTGGCCGACGCGGTTGATCAGCGCGCCCAGCGGCGGCGAGGCGATGATCACCACGTCGCCGGTCATGTGGGTGAAGCCCTGGCCTTTTTCGCCGCGGTCCTCGGTCGGCGCGAACATGGTGCCGGTCATCAGCACGAAGCCGTCCGGATATTGGTGGTTCTCGTTGATGGTCTGGGCGACCAGGTCGGCCGGGTCGCGGCTCATCAGCCCCATGTTCGAGGCGCCGACCAGTTGGAACTGGTCCTCGCCCTGCACCGCCAGGCTGATCTCGACCCCCTTGAGGTCGTCGAACTGGAAGGTGTTGTCGAACAGGCGGATGAACGGGCCGATGGCGCACGAGCCGTTGTTGTCCTTGGCGCGGTTGAGCAACAGCGCGCTGCGCCCTTCCATGTCGCGCAGATTGACGTCGTTGCCCAGGGTCGCGCCGACGATCTCGCCGCGCCGGTTGACCACCAGCACGGCCTCGGGCTCCGGGTTGTTCCAGGTCGAGGACGCGGGCACGCCGATATCGGCGCCGACGCCCACCGCCGACAGCGGTTGCGCCTTGGTGAAGATCTCGGCGTCGGGGCCGATGCCGACTTCCAAGTAGGGCGACCACAGGCCACGTTCCGTGAGCGTTTCCTTGAGCCGGGCGGCCTCGGGCGAGCCCGGCTTGAGGCCCTGTATCTCGGCGCCGATTTCCTTGGCGATGGTCCGGCGCGCGCCCTCGGCGCCGTCCGGATCGCCCTTGGCGATCTCCTCGATCAGACGCTCCATCAGGCTGTCCAGGAAGGTCACGCCGGCGGCCTTGATGCATTGCAGGTCGATCGGCGCGATGAACCACGGCTTGGCGGGGTCGCGGTCGTCGGGCACGGTGTTGGCGAGCATCTCGTCGAGGCCGCCGAGGCGCACCGCCGTACCCGTATTGGCGATGGCGAAGGCCGGATTGGCCGCGTTCATGAGATCGGCGCAGGTCGGAAAGGCCTTCGTGATGTCGTAGACGCCGGTATCGGCGATCACCACCACGGCGGGGCCGCCCGGCGCCTCGCCCTCGGCCGGCGCCCACGCGCGGCCCACGAGCGCGCCCGCGCAGCCGTCTTCCGGCAGCACGAGATCGGGCTCAAGCATAAAATCCACGCCGTTTCCTCCCTGGTAAGACTTTCCTGATAGTGGTGCATATGGCCCGCCGCGACAACGGCTGGCCCCTCTGAACTCATACCGCGACCGCGCCCGATCATGCCGACAGCCGTTTCCTCCAGCTTCGACGTCGCCTTCTGGTTCATCGACCGTGGCCGCGCCGATCACCAGCAGCTTTCGTCCCTGAAGTTGCAGCGGATGCTGTTCCTGGCGCAGGCCTATTTCGCCGCCTCGACCCGGGGCGAGCGCCTGATGCCGTCGGTCTTCGTGGTCACCGAACAGGGCCCGGTGGAGCCCAATCTGCTGCGCCTGTTCGACAACACCGTTCCGGCCATCGAGACCACGACGCCGCGCCCGGCGGTGGTCAAGTTCCTTGAAGGCATTTGGCAGACTTTCGGCGGCCGCGCCCTGAAGGAGCTCGATGAAATCGTCACCTCAAGCCCGCCGGTGCGCGACGCCATGCAAGCCGGCGCCAATACCGAAATCATCCCCGCCGCGCTGTTCAACCACTACCGCGGCGACAAAACGCAGGGCGCCATGGTGCAGAAGGTCAAGCCCGATGCGGAAAAGATCACCATCCCCAAGACCCACCGCGGCCGGCCGGTCACCAAATGGGTGCCGGGAATGAAGAAATCGGGCTGACGCCAAGATCGAATGGCCTGGCTCCATGGCGGCACCGGTCTAGTGGATAGAATCTAAGTTTTCTGCCGCGAACCGGTTTGACTAGACAGCCACCGGTAGGCGATTGAAGCCGCGAAACCGGGCCAGCCCGATATGCTCGGCCGCGCCGTCGAGCCGCATATTCGGAAAGCGCGCGACCAGGCGTCCAATGGCGATCTTGCCTTCCATGCGGGCCAGAGTGGCGCCGAGGCAAATATGATGGCCCATGGCGAAGGCCACATGCCTGTTGGGGCGACGGCCGATATCGACCGCCTCGGGTTCGTCGAACACCGCCGGGTCGCGGTTGGCGCCGGCGATGGAGGTATGGATATAAGTGCCGGCGGGCACCGGCACGCCACCGAGTTCGACATCCTCCGTCGCCAGGCGATTGCCGATTTGCAGCGAGCTTTGATAGCGCAGAATTTCTTCGACGGCGCTGGCGATCAGCGATGGGTCGTCGCGCAGGCGCTGCATCTGAACCGGATTATCCAACAGCATGCCGACACCATTGCCGACCATGCTGGTGGTTGTTTCGTGACCGGCGTTCAGCAGGAATATGCAGTTCTGGACAAGCTCGATATCGGTCAGCGTGCGGCCTTCGACCTCGCCGAAAATCAACGCCGCCAAAACTCCCCCCTGCGTGTCGGTCCGGTCCTCCTTGCGCCGCCGAGCCGCTATGAGTTCCATCAGCAGATCGCCGAATTGCGCGACGGCGTCGTGGCCCGCTTGCAGTCTGTCCTCGGACACAACGGGGTCCAGGGCACCCAGTATTTTCAGCGAATACTGGCGCAGCAAATGGCGATGTTGCTCGGGAATACCGAGCATGAAAGAGATGATCTCCGTCGGCAGCGCGGTGGCATAGGCCGAAATTAAATCGAACGCCCGTTCGTCTTCCAGGCGATCGAGCAGGCCATCGACGACCTTGCCAATCAGCGGCTCCATCTCCCTGAGCTTGCGGGGCGTGAAGGCGACCGACAGAAGCTTGCGCACGGTCGTGTGATAGGGCGGATCGTTGAAGATCAGGCTCGTCGTATGGTGATCGTAAAGCGGTCCTTCGCCGAATTTCTTCTTGAAGGCGACCTTTTTGTCGGAGCTCATGGCCGGATGCCGGTAGGCCGTCATCACGTCGGCATGGCGCGTGAGGTAGAGCGAGCCGTCGGGATTTCGGTGGACCGGGTCGTGCTCCCGTAGCAGCCGCAAGGTAGCAAAAGGATCTTCGATAAAATCCCGGCCGATGGCGTTCAGATCGAACGAGCGGGCAATTTCCACGTCACTCATGCACGTCACTCATGATGGTCCATTGTCGGATAATTCGGAAGATTTGGCTCGTCCGGTTCGGCATTTTAGGGGGCTACTTCGCGGTGATGCAAGCGCCCGGACATCGCGGCGCCGAATCGCCGCCTAGACCGGATCAGGATTGATCGAACCCATTATGGGGGTTCGATCAATCCTGTGAATCCGGTCTAGCTTAAAAAGTAGAGCAGATTCACGTGGTTGATGGGATCGCCCGTGGCGATTCCCATCAACCACGATCTGCTCTTGACGGCTGGCGAAGTCGGCGCGCGGCGCTATCATGGCAAGGGTACAGGAGGCGCCGACATGGCCACGCCCAACGACATCGTCGCGACCGGCCCATCGCAAGACCAGCGACGCGAGCGCGAGGATTTCTATGAAGATCTGGCGCCGCTCAAGCTGACGCCGTTGTGGGAGGTGATGCACACGCTGATCACGCCCGAGCCGGTTTCGCCGGCCGTGCCGTGGCATTGGCGATACGACGACCTGCGGCCGTGGTTGATGCGCGCCGGCGAGATAATCAGCGCGAAGGAGGCGGAGCGCCGGGTTTTGATACTGGAGAACCCCGGACTGAGCGGCCGGTCGCGGATCACCCATACGCTCTATGCGGGACTGCAACTCATTCTTCCCGGCGAAGTGGCGCCGAGCCTTCGTCACACGCAGTCGGCCTTGCGCTTCATCATGGAAGGCGAGGGCGCTTACACCGCGGTCGACGGCGAACGGGCGTCGATGAGTCGCGGGGATCTGATCCTGACGCCGTCATGGACATGGCACGATCACGGCAACGAGACCGACTCGCCGACGGTGTGGCTCGATGGCCTGGATATCCCGGTCGCCCAATTCCTCGATGCGAGTTTCGTCGAGCGCTATCCGGAGGACAGTCAGCCGGTGTCGCGCCCGTCCGGCGACAGCGCGGCCCGCTTCGGACGAAACATGCGGCCGTTCGACGCCACCGACATCTCGGACGCCGGCGCGTCTCCGGTTTTCAGCTACCCGTACGCGGATTATCGCGAGGCGCTGGAGCGGATGCGGACGCGCGACGAGTGGGACTCGTGCCACGGGCTCAAAATGGAGTTCATCAATCCGCTCTCGGGCGCGCCGGTGATGCCGACGATTTCCGCCTTCGTGCAGCTTTTGCCGAAGGGTTTCGAGAGCGACCCGTATCGCTCGACGGCGGGCACGATCTATTGCGTGGTCGACGGCGACGGCGAGGCGTTTGTCGGCGATGCCGCCTACACCCTCCAGCCACGCGACATGTTCGTCGCGCCGAGTTGGATCCCCGTGCGTTTCACCGCCGCCCAGGACCTGGTGCTGTTCAGCTTTTCCGACCGCGGCATGCAACGCAAACTCGGCTTCTGGCGCGAACGCCGCGATCATCCGGCGGAGTAGGTATTTGGTCCCGCGAGGTTTTGCCGCGCCCGCGCCTCAGATATGCAGCACGAAGTAGAGGCCGAGCAGGACCACGATCCAGCTTACCGTGCTGCCGATCGGCCAGGTGCGCGCCAGCAGGCCGCGCGGGCCGTGGTGGCGGTAGACTTCGGCGATGACCGCGACGATTTGGGCCCGCGCCCAGCCTAGCGCGCCGGTATAGATGGTATCGATCCAACGGCCCAGGGCCAGCGCCGCGCGCTTGGCGACCCGGCGGTAGAACCAGTCGGCGTCCAGATTGATCAGCTTGAGCTCGGGCGGGTAGACGCCGCTGATCATGAGCAGCGCGAAGGCCAGCGCCGAGAAGAACAGAAGCTGGGTCTGGGTGAGCACATGGGTCAGCGTGTAGGGCTCGTAGGCCACTTCCCACGGCAGCAGGCTGTAGAGCAGCCACGGATAGGTGCCGTTGAATATGCAGATCGCGGCCGCCGCGCCCATGGCGATCAGCATGTTGATCGGCGGTTCCGTGGTGCGGATGCCGGAATCGTGGGCGAAGAAAGTGAAGAACGGGATTTTGATGCCCGCGTGGTGGAACACCCCGGCGGAGGCAAACAGCAGCAACAGGAAGACGACGATGTAGCCTTCCTGGGCCGCCGCCGCCATCACCATCGATTTCGACACGAAACCCGAAAACAGCGGGAAGGCGGAGATCGAGGCGGCGCCGACGATACACAACGTCGTCGTGATCGGCATCGACTTGTACAGCCCGCCCAACTCCGAGCCGTTGATGCGCCCGGTCATGTGCAGCACCGCGCCCATGCTCATGAACAACAGGCCCTTGAAGATCACGTCGTTGAAGGCGTGAGACACCGCGCCGTTCAGCGCCAGCGCGGTGCCAAGGCCGATGCCCACCACCATGAAGCCGATCTGGTTGATCATGCTGTAGGCCAGCACCCGGCGCAGGTCGTTCTCGATCACCGCGAAGAAAATCGGGAACATGGCCATGGCGGTGCCGATATAGATCAGCGCCTCGGTGCCGGGGTAGCCGCGCGCCAGCGCATAGACCGCCACCTTGGTGGTAAACGCGCTGAGGAAAACCGTGCCCGTGGGCGTGGCTTCCGGGTAGGCGTCGGTGAGCCAGGTGTGCAGGAACGGCCACGCGCATTTGATGCCGAAAGCGAAAAAGATCAGCTTGCCGCCCAGGCTGTCGGTGCCGAGATAAGAGAATTCGATGGAGCCGGTCTCATGGAAATACACGATGGCGCCGGCCAGCAGGATCACGCCCGAGCCGATCTGAATGATCAGGTAGCGCATGCCGGCGCGGGTCGCCCGTTCGGTACGCCGCGCCCAGATCAGGAACACCGAGGCCACCGCCATCACTTCCCAGGAAATGAACAGCGCGATCAGATCGCCGGCGAAAACCGCGCCCAGCGCGCCGGCGACGTATAGCAAGGTGGACACGTGCTGAGTCATGTCGCGCACGTGCATCGCGAAAATCACGCCGATGATCGCCGCGATATGGAACAACAGGCCGAACAGGAAGCTCAACTGGTCGACGCGGCCGAACTCAAGCGTGAAGTCGAGCAACTGGACCGAGAAATTGTCGCCGTCCGGCAAATAAAGCAGGTTCAACAGCCCGAACACGGGCACGGCCAGGGCCCAAACCACCTGCCAGCGCCCCGCGAACAGGGGCAGCAGGACGGCGCCAATGATAAAAATCAGGGCCGGGGGCAGCTCACCGATCATCGGGCGGCTCCCCGTAATAGTCCTCGCCCCGGCTCAGGAACTTGCGCATCTCCTTGGCGATGAGAACCAGCAGCACGCAGGACACGAAGCCGTAGATTCCGTAAAAGCCGAACGCATCGTCAAAACCCAGTTCCGCGTGCTTGTGGAAGATCAGGTCGATGGCGATCAGCAGACCGCTGACCGCGTACAGCGCCCACAGCACTTTCTTGACGTTGCCCGCCTCGTCGAGCCAGCGTTTCTTTTCCATCACCCGGCCCTCACGGCGCGACCAATTGCCCGAGCAACCGGAACACCGGGTTCGGGAACAAGAACAGCAACAGGCAGCCGCTGGCGGTCACCAGAATCGGCACCAGACAGGCCGGCGGCGCCTCCGTCACGCCGCCGTCGAATTCGGTCGCGCCCTTGCCGGGAAAGAACGCGCGCACCACCACGGGCATGAAATAGGCCACGTTCAACAGGCTGCTCACCATCAGCACGGCAAGCAGCACTAGATGGCCCGATTCCATGACGCCCATCGCCAGATACCACTTGCTCCAGGTGCCGCCGAAGGGGGGAAGGCCGATCACGCTCAGGCTACCGACCAGGAAGGCGAACATGGTCAGCGGCATGGCCTTGCCGATGCCGCGCATGTCGCTGATATTTTCCTTGTGCACCGTGATGATGATGGCGCCGGCGCAGAAAAATAGCGTGATTTTGCCGAAGGCGTGCATCAGCATATGCATGCCGCCGCCGACAATTCCGGCGCTGGTCGCCAGTGCCGCGCCAAGCACGATGTAGGAAAGCTGGCTCACCGTGGAATAGGCGAGCCGCGCCTTGAGGTTGTCCTTGGTCAGCGCCACCACGGAGGCGGCCAGGATGGTGAACGCCGCCAGCCACAGCAGCCATTCGCCGGGATGGGAATCCCGCATCACGTCCAGGCCGAAGATGTAGATCACCACCTTGAGCACGGTGAACACGCCGGCCTTGACCACTGCCACCGCGTGCAGCAGCGCCGAGACCGGGGTCGGCGCGACCATCGCCGCCGGCAGCCAGCCGTGGAACGGCATCAGCGCCGCCTTGCCGACGCCCAAAATGTAGAGCGCGAACAGCACCGCCATCACGGCTTTCGATGCGTTGCCTTCCAGGATGCCGCCCGGCTCGAAATCCAACGTGCCGGCCAGCGAATAGGTCCACACGATCGCCAGCAACTGAAACGCGATCGAGGTGCCGATCAATATGCCCAGATAGATGCGCCCCGAACGCTTGGCCTCCTCCGTGCCCGAATGGGTGACCAGCGGATAGGTCGAGATGGTCAGCAACTCGTAGAACAGGAACAGGGTCATCATGTTGCCGGCGAAGGCCATGCCGATGGCGCTGGCCAGCGCGACCGCGAAGCAGACGTAGAAGCGGGTCTGGTGCTCCTCGTGGTGCGCCCGCATGTAACCGATCGAATAGACCGAGTTCGGAATCCACAGGAACGAGGCGATCAGCGCGAACAGCAAGCCCAGCGGCTCGACCTCGAACGCGAAGGACAGGCCGGGGAGGAATTCGTACAAAGTGACCGATGGCCGGCCGCCGTCGAGCACCGTCGGCGCCACCGACAGCACCAGCAGGAACAGAATGCCGGCCGTGATCAGGGTCACCGCCTCGCGCACATTGGGCCGTGACCCGGCCAGCCAGATCAGCACGGCGCCGATCAGCGGCACGATGGGGGCAAGGGCGACCGCGGTTTCGACGTTCACGGCCCGACTCCCAGCAGCACCTGCGCCGCCTGGCGCGCCACGCCCACGGTCAGGCTAGGCCACAGTCCGAACACCAGGCAACCACCGGCCAAGGCCCAGGTGGAGGCCACCATCGGCCACGGCGCCTCGGCCACCGGTCCCGATTCAGCGGGTTCCGCGAAATAAGCCGTTTCGACCACGCGCCATACATAGATCACGGCCAGGAGCGAGGAGCCCAGCACCACCGCCGCGATGCCCAGCCCGGGCCACATGCCCTGCTCCAGCGCGGCCATCACCAAATACCATTTGCTGACGAAGCCGACCGTGCCGGGCACGCCGATCATGCTCAGGCCGGCGAGAACGAAGGCGGCCATGGTCAGCGGCATGCGGTGGCCAAGCCCGCGCAGGTTGGCGATGGTGACGCCGCCGACGGAGAACATCACGCAGCCTAGGGTCATGAACAGCGCGCCCTTCATCAGGGCGTGATTGAACAGATGCACCGTGGCGCCGATCAGCCCGTTTTCGGTCGCGAAACTGATGCCAAGCACGATGTAGCCAAGCTGCGCGACGCTGGAATAGGCCAGCATGCGCTTGATGTTGTCCTGGAAGATGGCGACCAGCGAACCGGTCACGGCGGCGGCTAGGGCCAGCACCATCATGATGTCGCCGGCCGGAATCGCCGCGAAGCCGAACTCGACGCCGAACACGGTGAAGATGAAGCGCAGCAGCAGATAGACGCTCACCTTGGTCGCGGTGGCGGCAAGCAGGGCCGAGACCACCGACGGCGCGTAGGTATATGCGTTGGGCAGCCACAGATGCAGCGGGAACAGCGCCAATTTCAGGCTCAGGCCCACCATCAGGAAGGCGAAACCCGCGATCACCGCTCGGTTTTCGTATTGGCCGACCAGCCGGTCGTGCATGTCGACCATGTTCAGCGTTCCGGTGACCATGTAGAGCAGGCCGACGCCGATCACGAAAAAAGTCGCGCCGATGGTGCCCAGGGTGAGATATTGGAAGGCCGCGTAGAGCGCGCGCCGGTTCTTTCCCAGACCGACCAGCACGTATCCGGACAGGGACGAGATTTCCATGAACACGAAGGCGTTGAAGGCGTCCCCCGTGATCGTCATGCCGAGCAGGCCGGTGAGGGTCAGCAGATAGGCGGTATAGAACAGCCCCTCGCGCTCGGCCGGAATCTCGCGCTTGACGCTGTGGTAGGCGTACGGGATCACCGCCGACGCCACGCCGGTCACGAGCAGCAGCACGAAGGCCGATAGCTGGTCGACGCGGTATTCGATGCCCCAGGGCGGCATCCAACCGCCCATGGTATAGCTGATCGTGCCGTTGCTGGTGACCTCGATCAGCAGGGCGATGGCGACCCCGAAAGACACCCAGGTCACGACCAGGCTCAGGGCCCAGGCGCGCGTGCCCCGGCCCAGCAGCGCGCACAGCGGCGCGCCGATCAGCGGCACCACGACTTGCAAGGCGGCCAGATTCGCGCCCATCACGCGGCGTCTTCCTGCTCGAGATCGAGCTTTTGAATTTCGTCTTCCTCGATGGTGCCGTAGGTCTCCTTGATGCGGACCACCAGGGACAGGCCAAGCGCCAGCGTGGCGACACCGACCACGATCGCGGTCAGGATCAGCACGTGCGGCAGCGGGTTGGAAAACGGCGCGTCGCCGTCGTAATGGATCGGCGCGGTGCCGCCGGTGATCTTGCCCATCGAGATGTAGAGCAGGAACACGGAGGTCTGAAAGATGTTCAACCCGATCAACTTCTTGAGCAGGTTGCCGCGGTCGATCACCACGTAGAAGCCGATCATCATCAAGACGATCGCCACCACGTAGTTATAGTTGCCCAATAGTGCCATGACGCCCCGCCGTCAGTCCACGCCGCGTTCGCCGCGCCCGGCGAAGTTCTGGAAGATCATCAGCATGGCCGCGGCCACGGTGGTGCCGACGCCGATCTCGATGATCAGGATGCCGTAGTGATGGCCGTGTTGCGGGTCGCGCGCCAAAAGCGCGTATTCGAGAAAGGTTCCGCCCAGCAGCATGGTCACGACGCCGGTGCCCGCGTAAATCAGCACGCCGGCGACGAGCAGCACGCGCACGACTTCGGGCGGCGCCACGTCGCGCAGGGTCTCGAGGCCAAATACAATGCCGTAAAGGACGAAGGCGGCGGCGAAGATTACGCCGGCCTGGAATCCGCCGCCGGGTCCGTAATCGCCGTGCCACTGCACATAAAGCGCAAACAGCAGAATGAACGGGATCAGCAGCTTGGCCGCCACCCGGAGCACGAGAAGCTCGCTCATTCCGGGCTCCCCTTGCGCCGCCGGCGCGTCCGGCCCAACAACAAAAGCACGCCGATGCCGGCGGTGAAGATCACCGTGACCTCGCCCAGGGTGTCATAGCCCCGGTAGTCGGCCAGCACCGCGGTGACCACGTTGGGAATGCCGATGACGACCGGCGTCTCCTCGATATAGCGCGGCGCGACGTGCTGGTGGATCGGCGCGCTGGGGTCGCCGAATTGCGGCATGTCTGGCACCGCGGCGACCAGGATCGCGCCCGTCGCGATGACCACGGCCAGCGGAATGATCGGCCGGTGAGACGGTATCTTCTCGCGCTGCGTGGTCAGCGCCAACGCGCCCAGGCCCAACACCGTGGTGATGCCGGCGCCCACGGCGGCCTCGGTGAAGGCCACGTCGACCGCGTCCAGAATCGTGAACGTGGCCGCCATCAGCAGGCTGTAGATGCCGCTCAGCATGATCACGGCGAACATGTTGCGCTGGCGCACGATAGCCAGCGCGGTGATCACCAGGAGGGCGAGCAGGACGATATCGATGACGTTTTCTATCGGTCCGTCCCCGCTTTGTCGCCGTCACCCTTGGTCCACGGTTTCAGTCCGCGCGCCAGGGCGGCGTGGGCCAGCGCGTGGCTCGACGTGGGGCTGGTGATCAGCAGGAAGATCATGATCATGACCAGCTTGGCCAGATTGAGCGACCAACCCGCCTCGACCATCAGCCCGGCGATGATCAGGCCGGCGCCGAGCGTGTCGGTGAGTCCGGCCGGGTGCATGCGGGTGAAGAAATCCGGCATGCGGATCAGGCCGACGCCGCCGGTCAGCACGAAGAACGACCCGCTCAGCAGGCAGGCCCAGACAATCACGTCGGCGACCACGCTCATTGCTCGGGCTCGGGCTCGTGATCGGCGAAATGGCCCCACTTGATGAATCGCAACGCGGCGATCACGCCGATGAAGTTGATCAGGGCGTAGACCAGGGCGAGGTCGAGAAAATCCGGCCGACCGGACATGAAGCCGACCACCGCGATCAGCAGTACGGTCTTGGTGCCGAACGTGTTGGCGGCCAGAATTCGGTCGAACACGGTAGGCCCCATGACGGCGCGCGCCACGGCCAAAGCCATGGTCATCAGGATGGCCACGGCGACGACGGCGAATATCGGGCTCACGCCTCGCCCTCCAGCGCCGTCACCTTGGCGTCCATGGCGCCGTCCAACAGGCCCGCCTCGCCCTCGGCGCTGAGCGCATGGACCTGGATCGAAGCCGCGTGCACGTCGGTCGACACGGTGCCGGGGGTCAGGGTGATGGCATTGGCGTAGATCACGCGGCCAAGATCCGTGTGCTGCGAGGTCTTGACCTCGAACAGGCGCGGGTCGATCGGCAGCTTCGGGTGCAGCACGCGGCGCGTGACGTCGATGTTCGATTTGACGATCTCGACCATCAACCAGGCCCAAAAGGCGGGAAAACGCCAGGTCAGATGAAGCGGGAGGCCTTCATGGTCGATCACGTCCATGCGGTGCGCGATGTACACGACCAAGGCGCAGGACAGGGCGCCCAGAGTCAAGAGCAGGCCCGTGTAATGGCCCGACCACAACAACCAGACCGCGGCCAGAACCACGAACAGCGAGACCGCGCGGAAAACCCTCAAGCTTGCTTCACCCCGTTGACGCCGCTCCCGCCGGGCGCCGTTTCGCGCCTCGGAGTATGCCCCGCCCGACGCCTCGCGCCAAGCGTCGGAGCGCGTCGTTTCATCGTAATTCGATCGCATGGGCGTCAACCGGCAAGGTTTTCGGGATCGGTCCTAGTTCGTCAGGGAAGGCCGCGAAGCGCGGCGAAGCGTCCCGCCAGGCGCGACGGTTCGGTTCGTCGCCCAATTCGGGTCGGCCGCGTGCAAACAACCCCCAGCTCTCCCGCGAATGGTCGGCCCGCTACAGTGTGGCCAACGCAAGCGCGTCCAATAATTTTCGCCGGCGCGCAACCCCCACAAGTTCGGTGCGCCTGACGAGGATCAACTCGCCAAACGCGGGCACGCCTTGTTCTTCTACATAGAACGCCCGGCCCAGCCGCCCAGCCGGGTCCATTCGATCAAGCTCGAAGGCGCGGCTGACGGGACTCCGCAACCTCGCCCTTCGGCCGGGGGGGAGTAGACCCGAATCTAGGTGGTGGTGTTTGGCCGCGCGAGGACCAGGGAGAAGTATTGGTCCTCGGGCGCGAAATGCGCCTCGATGTCGTAACCGGCCTTGGTCAACATGGCCGTCAATGTCTCTTCAGTGAACTTTCGACTGATCTCGGTGAGAATTTTTTCTCCGACATCGATTTTCAGCGCGGCGTCGATCGCGCCGACGCGCACGTTTTGCGCGGTATTCGCCACCAGGTGCATTTCGACCCGCGCCTCCTCGGCGTTGTAGGCGGCCAGGTGGTCGAACCCGCGCGGGTCGAAGTCGGCGTCCATCTCGGCGTTGAGCACGTTCAGAAGATTCAGGTTGAACGCCGCGGTCAGCCCTTGGCGATCGTTATAGGCCGCGTTGATAACCGCCGTGTCCTTCACGCGGTCGGCGCCCAACAGCAACCGGTCCGCAGGGTTCATCGATCCGCGCAAATCGGCGAGAAAGGCGACCGCGTGGTCATGCTCGAAATTGCCGATGGTGCTGCCCAGAAAAACGAACAACCTGGCTCCGTCCGTGCGTGGCAAGTTGGCGAATCCGGCCTCGTAATCGCCCACCAGGAGGTTGACGTTGAGCCAGTCATAGGCTTCCAGCAACCCGCGCGCGCCGAGACAGAGCGCGTCCTCCGAGATATCGAATGCCGTGTATGTAGGGAACACCCGTTCCTCGGCGCAGGCATCGAGCAGGCGGCGAGTCTTGCGCGAGGTGCCGCTGCCCAGTTCCAGAATATCCACCGGACGCACCGCGTCGATCACCGCCACGGCGCACTCGGCAAGAAGCGCGTCCTCGGTCCGTGTCGGATAGTATTCTTCCGTGTCGCAAATGCGGTCGAACAGCCGCGAGCCCCGTTCGTCGTAAAAATACTTGGGCGGAACGCTTCGCGGCCGGTTCAGCAGCCCGCCGCGCACGTCGTCGATCAGGCTGGGAACCGGGCGCGCGGCTTCCACGTATTGGCACGATAAACGGGCGATGTCCCTATCTCTGTTGAAATTCGTGTGGCAGGCATCGCTGGTTGATGAGGCTATGCTGCCTTCATGATGGTTTCAATGGCACTGTCGGCCTGAGCCTTTCTCAAGTGCTCCTGGAG
>Ga0066376_10003396_pt1 | contig 14270 bp, 13 predicted proteins | sample Knorr_S15_td_Bot_FD_77009 | JGI IMG/M metagenome (GOLD analysis project Ga0066376, IMG submission 77009) | Marine microbial communities from Southern Atlantic Ocean transect - Knorr_S15_td_Bottom_ad_5009_LV_A | ecosystem: Environmental > Aquatic > Marine > Oceanic | place: Southern Atlantic... | reverse complement strand
TCAGGTCGTAGACGCCGCGGTGGATGTTGGCGTATTCGGTCTCGTAGCAACGGCTCAGGGCGTCGATGGTGGCCCGCGGCTTTTGGGCGCTGGCGGCGCTGTCGAGAAAGACCAGACGATTGCCGTTGATGGGATGGTCGAAGATCGGGAAGTCGGCGCGCACCCGCGCCACGTCGTAATCGGTTTGTTCGTTGCGTAAGGCCATGGTCATTTCCCCTGGGCCAGCCATGCGGCCACGGCGCGCTCCATATGGGCGGTCAGTTCGGGCTGCTCGATGGTGGCGACGATCTCGCCAATGAAGCCCTCGATCAGCATGCGTTCCGCATCGCACCCATCGATGCCCCGGGCGCGCATGTAGAACAGGGCGTCCTCGTCGAGCGCGCCGGTGGCGGCGCCATGGCTGCATTTCACGTCGTCGGCGTAGATTTCAAGCTCGGGCTTGGTGTCGATCTGGGCCGACTCGGACAGCAGCAGGCTGTTGCTCAGTTGATGGGCGTCGGTCCCTTGTGCATCGGGGCGGACGATGATCTTGCCCTGGAAGACGCCATGGGCATCGCCGTCGAGCACGCTCTTGTAGAATTCGTCGCTGAAGCAGCCGGGCTCGGCGTGATCGACCAAAGTGGTGTTGTCGAGATGCTGGCGGCCGCGCCCGAGAAAGGCGCCCTTGAGCCGGCAGGTGGCGCCCTCGCCGCCGAATTTGGCGGTGATCTCGTTGCGCGCCAGGCGGGCGCCCAGTTGGGCGGTGAAGTTGTCGTAGGTCGCCCCCGCCGCGATGGCCGCGCGGGTGGCGGCGAGATGGAAGCCGTCGCCGCCTTCGTTCTGGAATTTGATGTGGCGCAGCACGGCGTCGCGTTCGACGGTCACGTCGGTCACGGAGTTTGTCCAATAGGTCCCGCCGCCGGCCGCAGCGTAGATTTCGATCACGGTGGCGCTGGCGCCCGCTCCGGCGACGATCAGGTTGCGCGGATGATTGACCCGCGCATCCTCGCCGGCGGTCGCCAGATAAAGCAGATGAACCGGCATCTCGAGGGCGACGCCCGGATCGATCATCAGCACCGCGCCGTCGGCCGTGAAGGCGGTGTTGAGGGCGGCCGGACTGTCTCCCGCATCGCAAAAATACTCCTCGAGCGAATCCGGGTCGTCCTCGAGAATTTGCGCCAGGCTGGCCAGGCGCACACCGTCGGGCAGAGGCTCGATGTCGGACAGGTCGGCGCGGTAATGGCCGTTCACGAAGACCATGCGGTGGCAGGCCAGCCCCTCGGGCAAATGAGGCGTAAGATCGTCCAGGGCGACGCTGTTCTCGACCCGCGGCGCCAGGGAAAAAGCCTGGCGGGTAAGCGGCCTCAGGTTGGTGAACTTCCAGACTTCGTCACGCGGAGTCGGAAACCCGGCCTCGCCGAAGCGCTCGATGGCCCGCGCCCGTAAGCTGGCGAGCCAGCCGACCCCTCGGCCGGGCAGGCTGCCGTTCACCGCCGCGAAGGCATCGACGTAGGGGGTGTGGAAATCCTTGGCCATGGTCAGGCCGCGACCGCATCGGACAGCATCGGGCCGTAGCCTTGGTCCTCGACCTCGAGGGCCAGGGCCGCGTCGCCGGATTTGATGATCCGCCCGCCGGCCAGCACATGGACGTAATCGGGGGCGACATAGTTGAGCAACCGCTGGTAATGGGTGATCAGCAGGATCGCCCGGTCCGGCCCGCGCAGCCGGTTGATGCCGTCGGCGACGATGCGCAGGGCGTCCACATCGAGCCCCGAATCGGTCTCGTCGAGGATCGCCAGGCGGGGCTCCAGCATGGCCATCTGGAGCACTTCGTTGCGCTTCTTCTCCCCGCCCGAGAAGCCGACGTTGAGCGCGCGGTGGAGCAGTTTTTCGTCCATCTTGAGAAGCTTGGCCTTCTCGCGCACCAGCTTGAGGAAGTCCATGGCGTCGAGCTCGTCCTCGCCGCGGTGCCGGCGGATCGCGTTGGTCGCCGATTTGAGGAAATTCATGCCGGCCACGCCGGGGATCTCGACCGGATACTGAAAACCCAGGAACATGCCCTCGCGGGCGCGCTCCTCGGGCGACAGTTCGAACAGGTCGCGGCCCTGGTAGCGTACCGATCCGGATGTCACTTTATAGCCTGCCCGGCCGGCCAGCGCATAGGCCAGGGTGCTCTTGCCCGAGCCGTTGGGCCCCATGATGGCGTGGACCTCGCCGGCGTTCACGGTGAGATCGACACCGACCAGGATTTCCTTGCCGTCGACGGCAACGGAAAGATTTTTTATTTCAAGCATTTAAGTAGTTTTCCTAAAGTCAGCCAACGCTGCCTTCCAGGCTGATGCCGACGAGCTTCTGGGCTTCGACGGCGAATTCCATGGGCAGGTTTTGCAGCACTTGTTTACAGAATCCGTTGACGATCATGGTCACCGCGTCCTCGGCCGACAATCCCCGGCTCTGGCAGTAGAACAGTTGATCGTCGCTGATTTTCGATGTGGTGGCCTCGTGCTCCATATGGGCGGAACGGTTCTTGACCTCGATATAGGGCACCGTATGGGCGCCGCATTTATCGCCGATCAGCAGGGAATCGCATTGCGTGTAGTTGCGCGCTCCGGTGGCGCTCTTGGCGATGCGCACCAGGCCGCGATAGGTGCTCTGCGCGTGGCCCGCCGAGATCCCCTTGGCGATGATCGTCGAGCGCGTGTTCTTGCCGATATGGATCATCTTGGTGCCGGTGTCGGCCTGTTGGTAGTTGTTGGTGACGGCCACCGAATAGAACTCGCCCACCGAGTTGTCGCCGATCAGCAGGCAGCTCGGATATTTCCAGGTGATCGCCGAGCCGGTCTCGACCTGGGTCCAGGATATCTTCGAGTTGCGCCCCCGGCAGGCGCCGCGCTTGGTGACGAAGTTGAAGATGCCGCCCTTGCCGTCCTTGTCGCCGGGATACCAGTTCTGCACGGTGGAATATTTGATCTCGGCGTCGTCCAGGGTGATCAGCTCGACCACCGCCGCATGAAGCTGGTTCTCGTCGCGCTGGGGCGCGGTGCAGCCTTCCAGGTAGCTCACGTAGGAACCCTCTTCGGCGATCACCAGGGTGCGCTCGAACTGGCCCGTATTGGCGGCGTTGATGCGGAAATAGGTCGACAGCTCCATGGGGCAGCGCACCCCCTTGGGGATATAGGCAAACGAGCCGTCGGTAAACACCGCCGAATTCAGGGCGGCGTAGAAATTGTCGCCCGTGGGCACCACGGAGCCCAGGTATTGGCGGACCAGATCGGGATGCTCCTGGATGGCTTCCGAGATCGCACAGAAGATGATGCCCATTTCGCCGAGCTTGGCCTTGAAGGTGGTGGCCACCGAGACGCTGTCGAACACCGCGTCGACGGCGATGCCGGAGAGCGCTTCCTGTTCCTTGAGCGGGATGCCGAGCTTGGCATAGACCTCGAGGATCTCGGGGTCCACCTCATCCAGGCTCTTGGGGCCGTCGTCCGAGGATTTCGGCGCCGAATAGTAGGAAGAAGCCTGGTAGTCGATGGGCGGGTAATAGAGCTTCGCCCAATGGGGCTCGGTCATGGTCAGCCAGTGGCGATAGGCCCCGAGCCGCCATTCGAGCAGCCATTCGGGCTCGTTCTTCTTGGCCGAGATGAAACGGACCGTGTCTTCGCTGAGGCCCTGGGGAATGGTGTCGGCCTCGATATCGGTGACGAAGCCGTATTTGTAATCGCCATCGGTGAAATCATCGATGGTCTGGGCGCTGTCGGCGGGTGACGCCATGGCTAGACTCCAGCTTCTCTGTGGCCGCGGCGCTCGAACGGCGGGATAAACGCGGCCATGGGGCCCATCATGTCGGCCAGGGAGACCTCGTCGAGGGCGCGGCGGATGGCGTCGTTGATGGTCTGCCAGTTGGTGCGGGTCGGGCAGGTGTTGACCAGGCTGCAATCGGTGCCCTCGGCGTCGAGGCAGGAGGTCAGCGCGATCGGGCCGTCGACGGAGATGATGATCTCGGTGATGCGGATCTCGGCGGGCCGGCGCGCCAGGGTGTAGCCGCCGTTGGCGCCGCGATGGGAATCGAGCAGCGCGGCCCGCGCCAGCGCCTTGAGAATCTTGCTCGCCGTGGGCTCGGGGATGCGCGTCGCCTGGGCAACCGCATGGGCGGTGTGCATATCGTCGGCGCAGGTCGCGATGTGAGACATCATGACGACGCCGTAGTCTGCAAGTCTGCTCAACCTGATCATGGTTTATCGCCGTATTTCATAGTCATCCTGAATGGGGACCATATTGGTCCTGTTTGTGAATTAAGTCTCAAAAGCCGGTTGGTCAAGTATCAAATTTGAGAAATCCGCCCCTGGCGGGTGATTTTGTCGCCAAATTGCTGTGCAAAACCCGGCGGGCGGGTATAACCGGGGCGTGTTTCATTCGCCGGCGCCAAGGGAAAGATGTGGTTTCATTCAAACAGGAGATGACGACGGCGGGCGCCCCGACGACCCTGATTTTAGCCGTCACCATAATGCTTTACCCCCTGGTCGCCGTGTTCTCGCCCAAGGCCATGGTGGCGCTGCTGGTGTTGACGGCCCTGGTATGCCTGTTCATCGAGCGTAATCGGCAAGCCGTCTTCAGCGCCCTGCCGCGGGTCATCCTGTCCCTGTTGGCCGTCCTCGCCGCCTGGTCGCTCTGGTCACCATCTGGTGGTCGCCGAGACCGCTCGGCGGCCTGACGCTCTGGCTCAGGGTCGTCGGCATCGGCTTGTGCGGCGTGGCGATGTTCGCAGCGGCGGCCAAGGCGGCCGCGTTGAACGCGACGGCGGCCGATTGGCGGCTACTGCTCACCGCCTTGGCCGCCGCGGGCTGGTTTTTCGTCGCCTTGTTCGGAGTCGAGTTGTTCACCGGGGGGATTCTCAGCCGCCTGGTTATTTCCCTGTGGAACCTGCTGACGCCATGGGATAGAGACCCGCCGAGGGAATCTCTGCTCCTGTTGCAGTCTTCGGCGGCCCTGGCGGTGTTCGCCTGGCCCTGCATGCTGGCGATCCGGCGCCGCCACTCGACCCGGATCGCCGTGCTGTTCGGAACCGCCGTCGGGGGGCTGCTGCTGATCCAGAACATGCAGGCGTCCGTGGTCGCCTTCGCCGGCGGCATGGCGGTCTATGCGGTGGTCTATAAATTCCGCCGCCTGGGCATCGCGGCCTTCCTGGTCGGGCTGGCCGTGGTCAATCTGGCGCTGGCCCTGATCGCTTTCGAATTCGTCTCTGTGGATCAGGGTGAGGGGGTTTCCATCGTCATGTCCAGAAGCACGAAGGAACGTCTCTACATCCTTGATTATGCTTATGAAAGAATAACTCAGCACCCCTTGGCTGGATGGGGGTTCGATGGCTCGCGGGCCATCGGCCAGGATACCCGAGGCTCGTTCTACTCCAACCCCTCCATACCCCTGCATCCGCATAATCTATGGGCGCAAACCTGGCTTGAGCTTGGCCTTATCGGTGTTGTCCTGGTGATTTCCCTGGTGGTCTCCATCTTCATGCGCTTGGCCGCCGGCGGACGCGGCCGGGTGGTCGTCGCCGTCGCCGCCGCGACGGTGGCGAGCTATCTGCTGATCGGAAATATCAGCTACGGCATGTGGCAGAACTGGTGGCTGGCCGTCGCCTGGCTGAATGCCGGGTTTCTGGCGGTGATAGAGGCCGCGGACGGCGACGCCGAAGCCTAATGCGCCGAGCCCGCCGAGACGGCTCCCGCGTCGCCGCCTTCCGTGGCCATGAAGTCGCCCTCTACTTCCCGGGTCTCCCGGCCATCGTCGCGGGCGCGCTTGCGGGTAATCTCGCAGCTTATCGATGTCATTGTATGAGGTGAGAAACAGTACCGGCCTGTCGTTGCCATGGATGCGGCGTATCTGTTTACAGGTCTCGATGCGGTCCAGGCGCGGCATGGATATCTAGAGAATCGAGACTTTCGGCGTATAATTATGCGGCAATTTCATGCCCTCGGCACCGGTCCCAACCATGGGCGGCGCCGGGTTAAGACTGTGTAAACAACTGTTTAAGATGATTTATTTTAAGTGTGATGGCTAATATGCCGCGAGGCCGAGGTATGTTGCCGCCGCCCAGGCCACGCCGGCCGTGGCGATGGCGACGGCGCTCAGGCGGTTCATGGTCGGGACCCAGCTTTTGGTCGTGTCTCCGTCGCGGGTCATGGAGCGTATTTCCATATAGGGCACGGGGGCGCGCCGGTACCAGCCCTCGACGGTGACCGATGCGCCCTGGAAACCGCCGGCCTTCAACAGCCCGAACAACCATTCCCAGATCGCCAGGGGCTGGCGGTAATCGAGGAAGATGATGCCGCTCTCGTCACGCAGGACGAAATCATCGGAGAAAATATAGCCGGGTACGCCGCGGCCGATGATGATCCCCTCCAGGCGGCAGGGCACCGGGCGGACCGCCGAGACCTTCACCTTCTTGAGCAGGGCGGCGATGCTCATTTCGGCGAAGAAGTCGGAGCGGTAGGCGAATTCGAAGCGCAGCAGCATGGCGCCGCCCAACAGGGCGACCGAGAGCGGCAGCAGATACTCCGAACGCGGCGGCGTGAAGTCGAGAAGATAGCGCACCGCCGCCAGGGCGATGACCGCCGCGAATGCCGCCGGCGGCATCAGATGGATGGCGATGTCGGCGAAAAACTCGTCCCAATAGGATTCCGGCTGGGCCTCGTCGAACCGCATATAGGGCTCGAGACCCATGGCCTCGGCCTGGTCGGCGAGGTAATGCAGGCGGTTGGCGATCAGCGGATGGGTCGAATTGAACTCGTACCATTTGGCCCAGGGGTTCCACAGGTCCCAGCGCATGGCGCCCTTGAGCCGGCGCTTGTCGACCGCGCCGCCGGATGCCGGGGTGGCCGAATAGCTCGAGACCGCAAGCCCCTGGGCGGCGCCGGCATCGAAGATGCCCATGGCGCTGATCGCCCCCAGGTTCGTGCCGCGATCGGATTCCTGCTTGTCCGTCTTGTCCTGGCCGGCCAGGCCGTAGGCGATCTTGACCAGGGCGCTGGCCAGCAATGACGGATCGCCGGTGGCCGTGCCGGCGAAGCGGTCGGCGTGGTATTCACGGGTGCGCGAGAACCACAGCACCACATATTGGCTGACCGTGTAGAGCACATAGGCGCCGATGGCGACGGCGATACGCGCGCCGCCGCCCTTGTCTTTGCCCGAAGACCGCATGCGGATCAGCGTGCGGTAGAGGTAATAGAAGATCAGCGGAACCAATTGGGCGACGGTCATGAGGAACATGTCCCAATGCACCGCATGGCCGATCTCATGGGCGACCACGGCCTCCGCCTCCGCCGGCTCGAGCAGCTCGAAGATGCCGCGCGACAGAACGATTCGGGCGTTGTTCGGGGTATGGCCGTAGGTGAAGGCCTGGGGCGCGCCGTCGTCGATCATGGCGAACCTGGGATGCTTGATGCCCTGCTGTTCGCTGATCCGGGCGACGAAGGCGGCCAGGTGGTCGGGCAGCTCATGGGGTTCCAGCCAGCGCAGCTTGTAGAGCCAGTGCAGCGACAGATCCATCATGAACGGCCCGATCAGGAACTGCAGAACGATGACCACCAGGGAGCCAATCACCGCCCCGGCCAGGTCGACGCCGGCGAATCCGACGGCGGCGATGACGGCCAGGCCGAGCAGTCCGTAGAGCCCGGCCAGGGTCGCGGTGGAGCGCAGGGCGAGATTGGGCAGGGGCATCATGCCGGCGGCGCCGGCTCGCGGTATCGGCGTGGCCGCCGCGGCGTCGAGGGTGAGACGAAGGCCGGGCTCCACGCCGAGCAGCGCCTTGAGTTCACCGGCGTCTAACCACAACCCGCCCGATTTCGGGCAGTAATTGATTGCCGGCCCGCCGGGATAGGCGATCCCGGTCATCGGCTCGCCGGCGGCCGGCGACAGCCTGTCGCTCGGACTCTGGTCGGCCAGCGAGCGCTCCAGCTTGGCGGCGATGGACCGTGCCTTGGTGGCGAACAGGAAAATTTCGCCAAGATCCAGCCACACCCCCCGGCAGGCCGGGCACTGGTCGATCGCGACGCCCTGGGTGGTCAGGGCGCGGTGCAGGGTCGCATCGGGGCAAACCGGGCATTTCATGACAGCGCCATCCTTCTCGTTCTGCTATTCGACGGGGCCGCGCCGCCCTATGATAGCGGATCACGGTGATCTGCTGAGGATTGAAGATGACGCGTATTTTATGGCCGGCGCTGCTGGTGGCGGCGGCCCTGGCTTCGGGCTCGCCGGCGCGGGCCGATCAGGACGCCCCGGCCTGCGTGCCGGCGGGTGTCTGGATCGAGCCCGGCGAGGCCGCGCCGCTCGCCCGCGACGGGTTGCTCGCCCGGGCGGCGGCCTCGGGCATGGTTATACTCGGCGAAACCCACGACAATCCCGAGCATCATCTCTGGCAGGTCCAGACCATCGCCGCGCTCCATGCCCGGGGCGGCGCCGTGGTCCTCGGATTCGAGATGTTTCCGCGCCGCGTGCAATCGATGCTCGATGCCTGGGTGGCCGGCGAACTCGACCAGGCGGCGTTTCTCGAGGCGGTGGAATGGGACCGGGTGTGGGGTTTCGATGCGGCGCTGTATATGCCGCTGTTCGACTTCGCCCGCATCAACCGGGTGCCCATGGTGGCGCTCAACGTCGATCGCGCACTGATCGCCGCCGTCCGGAAAGACGGCTGGGACGCCGTGCTCGAGGCGGATCGCGCAGGGGTCTCGGACCCGGCGCCGCCGGCTGCGGTTTACCGCGACGAGCTCGATCAGGTCTATGAGGAGCATCTCGAACGGGCGGGCACGGCGCCGGACGCCGCCGGGCTGGAGCGCTTCATCGACGCCCAGCTCACCTGGGACCGGGCCATGGCCGAGGCCCTCGCCGCCGCCGCCGAGGCGCCGGATGAGCCGCTGGTCATCGCCGTCATCGGCGGCGGCCATGTGGAAAACCGCCACGGCGTGCCCTATCAGCTCGCCGCCCTGGGTCGGGACCGCATGTCGGTTCTGCTGCCCTGGGACCGCGGCCGCGATTGCGCCGAGCTGACCGCCGGGCTGGCCGATGCGGTGTTCGGCCTCGATCTTCCCGAGATCCACCAGGCCGAGGCCAAGTGGCGGCCGCGCCTCGGGGTGATGATAAAGACCGTCGACGGGGCCTTGCGAGTGCTCGAGGTGGTGGCCGGCAGCGTCGCCGAGGTCGCCGGAATAAAGCCCGAGGACGAGATCGTCTCGGCGGCCGGCGTGGCCATCGTCGAGGCCGATGAGCTGATTGCCGTGATCGGGCGTCAGGCGCCCGGCACCTGGCCGCCCCTGACCCTCAATCGTGGGGGCCAATCGCGGGACGTGGTCGCCAAGTTCCAAGGCGCGCCGTGATCCGCCGGGCCGCCGTCATCGCCGCCGCCCTGTTGCTCGCACCGCTGGCGGGAGCGCAGGCGGTGGCGCAGTCGATTCAATTGGAGCTAGGGGTGACGCTCGATCCCGACAGCGGCGAGGTCATCATCGAGGAATCCATCCGGGTGCTCGGCGAAGCCGTCGCCAATTTCCGTCTGCCGCCGGAGTTTTCCCTGAAGGGCATGAAAATCGAAGGCCCCGGCTCGCGATTGAACCGCAAGGACGGTGTCTGGACCCTGCGTTTCGAGGGCCCCAATGATCATCGCGTGACGCTTAATTTCCGCGGCGATTTGGCGCCGCCAGGCGATGCATCCGGCGGCCCGGCGGGACCGGGCAGAGCGGTCGCCGGGCCCGAGGGCAGCTATCTGCCCGGCTCCGGCGGCTGGTATCCGGATTTCAGCCCCGATCGGTTCACCTTCGGCCTGGATATCGATGTGCCGGAGGATCAGCGAGCGGTGGCGCCCGGCCGCCTGGTCAGCGAGAGCGTGGCGGAGGGGCGTTATCGGGTGCGCTTCGTCGCCGACTGGCCGGTCGAGGACATGGCCATCATGGTCGGGCCTTATGTGATCGACGAGAGGCGCCATGGCGGGATTCGCCTGCGCACCTATTTCCATCCCGATATCGCCGATCTGTCGGCCGCCTATCTCGATTCATCGGCCTCCTATATCGACCGTTACGCGGCCGCCATCGGCGACTACCCCTATCCTGCCTTCTCTGTGGTCTCGAGCCCGCTGCCCGTCGGGCTGGGCTATTCGGGGATCGCCTATATGGGCGCGCGGGTGCTGCGCCTACCGTTCATCCGGGAGTCCTCGCTCGGCCATGAGGTGCTGCATAACTGGTGGGGCAACGGCGTCTATGTGGATCACGGCGGGGGAAACTGGGCCGAGGGCCTGACCACCTTCATGGCCGACTATGCCTATGCCGAGGACAAGGGCGAAGAGGCGGCGCGCGCCATGCGGCGGCGCTGGCTGACCGATTACGCCGCCCTGCCGGCCGAGCGGGACGCGCCGGTCAGCGCCTTCCTGGGACGCAGCCACGGGGCCTCGCAAGTCACCGGCTATGACAAGGCGGCGATGCTGTTCGTCATGCTGCGCGACGAGATCGGCGCGCAATCATTCGGCCAAGGCATCAAACGTTTCTGGCGCGAGCAACGTTTCAAGCGCGCCGCCTGGGGTGATTTGCGCGGCGCCTTCGAGGCCGCCTCGGGACAGGATCTTGCGGGCTTCTTCAGCCAGTGGCTGGAGCGAACCGGCGCGCCCAAGCTGCGGATCAAGAGTGTCAAGACCGCCCCCGCCACCGCCGGCGACGGCTACGGGATCAGTTTCACCCTGATCCAGGATGCGCCGGCCTACAGCCTGTCGGTGCCGGTGACGGTGGAGACCGAGCAGGGCCCGCGCCATTTCCGAGTGCGTCTGGATGACCGCATCGAGCGCTATAACCTGGTTGTCGAGGCGGCCCCCACGGCGCTCGAAATCGACCCGGACGCTCGCCTGTTCCGCCGCCTCGACGCCAGCGAGACGCCGCTGGTGCTGCGCCATATCATGCTGGCCCCCCGGGTGACCCTGACGGTGGCCTCCGACGATGCGGCCATGGCCGCCGCCGCCAAGACCCTGATCAACCGCCTGGTCGAGGGCAAGATCGATCTGGTAAAGCGGTTTTCCGCCCGGCGGTTCGATTCCCCCCTGGTCATCGTCGGCTCGGGCCTCGAGCTGAGCCGGGCCCTGGCCGCCATCGAGGTGCCGCTGACGCCGGAAGCTGTCGGCGGCCGCGGCGAGGTGCGCCTGTGGACGGCGCGTGCCGCGAGCGGTTTCCCGGTGGTCGTCATCGAGGCCGACAGCGCCGCGGCGCTCGCCGCGGTCTCGCCCAAGCTGCCCCATTACGGCGCCAAGAGTTACCTCGCGTTCGAGGGCGGCAAGCTTGCCGCGAGCGGCATCTGCCCGCCCGACGCCAAACCGCTCAGGGTCGAATTCCCCTAGGCCTAGCGCCAGCGGGATTCATCGAGCATGCGCTCCATCTTCTGGCGTTCCGGGTCGAGGCGCTTTTCCCAGGGGGCGCGGGGGTCGAGCAGGGTGGCGGCGGGGGAGTTCCGCGTCACCGGGACGAAGCTGTCTTTCTGATCCGCCGTGACGCCCGCGCGGCGGCCCATGCGGTGGAGGATGAAACCGGCGAAGCCGGCCAGAATGACGGCGATGAAGAAGAGCAACCCGGACGCGCCGAACCAGGTCATGGCGGCGGAGGCGATCATCGGTCCGATACTGGCGCCGATGCCGTGGGCAAACAGCAGCCCGGCGATGGCGGCGACGAAATGCTCGGGCTCGACATGGTCGTTGGCATGGGCCACCACCAGGGAATAGATCGGCTGGGACGCGGCGCCATAGAGCCCGGCGAACACCAGAATGAGCGCCACCGGGGCCGCGCCGGCGACCCCGAACACCACGGCGATCACCACCGTCGCCAGGGCCAGCGCGAGCATCACCCGGCGGCGGTCGAAGCGGTCCGACATCATGCCGGCGGGGTACTGCGAGAGGAAGCCGCCGAGCCGGGGGGCCATCATGAGCAGCGAGATCGCCGCCGTCGAGAGGCCGATGCGGTGGCCGTGACCATGGCCGATACGTCAAGCTACGAGCTGTTCGCGGTGGCCTCGATACTCTATTCCATCGCGCTCCTGCCAGTCGCCCTGACCACCCTGGGCAACCCGGCCCTGGGGAAATCGAGCCGTTTTGGCATCCGCGACCTGTTCGCCCTGTCGCCGGTCGCCGTGGTCGGCGCCTTTGCAATCGGCATGACGATCGGCGCTTTTACGTCCCTGGGCCCGGTCTATGGCCAGCGGTCCGAGCCCGACGCCGGCGGTATGGGCGAGGATATAGAGCGCGAAGGTACGGCCCCGGGTCTGGCCGGTGGATTCATACTGCAGCCAGGATTCGACAATCATGAAATAGCCCGCCATGGCGAAGCCCATGACGAAGCGCAAGCCGATCCACATCTCGATCTCGGGGATCAGCGGATGCATCAGGGCCGCCGCCGCCAAGACGGCGCCGAACACGGTGAAGGCGCGGATATGGCCGACCCGGCGGATCACCCGCTCGCAGAACAGGGTGCCGGCCAGCATGCCGGCGAAGAAGGCCGAGCCGACCAAGCCGATCATCCCCGTCGAGACGCCGTCGGCGGACATGCGGATGCCGAGCAGGGTGAAGAACAGGCCGTTGGCGAGCCCGAACAGCACCACCGCCGACAGCAGGGCGCTTATGGCGCGGAATACGCTCAACATGCTTCTATGAACTCTCTAAAACCATTTGGTTTTTACCACAGAGACATAGAGACACAGGGGACAAAGAAAGGAAGGAAGTTTTTCGCTGCGAAGCGCCAGGCATCCTTCTTCTCTCTTATCCTTTCTCCGTGCCTCTGTGTCTCCGTGGTAGAAATTGCTTTTGGAAGGCTTGCCGGTGATTGACTTTTGGAAGGCTTGCCGGTGATTGATCTGTACACCTGGAGCACGCCGAACGGGCGCAAGGTCTCGATCATGCTCGAAGAACTCGGGCTTGCCTACACCGTGTTTCCCATCGACATCACCAAGGGCGAGCAGTTCGCCCCCGAGTTCCTGGCGATCAGCCCCAACAACAAGATACCGGCGATCGTCGATCATGACGCGGCCGACGGCGAAGCGCTGAGACTGTTCGAATCGGGCGCCATCCTGATCTATCTCGCCGAGCGCCACGGGCGGTTTCTGCCCGAGGATTTGCGCCCCCGCCTGGAGGTCATGCAGTGGCTGATGTTCCAGATGGGGAATGTCGGCCCGCTGTTCGGCCAGGCCCACCATTTCCGCCGCTCCGCGAAGCAGAAAATTCCTTACGCCATCGAGCGCTATACCAATGAGACGCGCAGGCTCTACGGCGTCATGGACAAGCGGCTGGCGGAGCGGGAGCATCTCGCCGGCGGCGATTATTCGATCGCCGATATCGCCACATTTCCCTGGGTGGCGCGCCACCAGTGGCACGGCGTCGAATTGTCCGAGTTCGCCAACGTCAAGCGCTGGTACGACAACCTCTGGCGGCGCCCCGCGGTAAAGCGGGGTTACGGCGTGCCATGAACGCGCTGCTCGACCGTCCGGCGGTCAGGCGGCTGCGCGACGCCCTGGCGGCGGCGGGATCCTCCGCCCGGGTCATCGAGCTCTCCGCGACCGCGCGCACCGCAGCGGAGGCCGCGGCCAGCCTCGGTGTCGAGCCGGGCGCCATCGTCAAATCGCTGGTCTTCGCCGCCCAGGGCAGGGCGGTCATGGCCCTGGTCGCGGGGGATAAGCGCTGTGACACGGCGGCCTTGGGACGGGCGCTGGGCATCGCCGGCGCGGTGGGGCGCGCCGACGCCGATCTGGTGCGCCGCGCCACCGGCTACAGCATCGGCGGCGTCGCGCCGCTCGGCCACCCGTCGCCCTTGCCCCTGGTGATCGACGCCAGCCTGGGGCGCTTCGCCGCGATCTTCGCCGCCGCCGGTCATCCCCATTGCGTGTTCGCCACCACTTTCGAAGAACTCCAGAGCCTGACGCGCGGCACGGTCGCCGAGGACATCGGAGTGGCGGGCTAGGGATTGTTGACAGGCTCAGCCGCGCCCCGTACATACCCGGTCATGCCCCTGGCATGCGGTGGGGTGGCCGAGTGGCTGAAGGCGCCGGTTTGCTAAACCGGTTTAGGGTGTAAAGCTCTAACGAGGGTTCGAATCCCTCTCCCACCGCCATTCCCTTGGGTTTGACCCTTGTCATGCGACATTGACCGAGGCAGCGAAAAGGGGCCGTCAAAGCCCCTTTGCTAACCGTTTGCTAACATCGACCTACGGGGAAGGGTTGATCGCGCCCATCAACACGCTGTCGATTCGCTGCGCCGCTTCCTCTTGCATGCCCGGCATGACGTGTGA
>Ga0066376_10003395_pt1 | contig 14271 bp, 17 predicted proteins | sample Knorr_S15_td_Bot_FD_77009 | JGI IMG/M metagenome (GOLD analysis project Ga0066376, IMG submission 77009) | Marine microbial communities from Southern Atlantic Ocean transect - Knorr_S15_td_Bottom_ad_5009_LV_A | ecosystem: Environmental > Aquatic > Marine > Oceanic | place: Southern Atlantic... | reverse complement strand
TGTTGTAGAAGAAACAAAACCAGCTGTTGTAGAAGAAACAAAACCAGCTGTTGTAGAAGAAACAAAACCAGCTGTTGTAGAAGAAACAAAACCAGCTGTTGTAGAAGAAACAAAACCAGCTGTTGTAGAAGTTGATTTTGCACCTGAGATGAAAGTTACACATAGACTTCTAACAGTTGTTAAAGCTGATCCAATTCAAAAATCTACATCCGAGCCCGTTGACAAGGTTAACGTTTGGCCTCATTTGATGCTCCCAGAATTTGTTGCAATAATGGCAATGACTGCATTTTTAATTTTTTTAAGTGCTATTTTACAAGCTCCTTTATTGGCAGAGGCAAATCCAAATATGACTCCAAACCCTTCAAAAGCTCCATGGTATTTCTTAGGCCTACAGGAAGCTTTGTCCTATTGGGATCCACAGATAGCTGGAGTAATGATTCCGGGTGTCGCTGGTGTATTAGGGTTGATGTCAATTCCATATTTGGATAGAAATAAAAGTAATAAACCTAAAGATAGAAAATTTGCGATAATGTTGTGGACATTCCTTCTTTGCGGAGCAGGGACATTAACAATCATAGGAGTATTATTTCGTGGTCCTGGATGGAACTGGACGTATCCTTGGATAGATGGAATTTGGTTTGACGATATGTTAGATTGGATAAACTTCGAGTGACCACTATACAGCTAATACTCATATCTGCCTCAGCAGTTCTTTTATTGGGTATTGCTGCTATCTCTGTTTTGGTTGGTGGGAGAATATCAAGACCTAAAGACTGGAAAAAGCAAGTTGAAAAACAAGCACTTAAAGTAGATAAGTCAAGAATTGATAGCGGATTCATTTCTGAAGAGCCTCCAGAAGTAGAAATTCAGGAGGAAAGTTATGAAGAAATCCAAGATGGAATAACAGGGCAGAATATAGTTGTTGAAGAAAAGATTATTTACGAAGAAGTTTCAGAGGAAGAAGCAGGAATCACAAGAAGACAGTTTTTAACCAAGGCTTTGAGGTACTCTTTTGGAGCATTTGCTGGAATTCAAGTTTTAACATGGCTAGGTTTTTTGTGGCCCAAAATTACAGGCGGTTTTGGGGGGAAAGTAGATGCAGGCTTAGTAATAGATTTAAAAAAACAAATTATACAATCAGATGGCTCAATTGTTCCTGCTTTCATCCCAGACGCAAGAGCTTACGTACTACCTTTTGATAATGATCTTTTAGAAGGTTCTCAGTTTGAGAGTAACGGAACAGTTGCAGATGGTTTAAGTGCTGTCTACCAAAGATGTGTACATTTAGGCTGTCGAGTTCCATGGTGTAATTCTTCCCAAGGTTTTGAGTGTGCCTGTCACGGATCTAAATATAATCGAGTGGGAGAATACTATGCTGGACCTGCTCCTAGAAATCTAGATAGATTTCCAGTTTCTGTAACGGATACGGGGCGGTTGGTAATAAATACTGGAATTATTCTAGAATCCCCGAGGGCACCTATTCCTTCTGTCAAATATCCAAAAGGAGCATCGTGTATTGCACTAGACACAGAGGCTGAAGAGAGTTAATGAATAGCTCATCTATTACTATTATTATTTCTTTAGTTATTCTTTTTGGGCTAGCATTACTTATTTCCGTAGGGTTGCGCAGAGGAAAAGTAGAAGAAGAATATATTCCAAATCTTTCTGAATACAAATCTGATCAGGAACTTGAAACAAAACACCTTGATAAAGTACTAACGATTGCAGTTCTGGTATCTTCTTTGTTAACAATAATGATTCCACTATATTTTCTTGGCGAGAAAACGAGGCAAGAGAGTTTTGTTGAAGAGTTTGACAAAGTGTCTGTCGAAAGAGGGGAGCACCTATTCGAAGAATTCGGATGCGGAAATTGCCATGCACCCGATGGAAGCGGAGGAGCTGCTTCATATGTTGAAAAAAGAAGTGGTGTAACTGTTACTTGGGCTGCACCTTCAATAAATAATGTCTTTTTTAGATATGATGATGACGAGGTTTTGTTCTGGCTCATTTACGGAAGAGCAAACTCTCCTATGCCTGCTTGGGGGTTAAAAGGTGGAGGGCCTATGAATGATGGCCAACTAGACGATTTGATTGCTTATCTTCATCATATTCAAGTTCCGCAGGTTGATACGCTCACTTCAATCGAAAGCAATATAAATTCTTCATTACTTAGGCTTGAAACAGCTGACATACAAATAGGTAACGAAATAGCAAATCAGTATGAGCTAAGAGATGAAATTGAAGCAGCATCTTCAAAGCTATCTATAGCTATAGACTTACTTGGGCAGGTCGAAGAATTACTTAATAGTGAAGAAGGAATTGATTCTGACCTTGACGGGCTCAATGACTCAGTTGAACAAAAACTTTCAGATTTAGCAGTAATATCAAGTGGTACTTTAGGTACAGTTCTTTTTTCACTAGATCCAAGTGAGGAAAAGACCTCACCCTTAAGAGGAGATATGTCAATGGCAAAGGCATTCCTGTCTCAATTAGAATCACAAGTGATAAATTTGAAGATTACAACTGAGAGTAAAGAAAAATATCTTGCAAATGTTGAGCAAAGTCTAGAGTTTTTAAATGAAGCATTGGAAAAAAAGAAATGGGAAGTCTCTTTCAAAGAAATTGCGGACTCTACATTTTCAGGTGATTATGAAACGGCAAGAAGGGCCGTAGGCTTATTTAATGCATATTGTGCACGATGTCATACAGCAGGCTACTCAGCTGGCATCTCGTATACCCAAGAGATTGCCTCAGGAGGCTTGGGGCCAGCTTTGAGAGCTGGTAGAGCCAATGTACAATTTAAAGAGAGAGAAGACATGATTGACTTTATAATTAATGGATCATATATAGGAAAAGCTTACGGTGTTAATGGTGTAGGTCAGGGTAGAATGCCAGGTTTTGGAGCACTTCTTCCAAAGAAGGACATAGCACTTATTATTGATTTCCTGAGAGGAATGGCCCCGGATGCGTGAAATAATAAGATCTCTACTATCTGCAAATTTATTAGTAACAGGAGTGCTGGCATTTATAACTTCTATTTTTGTATTCATAGGTTCTACTTGGGTATTTAATGCTACAAATTTAGGCAAGAGATTAGGGTTTTTAGTTGTAGGGACTGGATTTTTTGGATGGGGAATAGTTAATTCTATATTATTTACTCTTTATGCTCCAAGGGGGCCTAAACCAGCAGACTTGGAGGGGCTAAATGCTTTTGAACTAAGAATTCTCCCTATCACTTTTCTTGTTGCCAGTACAATTCTTTTTTTAATGTTTATCTTAGCTCTTAATAGATATGAAAGTGAACAACAGGAGCTTTCATCTGACGATACTTTAAAGAATTAATTTAAAGAAATAAACTTATTGAATATAGAATTATAATTATGGATAATATTATGCAAGAAATTATGTCTAATTATTTTTGGTTTATTGTAGCAATAGGATTTGGAATAGGAGAGACTTTAACAGCAACTTTCTACTTATTACCTTTTGCTCTTGGTGGTTTGGTAGCCGGTTTAGCAGCATTATTAGGTTTTCCTCTTCAAGTACAAGGGGTATCTTTTCTCTTTTTTTCAGGGATTGGAATCTTTTTAGTAGCAAAATATGCTAAACCGAAGGATAAAGACAGTCTTTCCACAACAGGATCATTCCGCTATGTTGGTGATGAATTTCTATTAGAACAAGCAGTAAATGAATATACCCCAGTAGATGTCCCTTTTGAAGGAGATGTTTGGAAAGCAATATCTTCTAGAGGTGAAATTCAAAAGGGCAGTTTGGTCAAAGTTATGAAACTTAATGGTACAAAATTAGTTGTAGAAAAAGTGAAATAAATATAAGATAGATAGTTATGGAAGCATTAATATAAGATAGATAGTTATGGAAGCATTAATAGGTTCAACATTTACAGTATTATTAGCAATAGGCTTCGTCTATCTAATTTCGAGGGCTTTTAAAGTTATTAGACCATTCGAAAGAGGTCTTGTTGAACGACTTGGAAAATTTATTTCTGAGAGAAGTCCTGGACTAAATGTCGTCATCCCTGGTGTCGATCGGCTGATAACAGTTGACATGAGGGAGCAAGTAATTGATGTTCCGCCCCAGGAGGTTATTACTAAAGACAATGTAAATATTACAGTTGATGCAGTAATTTACTATGAAGCCACTGACCCTCAGAAGCTTGTATATAATGTTGGTGATTTTATAACTGCTATAACAAAACTAGCACAAACCAACTTAAGGAATGTTGTTGGTGACTTAACTTTGGACACAACATTGACATCTAGAGAATTAATTAATACACAATTGAAATCTATTCTTGATGAGGCAACAGACAAATGGGGAATAAAAGTAGTAAGAGTTGAGATGCAAAGAATTGATCCTCCTCAAGATGTACAGGATGCTATGAACAAGGTTATGAAAGCAGAAAGAGATAGAAGAGCAGCGGTAACTGAAGCCGAAGGTTCAAAAAAAGCAGCGATTCTTACAGCTGAAGGAATAAGACAGTCTCTGATACTCAAGGCAGAGGGAGAAGCAAATGCGGTAATACAAATTGCTGATGCTGAAAAATATGAGAAAACTGCTGTAGCAGAAGGTGAGGCAAAAGCAATTGAGACAGTCTTTGCCGCAATCCATAAAGGGGACCCAACAAATGACCTTATAGCTATTAAGTACCTTGAATCTTTAGAAAAGATAGCTAATGGGAAATCAACCAAGATCTTTTTACCTGCTGATATGTCTGCAGTACTCGGTAGTATTGCAGCAGTTTCAGAACTCTTTAAAGACGCTGAGGAAGAAGAATAAAACTAGATTAATATCTGATTAATTAATATACCCATACCAAGAAACAAAAGTATTAATCCTACAGACTTGTCTACCAGTTGATTATTTATAGTTACCTTCTCTCTGAGTAAGCTTGTTGCAAAACACCAGGTAATATCAGCTATTAGATTGATTGCCGTTGTGGCTAGTCCTAAATAAACCATCCCCAAAAAAATATTTTCATTACTGTTCAAAAACAGTGGTAAGACTGTTAGAAAAAGTAGAATCATTTTTGGATTTAAACAGTTCACTCTAAACCCTTCCCAAAAAGGAGTATCAGCGTTCTCGATATCAATAGTTAATCCAGAATTTTTAAATATATAAATAGCTTTATAAATGATATAAGAAGACCCAACATAGGTAATGTATTCAAGAATCAAGGGGACTTTATCAACAATGAAGGAAATTACATAAGCTGAAATCAGTGTAATTATTAAACACCCTACTGCAGCACCTATAGCAACTTTCAAACCACTCTTCTTGTCTTGAATTAAAGTTTTTCTAACAATTAGTGTGATAATTAAGCCGGGGCTAAAAGCAAAGCTGATTTGAATAATTGCAAACTGAACTAAAGAAAAAGAGAACACTAGCTAACGGAAGCCATTAAGAGCTCTATAAATTTTTCTTTGCTAGATTTTGTAACAACACGTACATTTTTTTCTCCACCTTCTGAATCGAAATAATCCACAATTGTTTGTCCCCTTGTAAGTCCATCTCTTGTGTCTATTACGACGTGCAGTTGTTGAGATTCTTCAATAATAGAATTATCAATAGCAATAGCCATTGTGATTGGGTCGGGCAAATCAAACCCATCGAATCCATAAGTTTCAAAATTTAATTCTCTTAGTATTTTCTGTATGTCTACTGCAAAGTCAGCATATTTTGTATTGATAGATTTTATTTTATTTATTTCATCTTCACGAAGCATTGCATATTTGTATGAGTTATCCCAACCCACCATTGTTATTTGCATTCCAGAGTCAAAAACAATCTTTGCAGCCTCTGGATCAACCCAAATATTATACTCTGCTGCAGCTGAAACATTTCCAGACCCATCAGAAGTTCCCCCCATTATGTAGCAATGCTTTACTTTTTGAGCTATGGAGTTATCTTTCTGTATTGCTTTAGCAATATTAGTTAAAGGCCCAAGAGTTACTAATGTTATTTGTTTTGGATTTTCATTAAATGAAGATATTAAGAAATCATCTGCAGGTAATGATTCTATATCTTTATTCTTTGGTACGATACCGATGTCCCCCATTCCATCTATCCCATGAACGCATTGGCCGCTAGCCGAAGCGGAACTTCTGGAACGTACATGTTTTATAAACTTATCTAGTGAATCTATTTCGATATAGTCTCTTTCTAGAGGTTTCTCTGATCCAGCATAAATCTTTATACTTTTTTCACATAGTTCGGTTGTGGAGAGAGTATTTATAATACCTTGTTTCATAGGAACATTCCCAGAAGCGATTGTAATTCCTAGGACTTCAATCGTTGGATGCCGCAGAGCAATTAACAATGCAACAGCATCGTCAGATCCTGTATCTGCATCAATAATAAATTTTTCAGAACCCACTTTATTAATCCTAGTTCTTATTTTGCTAATTATTGTTATTGATATAGTAAATAATTTTTTATTTCCTTCGTTACTATAAAGCTATGGTTAAAAAAATCATTATAGATACTGATCCAGGAGTCGACGACTCAATGGCTATTTTTTATGCATTAAATTCACCTGAAATAGAGGTTCTTGGTTTAACTACTATATTTGGGAATGCATCAACAGAAATATGTACAGAAAATGCACTTCGATTGCTTGAAATTGCTGAGAGGACTGATATTCCAGTCTATAAAGGAGCAGAGAAGCCTTTAAAATCAGAGTATAGAGGTCCTGGTGATTTTGTACATGGAAAGGATGGTCAAGGAAATTCTGACCTTCGACCTCCAGAGTCTACTGTTCAAAGAGAAACAGCTGTTGAGTATCTACACAACATTATAATAAAGAACCCAGGAGAAATAACCCTAGTTCCTATTGGGCCCCTGACAAATATTGCAGAGCTTCTTTTATATGATAAATCAATAGCAAATGATATTAAAGAAATTGTCTTAATGGGGGGAAATGCAATCTCGGAAGGGAATGCTACACCGACAGCTGAAGCCAATATTATAAATGATGCTGAAAGTGCGGACATTGTTTTTTCAGCTAATTGTGAAATATCAATGGTTGGTTTGGATGTGACACATAAGGTATTCATGAGTAAAGAAGAGATTGAAAGCTTAGGCCAATTTAGCGACCCAAGGTCAAGTCATTTAAAAAAGATTTTGCCCTTCTATTTAGAGTTCTGCTCAAATTTTCTTGGGAAAGAGGGTATGCCAATTCATGATTCATCAGCAATCACATATGTTCTGGACAGGTCGATGTTTAAAACTCTAAGTTACCCCATTAAAGTTGAGACTCTTGGTATTAGTCGTGGAAAAACATGGATGGGTATAGGAATATCAGACAATGAAGGTGGTCTAGGAGAGCGTACGAAGCCTTGGGAGAACAGAAGGAATGTCAATGTATGTATTGATGTTGATTCAGCCAAGGCTATCCGTTTAATACTTGAAAGGTTGTCATACTAAATTTTGAAGAAATGAGATTGTGACAATATATAGATTAGAAATCTATAGAAAACCTTTGGAAGCAATTCTTTCAGGAAAAAAGAAAGTAGAAATTCGTACAAACAATAGCTATGAACAAATTGATTATTCTTCTTTAGCTCCAAAAGATATAATTAAATTTCAGATCATTTCAGGTCCTCCATTTGTAAACCTTCATATAGTAGAAGAGAATGTTTTAGATATAGAGGTTCTGAAAGTTAGCAACTACAAAACTCCAAGAGATCTCTTTTATGAAGAAGGTTTACATGTACTGTCAGACCTTGTAGAGACCATGGAAGAGGGGGAGGAGCTCCTATACAGTTTTAATGAATATAAAGAGATGATTCCTATACATGGAATTTATGCAATCCACTTTAATTTAATAAAATAGATTATCTATTTTATGTCCTTAATTTAGGGACTCCACGCTCAAGCTCAACTTTGATATTTTTATATTCGATAGAAATTTGATTGGCAACAATGATTGCCAATTCAAGTGAAGCTTCCTTTTTTCCTGTATTTGTTCCGTAGCTTTTTGGAGATTCACTATGTGCCCTGATAATATTATCAAGAAGATTTTGAGATTCTTCTTTTGAAAAATTTTGACCTAGTTTTTTTTCACTGTAGGTATCAAATGCTTTTCTGTGTCTTCTTGGAATTGTAAACTTCATATACTAAGCATAACTAATTGACAAGTATTAAATCTTTTATTTGCATTGAAACTTTATAATCTTTGCTGTGCTTTATTTGTGTAATTTCGCTAAACCCACTTTTCTTATGGAAAGAGAATGACTTAGAATTTTTTTCTGGGAGCACATTAATTTCTGCAGTTAACAATTTTCTACCGTTACCTACTGCATGCAAAGCTACTTCTTTATATAATCTTGAACCTATTCCTTTATTGCGATATTTTTCAAGTATTGCAACCCTATCAATATAGAGGTAATCTTTTGTATTTATTGAGAACCAGTTGAAATTCTTGTGATTAATCTTATTCATATATTGTAAAGTTTCTTTGTTATCTTCAAAACAAACTACAAAACCAATAACATTCTCGTCGAGACAGCATAAGTTAAAATCGCTATATTGTACGAGATTACTAAAGTCTTCTCTAGACTTTTCCCCCACACTAGGGACATTTAACTGATTGATTCGAAAGCATTCATCTAAAGTAGCATCTGAAATCTCTTCATATTCCATATAAATTAACCATAAAAAATATATTTTAGCTATATAGTATTGATTTATGGATAAAAAATACTTAATGAGCTCTCCAGATTATTACAGAGTAGAGTATTCAATTAATCCTTGGATGGTTGACGAGGTGGTTGATTTAGACCTAGCAAAGATACAATGGAACAATTTAAAGGAAGCTATAGAAGATGCCGGAGGCACAGTAAAGGAAGTGCCCCCTTCAAATAATCATCCAGATTTAGTTTTTACTGCAAATTCAGGAATTATAAAAGGGAGAGATGTTTTAATTGCAAACTTTAAATATAAAGAGAGGCAAGGCGAAGAAGAATTATTTGAAGAGTGGTTTAAAGAAAATGGATACCAAGTTTCAAGAATCCCACCAGACTATAAATTCGAAGGCAGGGGGGATGCTTTCGTTTACGGTGATAATTTAGTTGGAAGTTATGGAGTGAGGAGCGATAAAGAAGCTTTGGAGTATATTGCAAATGAATTTGATCTCAGACTTTTAGTTAATAAGTTGGTGGATGAAAAGTTTTACCATTTAGATACGTGCTTTCAATTATTGCCAACAGATAATAATGATGCAATTTTCTATCCAGCAGCATTTGAAGATATTGCTCTTAGCAATTGGTCAGAATTGTTTAACTTAATTCCTGTTTCCCAAAAGGATGCAGAATTATTAACCTGCAATGCAGCAGTTATTGGGGATACTGTAATCTTTCCTTCAGGAGATATAGAGATACTTGAAACAGTTTCAAACCTAGGATGCAATGTTGTCCAGGTTGATGTCTCTGAATTCATTAAAGCTGGAGGCGCTTGTCAGTGTCTTGTTATTTCTATAAACTGATATGAAGTTTCTATTTAAAGCTATTATTTGGCCAATAAAAAAAATATTACTTTTCCCTATAAAGATCTTATTTTTCATAATAGTATCTTTAATATTTCTTATATTTTTGATTCAGTATAGGATGGAGTTCGACACAGACGTCAGCCCTCTTAAGGGCTACGAAGTCGAAGCATGCACTGCAATTATAGAAAATACTAATCTTGATACTGCGAGTGCAATCAGTAGTTTTGTAGATTCTCTAACTGAAGAGGAGAAAGAACTCTTGAAAAATAGGCTTCCTGATCGCCTTAAGCCACTAATGGATCCAGACTTACTTACTGAAAATGATTACGAGAAATTAAGAAACAGTTTACAGTTTTATATTCAGCTAGGAAGAATCCCAGGTTTTAATAACAAAGCACTTTCCCCTCAAGCAGCAGCTTTATGCAGGTCTGCTTTGAGCTAAGTCCATTACAGTTCCATTTGTGAGTCTTATTAGCTCTGTTGGTGACAAAAATATTTTTGTTGTCCTATTCCCACCTCCAACAAACACTTTGTCTCTTTTCAAGATATTTTCATCAATATAAATATCTATACCTTTTCCAAGGCCCAATGGGCTAATTCCTCCATAGCTCTGTTTAGATATTTCTTCAGCCTCATCTTTACTAGCAAAACTAACCCTTTTAGCATTCAGTGCTTTTTTTACTTTTCCATTAACATCAAGCCTGTTATTTCCAAGAATGCAAAACATACTGTAATAGATTTTAGGCTTTTTAGACTTTATAAGAATTGCATTACACGAATCTTCCAGTAAAAATTTATACTCATTGCAAAACAATTCTGTGTCAGAGAATATAGATTCGCATTCAAAAATTTCAACTTTACCAATCTCTTTTTCAAGTAAATTCTTTAATGAAGGGTGTAGATTATTCAAGTCCACTATTATTCCTTAAATTTAGGAGCTGCTCTTCCTGTTGAAGATTCCTCGTGATAATCATCTTCAACATTTATAGACCAAATATCATTACTTTCACCCAAAATATTTCTTACCGATTGAATGGCTGTTACCATAGAGTGATCTTGATTATTATACTTATGCATGCCATTTCTTCCTATCGGGTATATATTTTTATGCTTTTTTTGTAGCCAATCTTTTATTAGCTCTACGTTTTTTGAATAATCTAAGTCATAAACTGGATATGCTTTAGGCATCCTAACCACATACCCTTCTCCCAATCTCTCTTTTGGAACTAGCCCAAGCTGTTCCAGTTCTTTAATTGCTAGTTGAATTAAATCCTCATCTTTCATTTTCCATAAGGCATCTCCTTCATTGACAAAATATTCTAAACCAAGACATGTTTTACCATCCTTTACCATAAATGGAGACCAACTACCATAATTTTGGACTCTTCCGACCTTCACATTTGGTTCATGAATATAAATCCAATTATCAGGAAATGCATCTTCTTGTTCTGTTATTAATGCGACAGACAGGAAATCTCTAAATTTAAGTTTATTTCCAGCCTCTAATACCTCATCAGAGGGGGAGGGCTTTATAGTTTTTGGCAGATGTGCCAACGGCATACTTGATAAAATATATTTACACTCCAGAGTATCCCCACTGAAAAGAGACACCCGGTAACTGTCATTATCACTATCTTTTATTATCTCCTTGACCCCTGATTTAAATAATATTTCAAAACCTTTACCCTTCAGTTTATCTGAAGCTTTTTCCCACATCATCCCTGGACCAAGTTTAGGATATTTAAATTCATCAATTAAAGTGGTGATTACTTCTTTACTTCTATTTGGAAAAAAAGAGTTGATAATCGCTTTCCCTAATGATAAATTTTTTATTCTTTGACTAGCCCAATCAGCTCCAATTTTTGTAGCCTCTATTCCCCACACTTTTTCTGTGTATGTTTTAAAAAAAATATTATATAATCTCCAGCCAAACCTTGCTGCAACCCATCCTTCAAAATTGGTTTGATCTTTTGGGGGCCTGATTTGTACATAAAGGTATGAAAGGACACATCTTACTGCTTCTATTACCCCTAGATTTAATAAAGCATTTGATGCCTTCAAAGGGTAGTCAAAGAATTTTTGATTATAATATATTCTGCTCATCCTAGGTCTTAATAAGAAGTCCTCTGCACCTAACATTTCATCCCAAATATCATAGACCTCATCTACTTTTGTAAAGAACCTATGCCCTCCTATATCAAATCTCCAACCATTTGATTCAACAGTCCTACTTATGCCCCCAACTTTATCATCAAGTTCAACAATCAAAGCCTTTTTATTGTGCTTATTTAACTCCCATGCAGCTGTTAGGCCTGCTGGACCTGCTCCAATAATTAAAGTTTCAATTTTATTAATCATTATTTCCTTAAATCAATTTTACAATTTCAGGGTTTATTGTTTGTAATAAGTTTTTTGATTTAATTTTAAAAAGAGAATTAGGTGTTCCTCCTGCACACCAAACTAAATCATATTTTAGTAGTGTTTCATCAAGGAAATATATCGGTTCTTCAATATGTCCCAGTGGAGCAACTCCTCCAATTACAAATCCCTTCATATCCCTAACAAATTTAGCATCTGTATTTACAAGTTTTATACCAGTCGACTCTTCAAAGTTGGAGAAATGATTCTTCTTCAATTAGAAAGTGATTCACACGGAGTAGAGGTCGCGGGCATATTCTTTTTTGATGACAATACAATGTTGCTTCAAGCATGTATTCAAGAGAAAAACTAATATTTTTTTCTTATTAGTTACTAAACAATTTTTTTAAAGTCTAAATTAGAGTATGTTACAAAATAAAAAATTGTTAATTACTGGAATCCTTACTGATAAAAGCATTGCTTATCATGCTGCAAAAATTGCAATAGATAATGGAGCAATGGTTATAGCTACTGGTTTTGGGAAAGGATTACGAATTACTGAGCGAGCAGTAAAGCGTCTATCTGAAGATATAGAAGTTTATGCAATGGATATTCAAGACAAAGAACAGGTAGAAGCTGCAGTAAGCAAAATAGGTGAAAAATACGGTAATCTTGATGGGATTCTTCATGCAATTGCTTTTTCCCCAACTGAAGCTATGGGTGGAAACTTCCTCAATACAGAGTTAGAAGATGCGCTTACATCTTTTGAGGTTTCTGCTTTTTCTCTTAAAACTCTTGCACAATCATTTAAACCACTCTTAAATAATCCGAGTTCGATTGTTACTCTAGATTTTGATAATTCACGAGCATGGCCAGGTTATGATTGGCAAGGGGTAGCTAAGTCAGCGTTACAATCTATTGTTAGATACCTTGCCTACTATCTTGGCAAAGACGGAATAAGAGTAAATGCAGTAGCTTCTGGACCTTTAGCAACCACAGCTGCAAAAAATATACCTGGATTTTCATCTATGGAAGGACAGTGGGATGCTAAAGCTCCACTGGGTTGGGATACAAAAAATCCAGAACCTGTTGCCAAAGTTATTAATTTTCTGTTGTCCGATTTTTCAGAGGCAGTAACTGGCGAAGTGATTCATGCGGATGGAGGAGCTCATGCTATTGGCGGAACAATGTTGTCAGAATAAAAACCTATATTTGTATTACTATAAAAAATAATGAAAAAATACTATTTACTACTCCTTATATTGTTACTCATTTCTTTTTGTTCTAATGACACAACATCGTCAAGTGAACTTGCTGAAGTAGAAAATTAGAAAAATCTTATGAAAGATAGACGTATTCCTTGTTGGTAGGTTATTAATTTTTACTAAAAATTAGAACTGCATTATGCCCACCAAATCCAAAAGAGTTAGTCATTGCATAATTTATATTTTTTTCTATAGAATTTATAGGTGTGTAGTTTAAATCACATTCTTCATCAGGGCTATCTAAATTGATTGTTGGAGGGACAATGCCACTCTTTATTGACATCAGACACACCATTGACTCAAATGCACCTGCTCCTCCAAGCAAATGGCCAACCATAGATTTAGTAGAAGATATCGCTACAGTCTCAGCAGAGGGACCGAAGCTTCTTTTAATTGCTAAAGTTTCAGTAACATCATTCATTTTTGTAGATGTACCATGGGCATTTAAGTAGCCTATTTTATCAGAACCCAGGTTTGCATCTTTAAGAGCTGCATTCATAGCATTTGAAGCTCCAACTCCTCCTACAGAAGGAGCGGTAATATGAAAAGCATCTGTTGAGGAACCATACCCAACGAGATATCCGTAAATATTAGCTCCTCTAGACTTTGCACTTTCCTCTGATTCCAAAACCATCATTGTTGACCCTTCAGCCATAACAAACCCATCTCTCTCTTTATCAAAAGGTCTGGATGCTCTATGGGGTTCATTATTTCTGGAAGATAAGGCTCGGCTTTGTGAAAATGCACTTATAGTCATCCCTGTAGTTGCAGATTCTGTCCCCCCTGCAACTACCATGTCTACCATGTTATTTTCAATCAATCGTTTTGCTTCTCCTATGGCGTTAGCAGAGGCAGCACACGCTGTAGTAATAGTTGAAGAAGGACCCTCTATTCCAAATTTTATCGATGTTTGTCCTGTACTAGAGTTCGGCATTATTTGAGTTATTGATCGAGGGCTGACTCTTTTCTCACCTCTTTTATCGTATACCCTCACAGCACCTTCAGTTGCAGCCATACCTCCAATTCCTGTCCCAACAATAAGTCCACATTTTGGACCAAGTCTTTCAGCACTATCAAGTCCAGCATCTTCTATCGCATCTTTCGTAGCTTGTATAGTTAGGTGGCCAGGTCTATCAAGCTTTT
>Ga0066376_10003394_pt1 | contig 14274 bp, 12 predicted proteins | sample Knorr_S15_td_Bot_FD_77009 | JGI IMG/M metagenome (GOLD analysis project Ga0066376, IMG submission 77009) | Marine microbial communities from Southern Atlantic Ocean transect - Knorr_S15_td_Bottom_ad_5009_LV_A | ecosystem: Environmental > Aquatic > Marine > Oceanic | place: Southern Atlantic... | reverse complement strand
CCATGCGGCAGGGTTTTCAGCAATGGTGTGCTCCCAGAGCGCTTGTTCGTTTTCATATTTTGGCGCCTGTGCCCAAACCATTCCTATACAACCCAGCAACAGGGCTGCTGCCCCAAGGCGTTTTCCCGACGCCGACAGGGGGATATGGGTCAGGAAGAACCCAAATAGACCCACCAAAGCGAGGTTGGCATGGAATTGAAAATGGTCGGCTAAAAAGCTGAACTTCATGGGATACACGTCTAGAAAACCCAGCGCCGGAAAAATGGCCCCGCCAAAAATTAAAATAGCCACCAAAGGCCCGCGCCCCCAAGTCTTTGATTTCCACCACAAGACGATTGGCAGAGCAACTGCCGTGGCCAATAAACACCACTGAAAAAAGTCGGCGCTATTCGGAATCCATTTTGGATATAAAAACTGCGGGTTAGGAGCCAGCACATGAAGCGCATAAGACCAAAGAATTTGTCCCGCCAATAAAAATCGCTCGGTCACGGTCCAGGCCCACGCGGCACCTTCGGCGCCAACCTGACTCACCTCTAACATGGCCGTGCGCCAGCCAGCCCATGCGCCGATGGACAGCAAAACTCCTAACGGAAGCACATGACGTCGGCATTGGTCCGGCTTTCGCCACCATAAAAGCAAGAACATCGCCGCGGGAAAAAAGGCAATCACCGTCTTGCTTAACATTCCCAGTCCGAAACTCAGGACACACCAAAGTAAAAAGGAAACTTTAGCGGTTTCCACGTACCGCCAATAACTCAAAGCAGCCGCCAAAAGAAATGCCATGGACAGCATATTTTTCCTCTCTGTCACCCAGGCCACGGATTCCACATGAATGGGGTGCAGGGCAAAAAGCGCAGCAATAAACCAAGCCCCCGGAATACCTAGCCGCAACAGAAATTTCCAAAATAGAACCCCGATTAGGGCCATCAACAACACATTAACGGTGTGGTACCCGACGGGGTTTTCGCCCCACAACTGATGCTCAATCCAAAAACTAGTATGGACCACTGGATAATACTGCGGAGTTGCGGTTGGGTCGGTCCAAATTCGATGGAGGCCCGCAGAGTCTTCTAGTAGTGGGTTTTCGGTGACGTAATCGTTGTCATCCCAAATCCAACCCCCTCCAATCATGACCGGAAAGTAGGCCGCCAGAACCAGGGTCAGCAAGAAGCCTGCCCAAGACCGGCTCCACTTTTCCGGGCCCTGTTTCAACGACTCCTTAATCTTGGACAAGCTCGAAGGCTCCGTCGGGGAGCAAATAAAGAATAATCATTTCGCCATCACGCACGATTGGCACATGAACTGAATCTTCGCCGTACACCGTCCAACCCGGAGCATTACCATCAAAGGTGGGCTCTCCGGAATAGCCAATGCATAAGTCAATTTCTCCCTTTGGGTGACCATGACGAGGACCCGCACCAGACATGTAGACCACATCCACACTGAAACCGCAGCTTTCCTCCGACGGCTTGGCCAGCCGCGAAAATTTCATCGGCAATTCGCCCCGGTTGCACAGAGTTCCGTCGGCCAAACCAACTCGCAACTGTTCTGCTATCCCAAGGATGTAATCCCCGTCGGCGGGAAACTCTTCCGCCAAGGCGGCTTGGCATGCATCAGGGTTTGCCAAGTTTAAACCCTGGCTAAATTCCAAAAGCGGTTTTAGGTTTTCCAGAAGGCTCATGAGCTACTTCCAAGCCTTGGCTCGCAAGGCTTCAATGTCCTCAACGGAACGAGGAATCATTTTCGAAATCAAGTCATAGCCATCCTCGGTAATGACAACGACATCCTCAATGCGCACGCCAAGCTCTTCGTCGGGCAAATAAACGCCAGGTTCCACGGTAAACATCATGCCAACTTCAAACTTCGCGCCGCCCCGCCCGACGTCATGAGTTGCCATTCCTAGCCAATGCGAAGTACCGTGCCAAAATGCTTTACCAAAGCCTCGGTTTTTAAGTTCCTTGGCGGCGGCTTGATGAACCCGACCCAAACTACTACCCGGTCTACATTCCTTGAACGCCGCCTCCTGTGCTGCATAAACCGCTTCATAAACTTCGCGCTGGCGCGGGGTAAATGTTTTTCCAACCGGCCAGGAACGAGAGATGTCTGCAACGTAATGTTGAAACTCTGCGCCGTAGTCAATCATGACTAAATCCTTTTCAAGTAAGGTGCGGGTATTTGCGCTGTAATGGAGGATGCAAGCATTTGGACCTGCACCAACAATGGCCATATAGCCCGGCCCCATGGCGCCATTCACCAAAAAGTCGCCGCTCATTTGACCAGCAATCCGCCATTCTGTGTCCCCCGGGAGGCTAGTTGACATCACCCGGCTATGCGCCATTCCAGAAACTCGGCAGGCATGACGCATTGCCTCAATCTCCTCAGGTGTTTTAGTCACCCGCATGGCATCAAGCAGGTTGGTAATGTCCTTCACTGTTTTCCCGGTGCGCTCTTCAAGTGCGGCGGCAAAAGCTTGCTCTTCCGAAATCCGACCATCAAAAGAGTCCGCTTCAATTTCCATGGCAGCGTTACGCAAATTATCCCGACTCATCATCCAATTTTCCGCCGGCTGCTTTTGCACATAAAAAGTCTCGTGAGAATCAGCCAGCTTGCTGATAAAAGATTCAAAATTGCCGATGTTTTTGGCTCCACCAAAACTACCTTTGCTTCCCAACGGCAAGCAATTTTCGATACCGGTAATTTCCTTAGATTCTTCGGGATCCTTCAAGTCCCCATTCCAACGCTCAGACATCGGGTCCACGGTTGGCACAAAAAGGTATTCTTCCTTTTTGGAAGGAATCAAAACCAAGATTGCATCGGGCGTGGTCAAGCCAGTGAAATACCAAAAGTTATTGTTTTGGCGAAATTCACGGTAATCATTATGCGCCCGGTTTCCGCGGAAGACTAAGACTCCATTTTTATCCTTAGCCTTGGCCAAAAACATTTTCGCCAATAGGTCCCGCCGACCTTGATGCCAAGCGGTGTTGAAAATAGATTCGCCGCGGCCAATAGCTGGGCCGGCTTCGGCTTGAGCCAAAAGGGCACCTGAATCTTGAGAAAACCCTTCCTGACTATAGCCAAAGAAGACGATTGAGAGTAACGGGAGAGTGGGGGGAAATCGCATTCTGAGGATTCTACGGCTCCCTGCCACCACAGCAGGGGCGCGGCAGGCAAAATAGGGGGGTGGACACTCTCTACCTGGATCATGCGGCCACCGCCCCACCTCTGCCAGAAGCCCTGGCCGCTTTCCAAAAAGCCGCCAGGGAAGCTTTTGCAAATCCAGGCTCTCTGCACCAAGCCGGTGCCGACGCGGCGCGGAGTTTAGAAAAATCTCGCCGCGGACTAGCCAATGCTTTCGGCGCCCAAAATTACTCTCTGATTTGGACCGGCACCGGGACCGAAAGCAACCACTTGGCAATCCAGGGATTGGCCCGTCGACAAAAAGACACTTCCGCCAATCCCACCATTCTGGTTGGTGCCGCCGAACATCCGGCCGCCCGCATGGCGGCGGAAGCTTTACAGGAGGAGGGCTTTTGCGTCAAAATCATCCCCGTCAACGCCCACGGCTTAGTAAAAACAGAAGCCCTGCTGCAACAACTCAGCGCCGACGTCGTCCTCGTCAGCGTGCAATGGGCAAACAATGAAATCGGCGGACTCAACCCCATCGCCGACCTCGTTCAGGTAACCCGCGCCCATAGTTCGGCTTTATTCCACGTCGATGCCATTCAAGCGGTTGGCAAACGCAAAGAATGGTTAGATGATTTGGACGCGGATGCCATTTCGGTAGCAGCTCACAAAATTGGCGGTGTCCGAGGTTGCGCGGCGCTTTTCTTGCATAAAAACTGCCCCAAACCAGTGCCCATGTTCGTTGGCGGTGGCCACGAAGGCGGATTGCGGGCCGGCACTGAAAATGTCATGGGAGCCGCAGCTTTTTGTGAAGCCGCACGCATTCGCCAAGCGGGATTGCATAAAAACAGCGAAATTTACCATCAAAGACGCCACAACTTGCTGCAACAATTGCAAAAAGTTCGGCCCGACTTGGTCGTCTTAGGCCCAGAAAACCCTGCCGAAGTCCAAGGGTCTATCTTGACGGTGGCTTTTCCTGGCACCAAGGCAGAACCTTTGCTGCACCAATTTGAGGCGGCGGGAATTCAGGTCGGCAGTGGCTCAGCTTGTAACGCCAAGGGCCATGCTGAATCACCTGTCTTGGCGGCGATTGGTTTGGCGAAAAATTTACGCAATAGTGTCATTCGCTTTTCCCTTGATGGCACTGAAAGCGAAAAGGACCTCAGCCGCGTGGCCAAGGTCCTCATAAAGGCGAGCGAATCAACGTCCTAACATTGTGAGTAACCACAACCGTGGCATTTACAGCAACCTTCTTCAAACACCAAGGTGCTGGATTCACAAGCTGGACACTTCACTTTGAAAGCTCCACCCGTGCCGGTTCCCAAACGACGACCCAAAGTAGTAGCCGTCTTGGACTTACCATGATTGCTAAGTAGCTCTTCGGGAGAAACTTCGCCAAGAAGAATGGCCTTCAAACCGTAATTTGATTTTGCGTGGAGATATTTGTGAATGGCCTTGGCCAAACCATCCGCCAACGACATGATGCGGCCATCCTTTGACGGAACCGTTAAAGAAGAGCCAATCCCTTCCAACTGCTTGAGGGCCATGTTCAAGTCTCCACCACAACGCAAGAAAAGAGAAATCATGCGGCAGATGGCTTCCAAGTCTGAGTTAGCAACGTCACCACCTTTGCCTAGTTGGGCAAAGACTTCCATCTCTTGATCTGCTTTCGTATCTACCGAAATCTTGACGTGCATATTGCCAAACGGAGTCATCTGACGAATTCGAATGCTGGGCATGATTTCGGGCAAACGCACTGGTGAAATACTTCCTGATTTCACCCATGTTGGAGAGGCGGCCGTTTCTTTTTCTTTAAGGGCCATGGGTTGCATTTCACGGCAACCATCCCGATAAACAGTGACCCCTTTGCAACGCTCCCGCCAAGCCAGAAGATAAGCAGTTTGGACATCTTCCGGGGTAGATTCGCGTGGTAAATTGATGGTTTTCGAAACCGCATTGTCAATGGAGGACTGCCAAGCAGCCTGCATCAGAATGTGTTCGCGAGGGACCACGTCGTGAGCGGTAATAAACACCTCTTTCATTTCCGGTGGCAAATCAGAATGGGCAATGGTTCCCTCTTCAAGCGCCACATCAACCACCGCCTCAATTTCCTGTTTGGAATAGCCGCGCTTTTCAAGACTGGCTTGGAAATCTTCGTTCACTTCCTTCATGACCACCGGGACGCCGTCGGCATCTTTCATCACTTGGCGCTGGAAAGCCAAAGAAAACAGGGGCTCAATACCGCCCGAACAGCCAGCAATAATAGAAATGGTGCCGGTAGGGGCCACCGTGGAAACATGGGAGTTTCGGCGTGGTGCCTTGCCTTCCATCTCTGGCTTAGAACCTATCCATGCCGTGAATGGTTCGCGGCCGTGTTCGGAAATAAGCTTTTCAGATGCGGAGTAGGAGCCTTCGGTCAGGCGTTCAGAAAGGACGCGGCCAACCTCAAAGCTTTTTTCTGAACCGTAACGGATGCCCATTTTGTAGAGCAAGTCCGCAAAACCCATGATGCCCAATCCAATGCGACGCTCTTCATCGGCCCGTTGGCGAATTTCAGGAATAGGATAATTGTTAATGGTAATGACATCATCCAGCAAACGAGTGGTGTCACTGACCACTTGGTCAAAGCCCTCCCAATCAAAGCGGTCTTCCCAGCCGGCGGCTTCCGGAGCATCGGCTTTGTAAAAACGACCAAGGTTTATGGAGCCCAAGTTGCAGGAACCATAAGGCAAAAGCCATTGTTCCCCACACGGGTTTGTGGCTTCATAAGCACCGAGGTTGGGAACCATGTTGTCTTCTTCGGCGTGGTCCAAAAAGAGCATGCCGGGTTCACCGTTTTTCCAAGCAAAGTGAACGATGAGATCCATCACTTCTTGGTAAGTCCAATACTCATTCCCTGGGTCTGCTTCGCCGGCGGCAAAACCTTCGTAATCCGCCAAGGAGGTGCGTCGGCCCTGCTCTTTTTTCAACCAACCCTTTTGACCATTGCGGGGGTTGGTCACCGTTAACATTTCATCTGGCTGGTCCACCACATTCTGCATCCACTCATTGGTGACGGCAATCGAAACGTTGTAGTTGGTCCAGCGTGAAAGGTCATCCTTAGCTTGCACAAATTCCACCACATCGGGGTGGTCACACCGCATCACACCCATGTTGGCGCCGCGCCGAAACGCTCCCTGTTGGATGGCTTCGGTACCTGCGGAAAAAGCGTCAATAAACGCCATCGGGCCCGAAGTGCGGCCGCCACTGGAAGCCACGATGTCCCCATCAGGACGGAGCCTGGAAAATGAAAATCCGGTGCCGCCGCCGGCTTTTTGAATCAACGCCACGTGGCGCAAGGTGTTGAAAATTTGGTCAATGGAGTCTTCCACTGGCAACACGAAGCACGCCGACAACATGCCCATTTCCCGACCAGCATTCATCAAAGTTGGGGAATTGGGCATAAAGGTGCCGGTCGACATCAGCCCGTAATAAGTCCGCGCCCAGCGCTCACCGGTTTCCTCACTTTCAGCGTATTCGGGGGTGGCAATCGCCGAAGCCACCCGCCAAAACAGCTCCTTCGGGGTTTCCCAAACCTCGCCAGTTACTTTGTCCTTGGCTAAATATCGGTTCGCCAACACGGTTTTCGCATTGTCGCTAAGAATTGGTTCCGGGAGGTCCTTCGGGAGGTCCCGGATAACGGTTAGGGCGCCGGCTTTGGCTCCCTCAGACTGGCTTGCTTTAGTTTTCACTCTTTATTCCTAATTTTCACTTAAAAATGGGGGGGTTTTGGGCCGATTTCAGTTTCGACCGGAGGGAAAGGTAGCTGGATTTGGGGTTCGGTGCAAACAAGAAATTTCTCAATATTTTGTATTGGTGCAAAATTTAAAGCACAACATCTAGTGGGTATGGCACGGCACCCCTTTTTTCACTCCTGCTGGACCTCGCCAAATCGTACAACTTCTCGTGGCCTCCCCTTCCCTCACCCCCGGGTCCCCCCGCCTCGTGGCAAGGATGGCCTGGCCCATCGGAATTTCGATGATTTCGATGACCCTCAAGAGCGCCATCGACATGATTATGGTGGGCCGTTTGGGGGCCGAAGCCCTCGCAGCGGTTGGTTTCGCCGGCATGGTGGCTTGGAACCTCGGCGCAGGGCCGATGGGAATGCTGCGCGGCCAACGTCCACTCGTCAGCCAGTATCTCGGCGCCGGAAACCGCAAAGCCGCTTTTGAATTTGGCGCCCACGGCTTTTATCTAGCCCTCGCTTTCTCCTTCCTCATGCTGGGTTTGTCGCCCTGGGCTCACGTTGCCATGGATTGGGCAACCGGCACCACCGGAATCACCAAACAGGCCGGCGTCCTCACTGGGGACTACCTCCAAATCCGGATGGAATGGACCGGGCCATGGCTCATGACCGTGGCGGTCGGCGAATACCTGCGTTCGGTCGGCAGACCCCGGGTGGCCATGGTCGCCGACCTCATTTGCCACCCCCTCAACGTTCTCCTCTCGTGGTGTTTTATTTTTGGAAAGTTAGGCTTCCCTGAAATGGGCGTCCGAGGCGCTGCCTTAGGCACCGGCATTGCCGACTTGGTTGCCATGGTGGTGATGTTTCAATTGGCCCGCCCCAAAGGCAAACTCACAATTCCAAAGTTTCAGTGGTTACGGATGAAAAGAGTGCTCTCCACGGGCATTACCGGCGGAGTGCAGTTTTCCCTCGAAAGCATTTCTTACGGAATCATCACTTACTTTGTTGCCCGGCTCGGCACAGTGCCGCTTGCCGTCCATCAAATCGGCATCACCCTCATTCATCTCGCCATGATGCCTTGCGTCGCGGTGGCCGACGGCGCCAGCGTTTTAGTCGGCCAATACACCGGGGAAAAACAATGGGACGGAGTCCGCCGCGCGGTTCGCAGTGGTTTTCAAATCATGTTGCCTTTTGCCGGCTTTATGGCTTTAGTGTATTGGCTGGGCGGCGAATTTCTGGTTGGTTTATTCGTCCCCTTGGACGACCCCAACTATCTGGAGTCCATTAGTTTGGGGGCTGGCTTGCTCATCGCTGCTGCCATTTGGCAAATCGGCGACGTGTTCCAATTTTCATACCGTTTTTCATTGCGCGCCACCGGAGACCATAAGTGGGTCATGTGGGTCGGTATTTTGGTTTCTTGGATACTCAGCGTGCCACTCGCATGGTGGGTGGTCGAAATCATGCATGGCACGGTAATCCATGTATGGATGGCTTGGAATGCCGAAATTTACTTCGGCTCCTGGCTTTTTTATCGCCGCTGGAAAAGCGGCAAATGGAAAGACAAACGACTCGTCCAAGACGGGTGAGTCTCAGATTTTTCCCAAACACACAAGCAGCCTATTTCAAGCCAGGCGGTTTTGGATTTCGCCGGCATCCGGGAATCTATCCCCTTCCTTGTGTTTGCTAAATACCAACTTACCATCCACCACTACATCAAAAATTCCACTGTCACCTTCAACTAATTCGATGGTGGCTTTCAGGCCAGTCTCAAGTTCGGTGGCCAAACTAGCCGCCGCGGGTTGATAGTTTCAAACTCCGCAATAGGTGATGCTGATTTTCATGTCTGAAGTTTAAGTCGGCGTCAACTTTTCCAAGCCACTTTCCATCTCTCAAGGGCGTTCCAATTGGAAGGTGCCTGTGCCCCAAAAATAATGCTGCACGATTCCCGACCAGACATTGGTAGATTCCGGTAAAACCCCTTGAATCTGCACCACGTCATCTCCCCCATATTCTTGGGCTTCATCTTGGAATTCGAAAGCATAAAGCCCACGAGTCATATTGGATTTCTCGATACGGGCCTGACCGCTAACAAAAGCCATCATCCCAGAGCCCTTCAGGCCGTCGAATGACCCCCCGCCGGGGAGAAAACCTCCATCGGCGTCGAATTGAATATTGAAGTTTGCTGAACCATGGTCCGGGAAACTCATTGTGCCGCTCCAGTTGCCGACTAAATCTCCGAGCTCCCGAGTGGCAATGGTGGGCGACTTGGTGGTAGTAAAAGTCCCCGTTGCCGCAGGATTTACATCATCCTCATGAGTGTCCCAAGACTTCCAGGTTCCAGAAAAAGTACTAAAAGCGGTTCCCAAAGTTCCCACCAATTCATAGCGGAAAAACAAGGTGGGCATCTCCCAGGCGACGGTGATTTCGAAATTCGCGTCAATCTCTACCAATCCAATCGCATTGCTATTGGATTTGTAGTAGTCCTCATGAATCAGTAACTCGTCGGCAGACCCATCCGTCCGGAAACGCGCAAACCCGGTTACATCTTGGCCACTTAAATCAGTAAAAAGGCCCACCCAAACTCCTGACAAGTCTTCCAGCGTTGGATTTCCACCAACCGAATTAACTCGAACACTGACATTGGCTGGGTTGGAAAACAAACCATCTCTATCCATCAACCGATAACTAAAGAGATCCAGTCCGACGAAATCTGTGTCGGGTGTATAAAGAATCGTTTGGTTGCCAGTCACCGCAGCGGTTCCATTGGAAGGAGCCTCCACCAACTCAATAGTCACCGTAGACAAATTGCCATCTGGGTCATCATCGTTGGTAAGCACAGCAATTTCTACCGCTACGTTTTCATTGGTTTCCGCCGAGTCTTCGTCGGCTGAAGGGGCTTGGCCATCGGTCGGCGGCGATTCTCCGTCATCGCTGTTGCCTAAACAAGCAGACATCAGAAGCACCGCTAATAATCCAATCTCGCGCTTCATGTTCAACCCCGCTTGATGCCCAAGAACTCACCGGCATAGCTTTCGTCAGGAATGCCATCAATAAAGCTCTCGTGCTCGGCTTCACCCGCCATAGATTGCTTGGTCAGGGTAAGCCAACCAAAATAATCATTCGTCCATGAGGTAACCGTATCCCCGTTGCCGATGTTCACAATCACTTCAAATTCAAGGCGCATGGAAAGCAATCCCGCCTCTGACATACTCCAATCGTAAAACTTGAGGGGTGATGCTGAGTCTTCAAGCAAGTCAAATTCATTTGCCGTACCAGGACTGGCGATGAGCGCGCATAAAGAAACTTTGCCACCCTCCATACAAAAACGCATCTCATTGAAATGAACTTCGTCCCCGCCAAGTATGAACCAAGTGGTGGTGGTATCCCAAGTGCCAAGTAAATCTGTATCGGAATAAAGACTCCCGTCTTCATCTAAAATATCACCTAAGCAGCCTGTGCAAATAAACGCCAATAAACCCGCCAGGAAGTAGTGTTTCATGCCACCAGCCTACCAAAAAAATCGCCCTTCACTGCTTCACTCCCACCACAACGGCCTGGTTGGTTTCTTCCCACCAATCGGCGCCGTTAAAATTCTGAAATGCGGTCTCTTGGGTGCCGGTCCATCCGTTCCCACCAGCATCCATTTCTAAATCCCATTCGTAGGTTCGGACCGCAAAACCCTCAGGCAGGTCCACCCGCTCGTAATCCACTGAAATCGTCAGGGTGCCATCGGCAAAGAAAAGAAAATGCGGATCCACAGAATCGTTAAGGATATTGTAAAAATCATTGTTGAAAACAGAGGCCAAGTCCACCTCGCCGGAAGAATCTTTGGTAAAAATAATTTCCCAAGTCTCCTCGGTATCCTCAGGAAAGCTCCAGACTACATCACAAGTCCAGTTGCCCACCAAATCGTCGGGAGTGAAAGTCCCGAAATGACCCTGGCCGGCGTCTTCATCATGGAGACAAGAGCCAAGCGCCAGGAACAGAAAGGCAAAAAGAGTGGGCCGCATTCCAAAAGGATACCAGCCCCTTGAGATATCCTGTGGCGGACCCCATGGCCGACGCCTCTCCTGCCCCTGAATCCCGTAGCCCGCTCGAGCGCTTGCTTGCGGATGTGCAATCGCCAAATTTGCGTAAGGCGGCGGGGTTGGAAAAAAAAGAGGAGGCCCTTTTCGGAGACTTTAAGCTCATCAAGAAATTAGGTTCGGGTGGCATGGGTAGCGTTTGGGAAGCAGAACAACAATCCATCCAGCGGCGCGTCGCGCTAAAAATCCTGGACCATGAGGACGGAATTTCCCAACGAGCCATGGAACGATTTCAACGTGAGGCCGAAGCCGGCGCACGTCTGGACCATGCCGCCATCGCGACGGTTTATGAGCTAGGTGAGGTGGACGGCACTCCTTTTATTGCCCAAGAATTGGTGGAGAGTGGCCGCACCCTAGAGGACCTTTACTTAGAACTTTCCGGCCAGGGCGAATTACCGGATTCCCATTTCCGCCACATGGCCGAGCTTTTTATAGAGTTGGCCGAAGCCTTCCAGGCGGCGCATGATGCCGGGGTCATTCACAGAGACATCAAGCCCCAGAACTTGTTATTAACCCCAAACGGGGAGCCTCGCATTGTGGATTTTGGCTTGGCCAATTTGACCGACGCTCAAGACTTGGCGCGCACCGGTGATTTTTTAGGCACCCCTTATTACATGAGTCCGGAGCAAGCGGCCAGTAAACGAATGGGGATTGACCACCGCACCGACGTCTTTTCCCTCGGCGCCACTTTTTATGAAGGGTTGACATTGACCCGTCCCTTCCCCGGTGACTCCTACCCTCAGGTCATAAAGAAAGTGTTGTTGGAAGAGCCCATCAATCCCACCGAAATCCGCTCCAGAGTGCCTAGGGAATTGGCCACCATTTGCTTGAAGGCGTTAGAGAAAAATGCTGACCGTCGCTATCCAACCATGCGCGATTTCGCCGAAGACTTGCGCCGATTTTTGGAAGACCTGCCGATTCTGGCGGCCCCTCCCGGACCGTTCAGGCGTACTCAAAAATGGCTACGGCGAAATCCAATTTTCGCGGCCGCAGGAAGCATTGCCATGGTGACCTTGGTGGCCGCAACTTGGCTGTGGATGGATAGTAGTCACCGCATTGCCAAAGCCGAAGATGGCCGACTTGCCGCCAACCGCGCTACCGCTCAAGCTCAACGTGAAAAACGGGTTGCGGAAAAAGCGGTGGACTTAGTCGTGGATGCCTTCGAAACTTTGGACCCTGGCCGCGCGCTTGGAAAAAATATTACGGTGGGGATGTTAGTAGAACAAAGTTTGCGCTTGCTGGAACAAGATGGTCAACTAGACCCTGCTTCGCGGGCCAGAGTGCGAGACGCGCTCGTGCAAATTTCCCCGCAAGAAAATAAATAGTGACCTCAAACGCCAAGTGGCTTGCTGAGTTTATTGGCACCTTTGCCTTAGTCTTTTTTGGTTGCGGGGCCGCCGCCATGGACGCGCAATTTGGTGGTTTGGGTGGCGTTGGCGTTTCTTTGGTTTTTGGATTAGTCATCATGGCGATGATTTATGCGGTTGGCCATATTTCAGGAGCGCACTTTAATCCGGCTGTGACGGTCGGATTTCTTTGCACCAAAAAAATGGACGCTAAGGATGGAATACCATTCGTCCTTGCCCAATGCGCGGCTGCATGTCTTGCGGCATGGTGTTTGAAAATTGGTTTTGGAAGTTTTCTTTCCGCGGCCGCAACTCAAGTTCATATCCCAATTGCTCAAGCCTTCGCTTTAGAAGTCATCATTACCTTCTTTTTAATGTTTGTGATCAGTGCTGTTGCAACCGACTCACGCGCGGCAAAGAACTTAAGCGGAGTGGCCATCGGCGGAACCGTTGCGCTCGCCTCGATGTTTGCCGGCCCGCTCACCGGCGCCTCAATGAACCCCGCCCGCAGTTTGGGTCCAGCTTTGCTCAGCGGAGAACTCCAATCCCTTTGGCTGTATTTCGCCGCTCCCGTGCTGGGAGCGGTTCTGGGTGCTAAAAGCTATCAGTTTATGCGCGGTAAATCGGCTTAAGCTGGAGGCATGCAAACCCTCCGGCCCAACCCAACCCTCTTTCTTGCCTCCAGCCTTCTATTGTCTTGCGCCGCCCCGCTTTCTTCGACAGCTCCCGAACAAACTCCCCTCGCGTTTACTTATAGCTTTTCGATTTCCTTGAATGACCAAGTTGTCAGCACCCCCACTTTGCTTTTATACGAAGGTGAAAATGGAGGGCTGGCTAGGGAAGAAGAAAATGGGGCTCGCCTCGAGGTAGAAGTCAATGCCAAAGGAAGCGCCCATGTGAAATACGTCCCAGTCCCCGGTGGTCCACAGCATAACCTTGTTATTAAGCCCAACACTCAGGCCACAATCCAAGTCGACCAAGGGGAAATGAAGATCGATTTTCAGCGCCAACCAACCGGTGAACAACAATTTGAAAAAATGAAGTCCCTAGTGGGAAAATGGCATAGCATTGAAAAGGGTGAGTCCGGCCCTAATGAGGTCATTTACTCACTAACCGCCGACGGCACGGCAGTGCAGGAACGACTTTTTCCCGGTGAAACACATGAAATGGTGACCATGTATTTCTTGGATAACGGCCGATTAACGATGACTCACTTTTGCTCCATGGGCAATCAACCCTCCATGGTGGCTATTCCTGGTAGCCCCGATGAAATTCATTTCAAGTTTAAAAGTGCCACCAATCTAAAGTCCCCAAAGGACGGCTACATGCACGACTTAGTCTACACCTTCCACGACCAAAACCGGGTCGATGCCAATTGGGGCAGTTGGAAAGATGGCAAAGAACAACATCGAATGCTCTTTCCCTTTGTTCGCAAATAAAAATGAAGGCCACCAGCCTTCAAGAAAAGTTTGACCTCTTTTCAGAGCATTGGTCCCCTAAAAAAATAGGGGAACTCAATGGTCAACAAATTTTGCTCGCCAAGATTCAAGGAGAATTTGTTACCCACAAGCATGCCGACGAAGATGAGTTTTTCATGGTGATAAAAGGCCAGTTGATGCTGGAACTGCCCACTCAAACGATCATCGTGGACCCGGGTGAATTCTTCATCGTTCCCAAAGGCATGGACCATAAACCCATTGCCAAAGAGGAAACCCTTTTACTACTCTTTGAGCCGTTAAGCACAAAACACACTGGTGACGTGTTGGCGGATATTACCCTAGAGACGTACCAGGAAATCTGACAATCCTCTGTTCATTCCCTGGCCATTAGGCCAAAAGTTGGTGGGCCGAGCAGGACTTGAACCTGCAACCTACGAATTATGAGTTCGCAGCTCTAACCAATTGAGCTATCGGCCCATCCTTTGGTAAGGATTGTAGTTACGCCTGAATTCCGGTGCTACTGGTTAAGGAGATGGGAACAAAATGGGATGGAAATG
>Ga0066376_10003386_pt1 | contig 14292 bp, 12 predicted proteins | sample Knorr_S15_td_Bot_FD_77009 | JGI IMG/M metagenome (GOLD analysis project Ga0066376, IMG submission 77009) | Marine microbial communities from Southern Atlantic Ocean transect - Knorr_S15_td_Bottom_ad_5009_LV_A | ecosystem: Environmental > Aquatic > Marine > Oceanic | place: Southern Atlantic... | reverse complement strand
GAAACGCCAGCGCCATTCGGTGCTTCGGCTCGACCAGGGCGCGATCCCACTGTGCCGGGTCTCGGTCGAGGAAATAGGTGCGCACGTCCTCGAGCACCTCGTCGAACGTCTTTTTGAAGACCGTCTGCTCGAGCTTCTTACGCTCGTGGGCAGGGATCTCCTCGATGGAGTCGTAGCTGCGGTAGAGCTCGTAGAGGCGGCCCGCGCGCATCGCGAACATCGTGCCCCGCTTGAGTACTTGCACCTTCACGCCCATCTCGAACATGTCGGCGGCTGGCGCCATGGCGACATCGGCCTGTTCACAGGCGGCGAGCATCTCGCGGACGGCTGGAGACGTGCCCGCCTCGACGCAGGACTGGTTCACCGAGCCAAGAAGCACGTACGCGGCCCCCATCGCGAAGGCCGCCGCGGCCGAATGTGGCGTCGCGATTCCGCCGCCGGCACCTACGCGGAGAGGCTCGTGGTATCCATACTCCCGCTGCACGCGGTCGCGAAGCGCGATCATCGTAGGTAGCAGGCCGAACGCTGGGCGGTTGTCGGTATGCCCTCCGCTGTCGGCCTCCGCGGTGAGGTCCACCGCGACCGGGACTTCGCGGGCGAGCCGAGCCTGCGCCTCCGTGATGTCGCCCGCCGCCACCAGCTCCTGCAGGAAGGCCTCGGGTGGCGGGGAGAAGAAGCGCATCGCCACCTCGACCCTCGACGCCTTGCCGATCACCCGGTTCGGCGTCACCACCCGGCCGTCGGTGTCGCGATAGATGCCGCTGACCCGATAGCGAATGAGCGGGAGGGTGAGGCGCATGTATGCCGAGGCCTCGACCAGTCGCACACCGTGGCGCAGGTAGAGGTCCACGATGCCGTGCTCCACGTCCGGCTCGTTGGGGCTGTGGATGAGATTGAAGCCGAACGGTGCCGCACCCAGTGACGCGGTCAAACGGTCGATCGCCGCCTCTACTGTCCTCAGCGGTAGTCCGGCGGCGCCGAAGATCCCCAGCATCCCGGCACGAGACATGGCTTCGACCACCTCCACCGCACCGATACCGTTGGCCATCGCGCCGGCCACGCAAGCGAGCTTCAACCGATGCGCTCTCCGGAACTCCGGGTCTCCGAGGTTGCCCAGGCGTAGGGGCGCCGCGTGTCCGACGATGGCGTGGTCTCCCTGGTGCAGTCTCAGCTCGGTTCCGAAGCGCGTCTCGCCGCGCCAGGCTACTGCGCGCTGCGCCCCAGCTTGTGCTGCGGCCTCGCGCCCGAGCACGTAGACCGGCCGACGGATGTCCGCGATGGTCTCGCGAAGCGCGTCTTCCCCGGTGAGTACGTCCGAGGCGTGCCCCGACCACGCACCCAGCACGGCCTGAGCTGGTTGGGCAGGTCCGGCCGGGGCGCTGGGCCCTCCGGATCTCTGGGGAGATGTGCGCGTAACTGGGCTCATTCGTGGCGGATCCAGCCGGGTCGGCATCCTAATCGTACGGGTGCGTAATTTGTCAGTGTCGAGGCGGGGACGCGACCCCTATGGCCGCTTTAGGCAAGCGCTTGCTCCGCAATCGGATACGCCGCGCGTCAGCCGCTCCGCTCGCCCGTGCTTCCCGGTCGCGCATCGCCGCCTCCGGGTCGAGCGCCTAGTTTGCTGGAATCACGCCCGGCTGAGCATCACGTTCCCCGTCGCACCGCGAGCACAAGACCATGAAATCCCGGCGCCACGTTGGTGACTTCTCCTTCCTTGCCGCCCTGACCACTACGCTGCTTGCGAGCGTCCCGGTTTCGGCGCAACAAGCGACCACGGACCCCGCGGTAGATCCCGCCGCGGTGGACGCGATCTTCGCCCGTTTCAACGGCACCGACCTACCCGGTTGTGCCGTGGGTGTCTCTCGGGAGGGTCGCCCGGTGCTGGCTGCGGCTTACGGGATGGCCGACCTGGAGCACGATGTCACCAACCGGGCCGAGACCGTCTTCGAGGCCGGCTCGGTTTCCAAGCAGTTCACCGCGGCGGCCACGATTCTGCTCGCCTTGGACGGGAAGCTGTCCCTAGACGACGACATTCGGGAATACATACCGGAGCTGCCCGAACACGACGACATCGTCACCATCCGGCACCTGCTCAACCATACGAGTGGGTTGCGGGATTGGGGCGCGGTCGCCGGCATCGAGGGATGGCCGCGCACGACCAGGGTTCACACGCACGAGCACGTGCTGGACATCATGAGCCGGCAGCGATCACTGAACTACCAGCCGGGCGAGTACTACTCGTATACCAACACCGGGTACAACCTCCAGGCCGTGCTCGTCGAACGCGTGAGCGGTATGTCGTTCGCGGAGTTCAGTCGCAAACGGGTGTTCGAGCCGCTCGGCCTCACCCGCACGCAGTGGCGCGATGACTACACGCGCGTCGTCGAGGACCGCGCCGTCGCGTACAGCCCGGCGGGGAGAGGGCAGGAGGCCGGTTGGCGGATGAACATGCCCTTCGAGAATGTTCACGGGAACGGTGGACTCCTCACGACCGTGGCGGACCTGCTCCGATTTTCCCAGAACCTCGAGACGGGGGCGGTGGGCGGGCCCTCGTTCCTGGAGGAGATGCACCGGCAGGCGATCCTCAACTCCGGGCGCCAGATCGCCTACGCAAGTGGGCTCTCCGTGGGCCACTATCGCGGTCGGCGGGAAGTGCAACACAGCGGCGCCACGGCAGGGTACCGCGCCTTCTCGACGCGCTTTCCTGACCAGAAAGTCGCTGTGGCGGTACTTTGCAACGCCGCGAGTGCCAATCCGACCCAGCTCGCGCATCGTGTGGCTGATCTGTACCTCGGTGACGCGGTGGACGTGGATGTCACGGCCGAGCCGACAATCGAGCTCTCTAGAGAAGCGATCGCGGCGCGCGCGGGTGCATACCGGAACACGCGAACCCAGGCGCTCGTGCGCGTGACGGCAGGGAGCGAGGGCCTCCGCTTCCGCAACGCCTTCCTGCTGCCCGTTTCCGAGAGCCGGTTCGCCGCTGATAACGGCGTGTCTCTCGATTTCCAGGACTCGCCCGGAGGCGATGCGCGTGCGGCGGCTGACTTGGTGACGCCCGACGGTGACGTGGTACGGCTCGAGCCCGTGCCCGAATTCCGACCCACTTCAGCCGAACTGGCGGCCTACGCGGGCACCTATCGCAGCGACGAGGCCGAAGCGACTTACACTGTAGAATTGGATGGATTCGGATTGTTGGTGAAGGATCGCTACGAACGGGTCCGGACGCTCGCCCCCGCGTATCCCGATGTCTTCAGCGGGCCGCTCGGGCTGTACATCTTCCGGCGCGACGACACTGGGGCGGTCGTCTCGTTCAGTCTCAGCCAGGGCCGCGTGTGGGACCTGCGATTCCGACGCGTACAGTGACCGCGACCGAAGCGGCGTTGCTGTCCGATCTGCCGGTCCGCGTCACCATCCCGGTGACGTGGGGGGATCTCGACGCCCTCCAGCACGTCAACAATACGGTCTACTTCCGCTGGTTCGAGACGGCGCGCGTCGCTTTGTTCCGGCGGGTGGGCTGGCTCGGCGAGCGGAGATCGGACGGCGTCGGGCCTATTTTGGCCCGTGCCAGTTGCGTGTTCCGGAAGCCTGTTGGATTCCCCGACACGGTCGAGGTCGGCATTGGCGTTACCGGGTTGGCAGAGGACCGATTCACGGTGGTGTACCGCATGGTGAGCCAGCAACTCGAGGCTGTAGGGGCGAGGGTCGAGGGTCGGATTGTCTGTTTCGACTACCAGGCGGGTCGAAAAGCGCCCTTACCCACCGCGGTGCCGGAGGCGCTCGCGGCGCTGTAGGCTTGTTCGAGGCGCCATCGGCGCGTCGATTGCAGGGTTATGACTCGCTCCCCCTGGCAAACATGACTTTGCGACTGTGGAGACTGAGGTTGATCGGCCTCCTGCTCGTGGCGTCGTGCGCGCACCTGCCCGCAGCCGCCCAGGCGACCGGCGCTCAAGCGGCAAGTGCCCAGGTTGCGAGAGTCCAGAGTTCGCGCCTCCCTGGCTCGAGCCCCTTCTTCGCGCAGGAGGAGGGCCTTCGTTTCGAGCACCTCTCGGTGAACGATGGGCTATCCCAGAGCGGCGTCCAGCACCTCGTGCAAGACCATTACGGCTTCTTGTGGGTCGGAACCAACGACGGCCTGAACAAGTTCGACGGGCAGTTCACGGTATACCTGCATGATCCCGCCGAGCCTCGGTCGCTGCCGAACAACTCCATCACCGCCCTGCCCGTCGATGGGGAGGGAACGTTGTGGGTAGGGACGAGAGACGGGTTGGCCAAACTCGTCGGAGCACCCCCAGGCCTCGACCGGGACGGCGTTCCCTTGGATCGTCAGGCACTCGCGCCCAACGGCGACGAGCGGGAACAGGCAATCTTCGAGACCTACAGGCCACACCCCGCGGTCCAGGGATCGGCCTTCGCCGCGACTACATCGGCGATCGAGCACGACCCCACAGCGCCTACGGTGGTCGCCCCCCGGCTCCAGAGACGGTAAAACCAGCCGACTGGTTCCTTAGAATGCCCCAGCGTCTTGGACCTCAGACGGCTCAAGGTCTAACATAGGATGTGGTACCGCACTGAGGGGCACGTCACACCTCGATCCTCGCAGTGCTCGGTCTCGGAGAGCTCGAGCGGGCGGACTTGCTTCCCGCGCTCGGGCTCTCAGATTCTCGGATTCATGATTATCGCGGGGTCGCTGGCTCCGGTCGTCGCCTTCGGCTTGACGCCCCCAGACTTCCGGGAGCACGCAGGCGGCTGGCTGTTGGAGGTGAATCCGACGCTGCTGCTCGGGAACACCGCAGTGCTCATTCTGGCGGCGTCGGGCCTCGTGCTGCTGGGCGCGATCCGCCTCTTCCAGCGGGGTCGCGTTCTGCTCGCGACCTGTGACGGTGTGCGACATCACGCCCCTCAGCCTGCCGCCTCCTTCGTGGTCGCTGCGGTAGAAGGCACCCGCTCCTGCCGGAACTCGTCACGTGGGGCGGCGGGCATCGGGCGCCAGCCCGCTTCTTTCACGGCGGCCTGCGCGGCCGCGAAGCGTGCCATGGGGACGCGGAAGGGTGAGCAGCTGACATAGTTCAGGCCCGTGTTGTGGCAGAATTCCACGGACCGCGGGTCGCCTCCGTGCTCGCCGCAAATTCCGATCTCGAGATCCGGACGCACGGATCTCCCGAGTTCGACCGCGATCTTCATGATCTTTCCCACACCGTCCACATCGAGTGTCGCGAACGGGTTGTCGGGCAGCACGTCGTGTTCGATGTAATGCCGGAGAAACCCGGCCTCGGCGTCGTCGCGCGAAATGCCGAAGACCGTCTGGGTCAGATCGTTGGTTCCGAATGAGAAGAACTCGGCGGTGGATGCGATTTCGTCCGCAGTGAGCGCCGCCCGCGGGATCTCGATCATCGTGCCGAGCTTGTAGGGGATCTCTCGCTCTTCTTCGCCCATCACCTCACGCGCCTCGGCTTCCACGACTCGGCGCTGGTTCTTCAGCTCGTTCACGTGTGAGACCAGGGGGATCATGACCTTAACCTTCACTTCGACACCGTCGCGGGCGCATGATGCGGCCGCTTGAAAAAGTGCCCGGGTCTGCATGCGGGTGAGTTCCGGCAACAACATGCCGAGGCGCACCCCTCGCGTGCCCAGCATGGGATTCGTCTCCCGGAGAACCTCGGTCCGCTCGAGGAAGTCCTGCTTCGCTCGGATCTCCTCCAGCGTATCGTCGATCTCGTGCAGCGTCGTGTGGTGCTGGAGTCGGAGCTTGAGGTCGGCCAACTCGCTCAGCAGCTCCTGGTGGTCCGGAAGGAACTCGTGGAGAGGAGGATCCAGCAGGCGGACTACGACCGGGTAGCCGTCCATCGCTCGAAACAGGCCTTCGAAGTCGCTGCGCTGAAGGGGCAGAAGTCGGTCGAGCGCGTCGTCTCGCTCCAGGTGGTTTCGCGCCATGATCATGTCCCGCATGACCGGGAGGCGATCCTCTTCGAAGAACATGTGCTCCGTCCGGCACAGACCGATGCCCTGGGCCCCGAGGTCACGGGCGCGACGCGCGTCCTCGGGATAGTCCGCGTTCGCCCAGACTTCGAGAGTCCGGAACTCGTCCGCCCAGGCTAGCAGCTTGCTGAGCCAGGCGTCCCGGATGTCCGGGACGACGGTCGGCAGCGCGCCGAGATAGACCTCTCCGCGCATGTCATCGATGGAGATTTCGGTGCCCTCGCGGATGATGAGATCTCCGACGCGCGCTTCACGATCGACCAGATCGATCTCCAGGGCCTCGACCCCGACCACCGCCGGCTTGCCGAACTGGCGCGCGACCAACGCCGCGTGACTGGTCCGGCCTCCCCGAGTTGTGACGATCCCTTCCGCCGCGAGCATGCCGTGCACGTCGTCGGGCCGCGTCTCGGGCCGGACCATGATCACCGCCTTCCCGTCCTCCTGGGCCCACCGCTCCGCCGTGTCCGCATCGAAGGCCACGACGCCGACCGCCGCCCCAGGCGACACGTTCAGGCCCGTCGCGACCACGCGGGCCTCATTTCTGGCGTTCTCATCGAACTGTGGATGCAGATAGAAGTCCACCTGCTCGGGGCTCACCCTCAGCACGGCTTCCTCTCGGCAGAGCAGCTTCTCTTCGACCATGTCCACGGCGATGCGCACCTCGGCCTGTGCCGTGCGCTTGCCGTTCCGGGTCTGGAGCAGCCAGAGCGTACCGTGCTCGATGGTGAACTCGAGGTCCTGCATGTTTCGGTAGTGGTGCTCCAGCCGATCCGCGATCTCGCAGAGCTGTTCGTAGGCTTCCGGAAACCGGTCAGCCATGACGCTGATGTTCAGGGTCTTTCGGCTGCCGTCCACTACGTCTTCACCCTGTGCGTTCACCAAGAAGTCACCGGCCAGGCCCGGTTCTCCGGTGGACGGATTCCGGCTCATCACGACGCCGCTCCCGGAGGTCTCGCCCATGTTGCCGAAGACCATCGTCTGGATGTTGACCGCGGTGCCGATGTCGTGTGGGATCCCCGATGCGTTCCGGTAGTCCACGGCGCGCTTCGTATTCCAGGACTCGAACACCGCCTCGGTGGCCGCGCGCAGCTGCTCCAGGGGATCCTGCGGGAAGGGCGCCCGCGTGTGGGCTCTGACGAGCTCCTTGAAGCGCTGCGTGAGCGCTATCCAGTCCTCGGCCGCCAGTTCCGGATCCGACGTGACTCCGGCCGCTAGTCGGCGGGCCTCGATCACCTTCTCGAACACTTCGCCGTCCATGCCACGGACCACCGTGCCGAACATCTGAATCAAGCGCCGGTAGGCGTCGTATACGAAGCGCTCGTCACCCGTGAACTCCACCATTCCCCGAGCCACTTCGTCGTTCAAGCCGAGATTCAGGATCGTGTCCATCATTCCGGGCATCGAGAACTTCGCCCCGGAGCGACACGACACGAGCAAGGGTCTGGCCGGGTTGCCGAACTCCTTTTCCGTATTGGCCTCGATGCGATGCAGCGCTTCGATCTGCTGTTCCCAGATGTCCGCCGGGAACTCGCCTTCTACCCCCAGATAAGCGATGCACGCCTCGGTCGTCACCGTGAAACCGGGAGAGACAGGGACCTGGATGCGCGTCATCTCCGCCAGGTTCGCTCCCTTGCCCCCGAGCAGCGCTCGAACTCCCTCCCAGTCGTCCACGGACGCTTCTGCTTCTTCGAGCTCGGTGAACAGATACACCCACTTCCGATCCATTTGTCCTCCCTCACTGACCATCTATCGGAGAGCGTCGCCGCAGCGCCCGAATGGACACGTATATCGGACTCGACGCCAGAGCGTCAAGCTGAAGGCGCGCAGGGGGGGTGCGGTGGGCGCCCGCTTCGTCATCGAGGGCTGCTTATCGGCCCTCCAGGGCGTACAATTACTCCACTCGTTCGAGCCGGGAAGCGCCCGAGTCGGCGCGGAGAGGAACAGGAGGTCGATGCCGAGCCATGGGGATCATCGGGTATGTGCTGATCGGGTTGCTCGTGGTCACCGGCGTGTACAGTGCGACCATTTACAACAACCTCGTACGCCTCAAGCACACGGTCACCAAGAACTGGTCGAACATCGACGTGCTCTTGAAGCAACGCCACGATGAGCTTCCCAACCTGGTCGAGACGTGCAAGGCTTATATGACGCACGAACGCGAGACCCTGGTGGCGGTCATGGAGGCGGTCCGCGGTGGCCAGCGCGCGTCAGGCGGGCGATATCGCCGCGCTGGGGCCTGCGGAGAGTGCCCTGCGCGTGGGCCTCGGTTCACTCTTCGCTGTGGTGGAGGCGTACCCAGATTTCAAGGCGAATGAGACCTTTCAGCATGTCCAGACACGGATCTCACAACTCGAGAACGCCATCGCCGACCGGCGCGAGCTCTACAATGCGACCGTGAACAACTCCAACATCAGAATGGAGCAGTTCCCGGATGTCATCTTGGCCCGCCAACTCGGCTTCAAGGAGGCGGACCTTCTGGTATTCGACGAGAAGGAACTGAAGAACGTCGACATGAAGAAGCTCTTCGATTGATGCTCGACGATGTAAGCACCAGTATCCAGGCCATGGCCGGGGCTGAGTTCACGCTCCTGCTCATCGTGGTGGTCGTGCTCACCGGCGCCGGCTTCTTCATCTGGAAGAAGTCCTTCCAACGCGCCCGTGTCATGGAGGACATGCCGACCTCCAAGGTGCGTTCCGCCGCTCAGGGCTTCGTGGAGCTGGCCGGCACGCAACACGCGCTCGACGGCACGCCTCTCGCGGCGCCGTTGACCCGGAGCGACTGCACATGCGTGGTCCTACAAGATCGAGAAGAAGCAGAGGGATCGATCGTCCAGCGGGAGCAACCAAACGAGTTGGGTCACGCTCGATCAAGATACGAGCGTGGGCTTCTTCAACCTCCGGGACGAAACCGGTGAAATCCTGGTCAATCCGCGGGGTGCGGACGTGACCCCGCCGGTCAAGAAAGTCTGGTATGGGCACTCCCGCCGGCCTCCCGGCATGACACCGGGGGTCGGTGGTGGCATGGGCGCCAGTATCAGTGGCGCACTCGGCGGCGGTATTGGTGGCAGCCTTGTCGGCGTGCCCGGCCTCGGGGGCGGCATTGGCGGTCGCTACCGCTATACGGAGCGCATCATGCGCGAAGGTGAGTCCATTTACGCGCTGGGCCACTTCGAGACGTGGAGCAACGTCGAGGGCTCGGACGAGCGCGCCAAGAGACGCGCAGACATCCTGCCGGATTGGAAGAAGAATCCCACAGAACTGGTGCAGCGCTTCGACGAGGACGGCGACGGTCGTGTGGACATGGATGAGTGGGAGCAGGCTCGCAAGGCGGCTGAGGCCCTCGTCGAAGAGCACGTGGCCACGGCGGCCATGAAGGCGGAAGTCAGCGTGCTGATGAAGTCGGAGGAGGACCATCCCTTCATCCTCTCGACCAAGAGCCAGGACGAGCTCACGGCCGCCTACCGTTGGAAGGCGATCGGCGGCCTCGCGCTGTTCCTCATCGCTGGCGTAGCGCTCGCCGTCACGTTGACGGCGCGCTTCGGGGGCTAGCGGTGATTACAGTACAGCGCAAGAAAACCGTCAGCGTCGACGTCGGAGGGGTGACCATCGGGGGCTCTGCCCCGGTCATCGTCCAGTCGATGACCAATACCGACACCGCGGACGTGGGGTCGACGGTCGACCAAGTGCGCCTGTTGGCGGACGCGGGCAGCGAGCTCGTACGCGTCACCGTCAACAACGACGCCTCCGCCCGGGCGGTTCCAGAGATCACCAGCCGCCTCAGGGATGCCGGCTACGCTACGCCCATCGTCGGGGACTTCCACTACAACGGCCATATCCTGCTCAAGAAGTACCCGGATGCCGCGGACGCGCTGGCCAAGCTGCGCATCAACCCGGGCAACGTCGGCACCAAGCATCGCGACGCGAACTTCACGCAAATCATCGAGGTGGCCCTCGAGCACCACAAACCGGTGCGCATCGGCGTGAATTGGGGCTCCTTGGATCAGCGACTGCTCACCGAGCTCATGGATGCCAACGCCGTGGCGTCCGCGCCCAAGGACGCTAAAGAGGTGTTGCTCGACGCGATGGTCGAGAGCGCCCTGCGCTCGGCCGAACTGGCGGAAGAAATAGGGCTGGGACACGATCGCATTGTGATCTCCACCAAGGTCTCCACGGTTCGGGACCTCATCGCCGTTTACCGAATGCTCGCGGCCCGCTGCGAATACCCACTGCATGTCGGCCTCACCGAGGCGGGCCTGGGAGCGAAGGGCATCGTAGCGACGACCGCCGGGCTGTCGCCCATTCTCTTGGACGGGATCGGCGACACCATCCGGGTGTCGCTGACTCCCCGACCAGGGGGAGACCGCGCGGAGGAAGTGCGCATCGCCCAGCAGGTTCTTCAGTCCTTGGGCATTCGGCACTTCGAAGCTCAGGTGACGGCCTGTCCGGGCTGCGGGCGCACCACGAGCACGTTCTTCCAGGAGATGGCCGAGGACATCACCGACTACATCCGGGAGATGATGCCCGAGTGGCGCCGTGACTATCCAGGCGTCGAAGAGATGGACGTGGCCGTGATGGGCTGTGTCGTGAATGGGCCCGGCGAGTCGAAGCACGCCAACATCGGGATCTCGTTACCGGGCACCTTCGAGGAGCCGAAGGCGCCGGTCTATATCGACGGTCGCCATTCCACGACGCTCAAGGGCGACGGGCTGGTGGACGAATTCAAGCAGATCCTCAGTGACTACGTGAAGAGAACGTACGCTCCCAGCGTAGGCGCAGGAGCCTCGGGAGAGGCGTAGGCGGCGGGTCGTTCGGGCTCCAATCGGCCCTCCGTATGGATCTTCTACAACTGTATGGATCTTCTACAACTGTCGGTGCAACGGTCCTAATTGGGTGCTGCGTCCTATGGGCGATCGCTTCCCATGCCGGTGCCAATACTCGCGAAACTCGCACGTTGAGGACGTACCATGAGCTTTTCCAGACGCACACTGAGCTTGGCCACAGTGGTGCTTCTTATCATTCTGCTCGGCGCGGGCGTTTGGTGGCGCTTGGGAGGCCCGACCGAAGAAGCCGAAGCCGGCACGGTTGCCGACGGCAGTGAAGTCGACCTCCCGGAGACCAGCGGTGGCAGCCAGTTCTCGGCCGACATGCCGCAACCGGTGGGAGGCGCTGAGGTGCTTCGGGACACGCTCTGGATCCGCGTCGGTGCGGCCGGACAGGCGGAAGCGTTCCGGAGGACGACGCTCACCGCCCAGGTCGGCGGCGTGGTGCAGAACCTGCCCATGCGGGAGAACCAGCGCGTGACCGGGGGCACTCAGGTGCTCCAGATAGACAGCACCGAGTATGCCCTGGGCGTTGCGCAGGCCCAGGCCGATCTGCTTGCTGCCCAGACGGACTACCGGCAGCTGACCCTCTTCGACGACGAGATCGAAGATCCGGCGGTCCGGGCCGAGCGCGCGAGAATCGCGCGTACGCGCAGCGGACTCGACCAACGGCAGGTTGCGCTCGCTCGGGCGCAGTTGCAGCTCGATCGCTCTCGGGTCACGGCTCCCTTCGGGGCGAGGATCGCGAACATACGAGTGGTGGAAGGGCAGTACGTGAGCGCTGGCACGGAACTCATGACCGTCGTGGACATCGACCGCATCAAGGTGGAAGTGCAGGTGCTGGAGGCCGAACTCGGATTCCTCTCGGAAGGACGCCGCGCCGAGGTTCGGTTCGCGGCCTATTCGGGTGAGATCTTCGTGGGCTCCATCGAGACCATCAACCCGGTGGTCGATCCCGACAGCCGGACGGGTCGCGTGACCGTCGTGCTGAGCAACCGGGACCACAGGATCAAACCGGGCATGTACGCGGAGGTGTCTTTGGACGCCGAGGCGCTGCCCGACCGGGTCATGGTACCGCGCGCGGCCATTCTGGAGCGCGGCGAGGGAACGCGGCGCACGATGCTCTTCGTCTACGAGACGGACGGTAACGCCGGCGTAGCGGCGTGGCGGTACGTCAATACGGGTCGGGAGAACGACACCCACGTCGAGATCCTGCGTGAAGGTCTCGAGAACGGCATGGTGGAGCCGGGCGAGGTGGTGCTCATCGACGGTCATCACTATCTGGCGCACGACACACCGGTTCGCCTGGTCGACAACGTAGAGGCAGCCGGAGGGAGGCCGAGCCGATGAGAGGCGTAACGATCGTCGCCGCGTTTGTCGCGACCGGGCTGCTCGCTCCAGCGGTTGCCGCGCAATCCGCGGACTCATTGAGGCTCACGCTGTCAACGGCGCTCGACATTGCGGAGGGCAACAACCCGGGGTACCGGCAGGCGAGCAACAGCGCGTTGTTGAACGGCATCGAGATGCAGACGACGTGGTTCGATCAGTTGTTGCCGCAGGCGGACCTGTCGCTGTTCAATACCAACTTCACCGGCAACCTGCAGCGCATCGGTATCGACAACTTCGGCAACCCGATCACGAACCCCGCCGCGGACTGGAACTACTTCTCCAGCACCGCTCAGCAGTTTCGGTTGTCGTGGAACATTCGCGGCCGATCGCTCTTCCAGGCCCATCGGCGGCAGTCCCTCACGAACGAGGACCGCGACCTTACCGCGGTTCGGGCGCTCACGGGGCTCCAGGTGCAGGTCCAGCGCCTGTATATGGACGTGCTCGAGCAGCGCGACCTCATGCGGGCGGAAGAGGAATTGGTCGAGGCGCGGCGAATCGACATGACGGTGGCCGAACGGCTGTTCAGCCTGGCTCTACGGACGCGCGTGGACGTGCTCAACGCCGAGCTCGCTGTCGAGCAGCAGGCGCTCAGCCTGCAGCAGCAACAGGCCGCCTACGCGCAGGCGGTGCTCGCGCTCAGGACTCAACTCGGTCGCGAAGAACTGCTCGACCTCTCCTTGGCGGAGGAGGAGCTGCCCATCTTCGATCCCTCGGGCCTCGACGTCGAGCGGCTGGTCGCATCGGCATTTGTCGTGAACCCCGAGCTACGCCAGTCGCGGCTCTCTGTGCAGTCGGCCAATCTCGGGGTCCAAGAGGCGAAAAACACGTGGTGGCCGTCCGTTTCCATGGGCATCGACATCTATCGACGTTCGAGACAGGCGCAGGGTGCGTCGATCTTCGACGTCAGCATCGACGAGCCTCTCGAGAGCAATTTCTACCTGCAGTTCACCATCCCGATGTTCAACAACTACTTCCAAAACCGTCAGGGGATGGAGCGAGCGGCGGTCCAACTTGACAACGGCCGCGAAGCGGAACGCGAAGCAAGACTGCGCATCGAAGAAACCGTTCGTAGCGCAGTGCTGGAGATCTCCAACCAGCACGAGGTGCTCCGCCTCGCCGAGCGGTCGCTCGAGATCGCCGAGGAAGCGCTGCGCCTGGCCCGCGAGGAGTACCGCATCGGGTCCCGCACGTTCGAGGACCTGCGCACGAGCTTCGACTCGGAGGCGACGACGCGCCGGCAGGTGATTACGTCCCGCCACAGCTTCGTGGATGCGCTGCTGAGCCTCGAAGAGGCGGTCGGCGTCCGTGTTCGCGGCGGTACGCCGCCCATTGCGTCCGGCCTGGGGGGGAACTAGTCCATGTCCATCCCCGGTGGTTCCACCAAGAGGCCCGTAGCGGTCTGGATGCTCTTTCTGGGGATCATCTTGCTGGGCGGCATCTCGTACGTGAGGCTCCCGATCGATTTGCTTCCGGACGTGAGCTACCCGCGCTTGGTGATCTACACGTCCTACCCGGACGTGGCGCCCGCCGAGGTCGAGCGCCTCGTCACGGAGCGCATCGAGGGGCAGGCGGCGGCCGCTCCCGGCGTGGAACGGGTGACCTCCGTGTCGCGGGAGGGCGTGAGCCTGGTGACCCTGCGCTTCGCGTGGGGCACCGACATGGACTTCGCCATGCTCAACGTACGCGAGCGCATGGACAACGTGCGGGAGTCCTTGCCCGAGAGCGCGACGCGGCCGGCGATCCTGCGCGTGGATCCCGAGTCCGATCCAATCATGACGTTGTCCGTCTCCGGCGGCATCGATCTCTGGCAGACCAAAGAACTCGCCGAGACCGTGTTCCGACGTCGACTGGAACAGCTCGACGGGGTCGCAGAGGCGGCCGTCACTGGCGGGCTCGACAGAGAGATCCAGGTCGAGGTCGATCCCAATCTGCTGGACTCGTACGGGTTGACGATCCTCCAGATATCCCAGGCGCTCGACGGAGCCAACGTCAGCGCCCCGGGCGGCACGATTCTGCAGGGCCGGTACCGCTACCCGCTGCGCACGCTGGGGGAGTTCCAAACGGTCGAGGAACTCGGGGCCGTGGTGGTGGCGCGCCACGCGATCGG
>Ga0066376_10003385_pt1 | contig 14293 bp, 11 predicted proteins | sample Knorr_S15_td_Bot_FD_77009 | JGI IMG/M metagenome (GOLD analysis project Ga0066376, IMG submission 77009) | Marine microbial communities from Southern Atlantic Ocean transect - Knorr_S15_td_Bottom_ad_5009_LV_A | ecosystem: Environmental > Aquatic > Marine > Oceanic | place: Southern Atlantic... | reverse complement strand
TGGGACGGGGTCTGATCCGCCTTCGGCGGACCCACAGAAAGTCCCGCTCCACCCAGAACGGCACGCAGGCGGGGCCTGACCCCTTTTCAACCAGCACTCGTTGTAACTCGAAGAAGGGGTCAGGCCCCGCCTGTGAAACGCGACAGGTGGAGCAAACCCCGTTGTGGGCGGCGTCTGACCCCAGGGTCCGAGTTCTTCAACGGGCTGCTAGGTGTCGTCGAGTCCCTCGTTGAGTCCCTGCAGGTCTTCGGGCAGAAACCGTCCGTCGCGGCGAATCACCTCGCCGTCAAAGGAGATCTCGCCTCCGCCGTAGGCGGGAGTCTGGATCAGCACCAGGTCCCAGTGGATGCGGCTGCGGTTGCCGTTGTCGGCCACGTCGTAGGCCTGTCCGGGGGTGAGGTGAAACGAGCCGCCGATTTTTTCGTCGAAGAGCGTATCGAGCATCGGGTGCTTGACGCGGTTGTTGGTGCCCATCGACCATTCGCCGATGTAGCGAGCGCCCTCGTCGGCATCGAGGATTTCGTTGAGCCGATCGGTCTCGCCTCGGCAGTTGGCTTCGACGATCTTTCCGTTTTCGAAGGTGAAGCCGATCCCGTCGAAGACGGTGCCCTGGTACAGCGACTGGGTGTTGTAGCGGATGGTGCCGTTGATGCTGTCGCGGACCGGTGCGGTGAAGCACTCGCCGTCGGGGATGTTGCGGCCTCCCGAGCAGGGGATGACCGGGATGTCCTTGATCGAGAAGCGGAGGTCGGTATCCGGGGCGGTGATGTGGACCTCTGCGGCGGCTTCCATGCGTGCCTTGAGCGGCTTGAGGTCCTCGGCCATCCTGGCGTAGTCGGCGGTGCAGACGTCGAAGTAGAAGTCCTCGAACCCCGCGGTGCTCATGTGCGCCGACTGCGCCATGGCGGGTGTGGGGTAGCGGAGCACGACCCAGCGGGTGTGGGGGACACGGACTTCGCTGTGGACCGGGTGCCACCAGTGGGCCTGGTAGAGGTCCATCTGGTCGCCGGGTACGTCGGCGAAGCCGTTGCTGTTGGCCGCGCCGCGGATGCCGATGTAGCAGTCCATCTGCTCCATCCGCTGCCGCTCGAATTCTCCGCACAGCCCCAGGCTTTCGGGTGTTCCGCTGCGGTAGAGGCTGCGGAGAATCGTGTTGCTCTTGTAGCTGACCAGCGGGATCGCCTTGCGTTTTGCGGCTCCTTCGACCAGCGCACAGACCAGGTCCGGCTCGGGCAGGTCGAAGGCTTCGATGAGTATCTTCTCGCCTGCGGTGACCTGGCAGCTGTGGTCCAGCAGCGTAGCGGCGAGGGTTTCGATGCGAGGATCGTGCATGGCTGTGGTGGGAGCCTGTCGGGACTGATGGCGGGACTGATGGCGGGACTGATGTCGGGTTGGGCTCGGTGATGGGAACGCCGATTCTAGCCGAGCACGGTGATGGCGATCGCGTAGAGCACGGCCGACATGATGGCGGCTATCGGGACGGTGATCAACCAGCCTCCGAAGATGTCTCGGGTCACCGAGCGGTCGACGCTGGCCAGGCCACGGGCCAGGCCGACTCCCAGGATCGCACCGACGAGCGTGTGGGTGGTCGAGACCGGCAGACCCATGCGGCTGCAGGCGAGCACCACGATGGTGGCCGCTGTGTTGGCGGCGATGCCCCGCGACGGGGTCAGCTGGGTAATCTTCTCGCCCACGGTTGTCATCACCCGGTAGCCGTAGGTCGAGAGTCCGATCACGATCCCGATGCCTCCCAGGGTCAGCACCCACAGCGGCACCGGCACCGACGACTTCATGTCGCCGGTGCTCACGATGTCGACGACGGCGGCCAGGGGTCCGATCGAGTTGGCCACGTCATTGGCTCCGTGAGAAAAGGCGACGCAGCAGGATGTGACCACGACCAGGGGGGCGAACATGCGTTCGACCATTTCGAGTTGGTCGCCGAGGGGCTCGGCGGAGCGACCGGCGAGGTTTCGGCGGAGGAAGGCGTAGGCGGCGACGAAGGACAGCGCAGCGAACACGACCGAAATGCCGATCGCGGCCGTGTCGGAGTTCTCACCGGTCATCCACTCGGGCAGCGATTCCTGCTGCCGCTGGAACACGTGCTTGAGCCCTTTCCAGAGGATCGAGAGTGCCATCACGAAGCCGACCAGGAACACCAGGAAGGGGGCGTAGCGGATCGCGGCACGGGTCGGGGCCTGCCGCCCCAGTACCGTGGCCAGGATCAGCTTGAAGAGCAGGAACGCGATCAGGCAGCCCAGGATCGGCGAGATGAACCAGCTGGCGACGATCTCTGCCATCTTCGGCCAGTTGATCGCACCGAATCCGAACGCCACGATGCCGAACCCGGTGACGGCGCCGACGATCGAGTGTGTGGTGGAGACGGGCATTCCGAAGGAACTGGCCAGGTGCAGCCAGATTGCAGCGGCCAACAGCGAGCAGGACATGCCGACGGCGAGGCGAAAGGCGGTCGGAGAGAGTCTTTTTGCTGCGGCCGTCTGGATCGCCGCTGCGGACTCACCGTCGGCCTGGTCCCCGCCGGCTTCCTGAGCGGCGATCCCGACCGCTGTGGGTCGCACAATCCCCTTGCGGATGGTATCGGTGACGTGGGCTCCGACGAGCACCGCACCGAGGAACTCGCAGATCGCCGCGGCGATCACGGCGTTGCGAACCGTCAGCGACCTCGACCCCACCGCGGCCGCCATCGAATTGGCGACGTCGTTGGCCCCGATGTTCCAGGCCATGTAGAAGCCGAGCAGGGCCGGCACGATCAGGAGCAGCCAGGTTCCGTCCACGGAGGTTGCGTCTTGCTGTGTGGGGCTGTGTGGGGCTGTGTGGGGAAAAGGGGGGGGGCGTCTTGCGGTGTGGTATCAGCCCTTGCCGATCATGGCCCTGAGCATGTCACCGGTGTTCTCGGCCGAGTCGGCAATCTGGCCCAGCGCCCGCTGCATCTTTTCGTAGAACGAAATCGTGACCGGATCGAGTTCCGCTTCCATGTCGTACACCTCCCGACTGAGTTTCCTCTGCAGCCGATCCGACTTCCATTCCTCTTCACCGAGGTTGCTGATCAGTTCGAGGATTCGAGTCGCTCCGGCTCCCTCGAACGACGTCTCGGCCAATTGGATCAACTCGGCGGCCGCCGTGTACATCGTGCCGGTCACCTGGAGCACCTGGTTGACGACTTCCCGGAACCCGGGGACCAGTTTCTCGTCCACGTGCGTCTTGCGGATCACCAGGATCACCGCAAAGTCCTCGACCCCGTCGGCGATGTTGTCCTGGCAGTGGAGGAACCGATCGAGATCTTCTCGGGAGACGGGCAGGAAGAACCGCCTGGGCAGCTGTTCGCGAATGCGGTGCTTGATCTGGTCGGCTTCGTATTCGAGCTTCGAGACCTGGTCGTGCAACCGAAGGAGCTCGTCGTGGTCGTCGGTGACCGCGGCCTCGATCAGTGGGTTGAGCAACTGGACGCACTCGTCCACCTTGCTGGCGTGCTCGACGAGCGGGTGGAAGGGGGAGCTACCGAAGACCTGCTGGATCAGACTCATGTCGGTCCCCGACTCGAAGCGCCGAATTGCCACCAGGCCGCCGGTGGCCGTCCACATGCCCGCAGATTCTAGCGTGGCCCGAGTTCTTCACAAGCGTCCAACCGGACAATCCCGGCACGGTGACCGGGCCGTCACATCGACTCACTTGTCGGCGTTTGGGCTGTCGGAGGCTTCGGTCGATCGGCTCGCAGCTCGCCGCAGTCGCGAGAAGAGTCCGATGTGCGGGTGGGCGGTTGGGTGGTCGGTGTGGGAGGTGTCCGTTTCGGGCAGCACCACGTCGTATTCGGTGACGTCAACGGCCGCTGCGTCGCCGGAGCCGGCCGGGGGCTTCGTGTCGGCGTCTGAGGAGGCCGCCAGGTCCCAGGCGATTCCGTCGCCTCCCGAGTCTGTCGGCGATGGTCCCGCTGCGACGCTGCCGGACCCGACTTCGACCGAACAGAACCCATCATCGGTCTGGATCAATTCGATCGGTGAGGCTGATGTGGCCGGGGCTGCGGCGTGCCGGCCGGGATCGGCGACCGCGTCGGAGGCGGACCTGTTGGGATCGTTGAACCTCAGCGGCAGGCGTCGGGATTCGGTGAGTGCATCGAGGACCTGTCCTCGAGTGATCGGCCGAGTCGCCGACCAGGCGCCTCGCTGCAGGCTGGCGTCGGCGAGGTGATTGAGGCAGCGTGGTGAGCCGTCGCAGACAATTGCCAGCAACTCGATCGCCTCATCGCTCATCACCTCACAAGGATCTCCACCCGCAAAGCGGATCCGTGACACGAGGTAGGCCTGTGATTCGGCCCGCGTCAGGGGTTGCACTCGAGCCTGTGCGCGGACCCTTTGATTGAGTCCATCGAGTCGTGGGTCGGCGAGTTGTTCTTCGAGTTCGCACTGGCCGGCCAGCAGCAGCCTCACCAGGGGTCGGCCGTTGGAGTCGAGATTGGTCAGCCCGCGGAGTTCTTCGAGGATCGGGAAGGTGAGCCGATGGGCCTCATCGACGGCCAGCAGCACGCCGTCGGTGCTGTCGGGCAGTCCCAGGATCGCGTCAGCGACTGAGAGCCTGAGGTCCTGGTCGTCCTGCTGTCGGTGGGGGCGTCCCATGCCGTGGAGGATCGACTTGAGCAGTTCACCGGGTTGGTCGAACTGGCCGGTTCTCAGGCAGATCCCCAGCAGCGATGAGGTCAGATCACGGGTCATCGCCAGCGTGCAGATCGTCTTGCCCGAGCCGGGTGGTCCGGTCAAGACGGCGATGCCCTGCCCGGAGGTGAGGCAGCCGGCGAGGTCACCCAGCTGGGTGCCCAGGTCGCCGTAGATCACCAGCGCGGCCGGATCCGGGGAGGCGGGGAAGGGGGCGTGGGAGAGATTGTAGAATGACTCGTACATGGCGGGATGCGAGTTTCTGCAGGGGGAGGGGCCCCAGACGCTGGGCGGGTCGTCCGGGGAGGCGGGAATTGTGTGAACTGGTGCAGCGGGAGCACCCAGTTCGCTCTTCGACCCCTCGCAAGTGCTCTCTTGAGGAACTTCGTCAGAATCGTCACAACCGGCCCCGCCCGGGGTGGGGCCCCCGGCTGCGTCCGCCGGGAGTCTCGAGGGCTTCCTCTGGTGTTGTGACCCGGGTAGAATCGGGGTGTGCCCGGCCCGGTTGGCCCGGGCCTGACAACTCCGCACCGGATGCGGCCCTGTGCGATGGGCCGTTGGCATGTCCGAAGCGACCATTCCGTTCGATGATCCCGAGGAGATCCGTACGCTCCTGGGGGCCCGAGACGAGCACCTGCGCCGAGTGCGGGATTCGGTCGGGGTCGATGTTGTCTTCCGCGACGACACGCTGAAGCTGCAGGGCGACCCCGAGTCGGTCAGTAAGGGCGTGGCGGTGATCGGTCGCTTGCGCGAATTGATTGACCAGGCGGGCGAGTTGCGGACCGATGACGTGCTGAAGGTGCTCGGCCAGGGCTTCGAGGCCAGCGGGAACAAGGACGTCAGCCCTGCCGACGCGGCCCAGCCTGAAGTGGCCGAAGTGGCCGGTGTGGGCGAAAAGGATCGGATCGAGTTGTTCGACGCGGCCATGCAGGTGCGGCCCAAGACACCCGGGCAGGAGGTCTACGTCAACGCGATTCGCCGCAACGACCTGGTCTTCTGCACCGGTCCGGCCGGCAGCGGCAAGACCTATCTTGCAGTCGCGATGGCACTTTCCGCGTTGCGTTCCGAGCAGGTCCGCAAGATCGTGCTGGTGCGGCCCGCGGTCGAGGCGGGCGAAAAGCTGGGGTTCCTGCCCGGCGACGTGACCGCGAAGGTCAATCCGTACCTGCGTCCCCTGCTGGACGCGTTGGACGATATTCTCAGCTACGACCAGGTCCGCCGTTACCTTGAGCGCGACGTGATCGAGATCGCACCGCTGGCGTTCATGCGTGGCCGCACGCTCAACGAGACTTTCATCATTCTCGACGAAGCGCAGAACGCGACGCGGACGCAAATGATCATGTTCCTGACCCGGATGGGGCAGGGCTCCAAGATCGTGGTCACCGGCGACACCACGCAGGTCGACTTGCCCGATCATCTCGCCGGGGGCTTATCGGATGCGATGAAGCGGCTGAAGTCGATCGAAGGAGTGGACGTGGTTCGGCTGCGGGGTCGCGACATCGTGCGGCACCGCCTGGTCACCGAAATCGTCGCAGCCTACGCGAAGCAGCCATCCAACGGACAGTGATCCGCAAGAGGATCTGTACGAGTTTCGGGACGAGTTTCAGGACGAGTTTCAGGACGAGTTTCAGGACGGGGATCAGCCGAGGATTCGAGGATGTCGTGGTTTGGCCACAAGTCGACACGTGCTTCGCGCACGGTGCGTGCTGCCGAAATCGGCAGCACGTCGTCGCTTTCCGGCTGGCTACGACACACCCTCGGTGACCGCGGCGTCCAGTTGCGGCTGCTGATGTGCCTGGGCGCGGTGGCGGCGATGCTGGTCGCCGTCGAGGGCTGGCGTGCTCCTCAGACCTGGCGAATCGGCGACCGGCCCTCAGCGGGCATCGACGATCCGGCGATCGCGGCAACGGCGGGTGGCCGACGGCTGGTCGAGGCGGGCCAGGTGATCGATGCGGTGACGCTGCAGCGGATCGAGCAGATTCACCAGGACCACGGCTCTACGCAGCTACAGCGTCTGGCGAGGGGCACGACGGTGGTTGTGCTGCTGGTGGTGCTGATGGTACTCAACGGAGCCTGGCTGATCCGGACCGAGCCGGAGCTGGTCCGGCGTGCCGGGCGGCTGGGGGTCTACCTGGTCAGCGTGGTGCTGGCTGTGGGCGTCGGCCGCTTGCTGTCTTATGATCCGTGGCGGGCCGAGGTGATCCCGTTGTTGCTGACCGTGGTGGTCTTCGCGATCGCCTGGAACCAGGTGGTGGCCATGCTCACCGCCCTGAGCATCTCCCTGCTGCTGACACTCTCGACGGTCGGCACGATCGGCCACTTCATCGTGCTGCTCTCGGTCTCGGCCACCGCCATCCTGCCGCTCACCCGAGTCTCCTCGCGATCGACACTCATCAAGGTCGGATTCTGGTCGGGTCTGGTCTTCGTGCTGGTCGGCTGGGGCACGTTGGCGGTCACGTCGAGCGAGCCGGGGGGTGTGCCCTGGCAGATCGGTGTCTTGTGGCCTGCGGTGCGCGGCTTCCTGTGGTGCCTGGTGGCCGGCTACCTGGTCGCGGGCAGTCTGCCCTTCATCGAGTCGGCCTTCGGCGTGGTCACCGACATCAGCCTGCTCGAGATGGGTGACGTCTCGCACCCGCTGCTCCAGGAACTGGTCCAGCGTGCTCCGGGCACCTACAACCATTCGATCGTGGTCGGCACGATCGGCGAGGCGGCTGCCGACCGCATCGGGGCCAACGGGCTGCTGGTGCGGGTGGCCGCCTACTTCCACGACATCGGCAAGATGCTCAAGCCCGAGTACTTCATCGAGAACACGACCGAGGAGACTCGGAGTCGGCACGAGCAGTTGGCTCCGGCGATGAGCACGCTGATCATCATTGGCCACGTCAAGGACGGGGTCGAGTTGGCTCGGCAGCACAACCTGCCCTCGGCGCTGATCGACTTCATCGAGCAGCATCACGGGACGACTCTGGTCGAGTACTTTTTTTACGAAGCGGAGCGGCAGGCTGGAGACGATCCCGACTACCGCACCGACGCGCTCGAATCGTCCTTCCGCTATCCCGGTCCCCGGCCGCAGACTCGCGAGGCAGGAGTCATGATGCTGGCCGACGCGGTCGAGAGTGCCAGCAGGACGGTTTCCGATCCGACCCCCAAGCGGCTCGAGAGCCTCGTGCACCGCGTGACCATCAACCGGCTGCTCGATGGACAGTTCGAACAAAGCGGCCTGACGCTGACGGACCTCAGCCAGATCGAAGAGTCTCTGACGAAATCTCTGATTGGTATCTACCACGGCCGCGTGACCTATCCCGAGCAACGGACGGCGTGAGCGTGAGTGACGAGAACGAGCCTGTTGAGGTGGGTGGCTGGAAGATCGACGTGGTCGATCGCACGGGTGAGTGTGCGGTTGAGGCCGAGCGTCTGGGGGAGCTGGCCGAGCGGGTGTTGCGTGACGAGCGGGTCGTGGAGGCCGAGGTCGGCGTGGCGATCGTCGACGATCTCGAGATGACTCGGCTGCACGTCGAATTCCTGCAGATCGACACTCCCACCGATGTCCTCACCTTTCCGCTTCACGGCGACAGCCTCGAACCCTGGTCCGGTCCGCTCGAGGCTCTGCGCGGTGCGGGCCGCAGGATTGGTGGCGAAGTGGTTATCGGAGCGGACACGGCTCGGCGGGTGGCTCTCGAGCTGGGTACCGACGTGTCCGAGGAGGTGATCCTGTACCTGGTGCATGGCCTGCTGCACCTGTGCGGCTACGACGACCGGGACGAGCTGCAGCGGCGGCAGATGCGTCGTCGCGAGGCGGAGGTGTTGTCATTGCTTGAGGTGGCGGTGAGGGTTGAGCGATGAGTGATCCTGTCTCCACGATCGGGACGGCCCTGGGTCTGTTGGTGCTGGTGACCCTGGCATCGCTGGCGGCCAGCAGCCTGCGATTGTTCTCACGCAGCCGTCTCGAATCGACCTGCCGCGACCGCGGCCGTCCCGAGTTGTTTGGGATCATCCTGGCCCGCCGCGAACGCGTGCAGTTGGCGGTCAACAGTCTGCATGCCGGGGCGCTGGTCGCCGCGGCGGCGTGGGGCGGCTGGTGGTGCGCAGAGGCAAGTGCGGGTTGGGGAGCGTGGTCTCTGGCCGGTGGGGTCGCCGCGGGGTTGCTGGCGTTGCTGGTGGCCGAGGTGGTTGTGCCCTGGACCGTCGGCCGGGTCTGGGGAGAAGCGTTCCTGGTCGCCAGCTGGCGAGGGCTGGTCGTGGTGACCTGGGTGCTGGCACCGCTCTCGGCCCTCATCGGACATCTCGATCGACTCTGCCATCGGATCGCCGGTCGGCCCGAGCCGGTCCCCGGCGACCTGGCGGCACTCAGCGAGGAGATCCGCAGCGTGGTCGACGAGGGTCAACGCGGGGGGCTGATCGAAGCGGCCGCCCGGACGATGATCCACCGCGTGATGGAACTGCACGACGAGGATGCTGCGTCGGTGATGACTCCGCGGACCGACATGATCTGCCTGGGTGTCGAAACCTCGCTGGAAGACGCCCGCCGGCAGCTGCTCGAGGCCGGCCACACCCGGGTGCCGGTCGTCGGCGAGACAACCGACGATATCGTCGGCATCCTGTATGCCAAGGACCTGCTCGGGCACCTCGCGGCCGACAGCCCCGCGGTTCCCGGCGGACTGCGGGATGTGGTCCGCGAGCCATTCTACGTGCCCGAAACCACCGGCATCGACACCCTGCTCGAGACTCTCAAGCACGAACACGTCCACCTGGCCATCGTGCTCGACGAGTACGGAGGCGTCGCAGGCCTGGTGACGCTCGAGGACATTCTCGAGGAGATTGTCGGGGAGATCGAGGACGAGTACGACGTGGGCGGAGGGGACCTGGTTCGCTCGATCGGGCCGGGGCTGATCGAGGTCGACGCGCGGGCCCACATCGATGACCTCAACGAACGCTTTGGCTACGGGATGCCCGAGGACGAGGACTACGACACCCTGGGAGGCTTCGTGATCACCCGTTTCGGCAGGATCCCGGTCCCCGGCGAGTCGCTGGAGTGGGGCCAGTGGCGATTCAGTGTCGACGCAGCTGACAAGCGACGTGTCAGGCGGGTGCGGGTCGAGAGCCGTGTCGAGGAGCCTGCGGCGGATGAGGCGGAGCCTGCTGCGTGAGCGGCTGCGTGAGGAGTGGTTGGTCTACCAGTGTGCGTTGGGACCCGCTGGGACCGGCACTCGAAACTGTGCCGCGTCGTCCCGCTGATGGTGTTCAACCCGGACCCGCTCTATCGCCAGGTCGAATTCGTCGCGGGTTTGCACCTGCTGAAAACGGTGTCTCAAGGCCCGCCTGACCCTCATCGACTTCAGGTACCAGGGAATCATCTTGCGGAAGCCGGTGATCGCCTTCGCTTCGCCCTTCTGCTGCACCAGGTAGTCGAGCTGTTCGAGCAGCAGTTCGATGCGTTGGTCGAACCCACCGGGCGGATCCCAGTTCCCGGTTTGCTCCCATTGCAGCAGCTGTTGGAAGATCCACGGGTTGGCCAGTGCGCCTCGACCGATCGAGATGCCGTCACAGCCGGTGACTTCGAGCATCCGCATCGCATCCTCGACGCTGACGATGTCCCCGTTTCCGATCACCGGGATCGAGTCGACCGCTTCGACGACCTGCCGGATCCCCTCGAGATCGACTCGACCGCCGAATCCCTGTTCGCGGGTGCGGCCATGGATCGCGATGGCCGCCACCCCGGCCTCTTCGAAGGCTCGCGCGAACCCAGGCGCGGTCAGCGACCTGTCGTCCCAGCCGAGCCGCATTTTGACGGTGACCGGCAACGAGACCGCCTCGACCACGGTCCGGACCAGCTCGACGGCCGAGTCCGACTGCTTCATCAACGCGGCCCCCGCCCCGTGGCCGGCGACCTTGGGGACGGGGCAGCCCATGTTGATGTCAATCGAGTCGAGCTGAAAATCGGATTCCAGCAGCCGGGCCGCATCTGCCAGGTATTGGGGTTCACTGCCGAAGACCTGGATCGACAGCGGAGTGTCCTCGGGGCAGGTCTGCACCAGTTCCAGGGCCTTGTACCGACGAGCCAGCAGGCTGCGGGCATTGACCAGGTCGGTGGTACACAACCCGACCCCGCCCAGCCGACGGATCATCCGGCGAAACGGCAGGTTGGTGAATCCGGCCAGCGGCGAGAGCAGGAAACGGGTGGGCAGCTGCAGCGATCCGTAGCTCAGTTGCCGGGGCACACACGCAAAGTCCTCCGCATCCGACCCATCGCATCTGGGAGCGTTCATCGGAGGCTGACTCCCAGCCCCGATTCGCACGCGGCCACCACGCGGGCCTGGGCCTCCTCGACTTCCTCGTTGGTCAGCGTACGCTGGTCCGAGCGGTACCCGATCGTGACCACATACGACTTCTTGTCGGCGGGGATCTGTTGTCCGCGGTACTGGCCTCCGAAGGAGACGCTGTCGAGCAGCGGTCCGGCGTTTTCGCGGACGACGGTTGCGAGCGCGTCCCAGGAAACGTGCAGATCGAGCAGGAAGTTGAGGTCCCGCTCGATGGCAGGAAACCGGGGCAGTTCGGCGAATCGTCGAGTCGTCTCGACAGCCTGCTCGATCGTGGAGAGGTCGAGTTCCGCAATGGCGACGGCATCGCGGAGGTCGAGTGGATCGGTGGCGTCTCGACTGAGCTCACCCAGCCAGCCGCAGGGTGTCCCATCGAGCAGCAGCCGGGCGCCGCGACCCTCGATGAAACCGGTCAACTCGAGCGGTTCGGCGGCCAACTGCGAGTGAGGGGCCAGTCGGGCCACCAGCATCTCGCAGACGCCTTTGAGTTCTCCGAACGAGCGGCCGCTGACGGCGGTGACGCGGGTCGGTTCGGATCCCACGGCCCCGGGAACCGCTTCGAGGTACACGTTTGCGATCTCGAAGAGGTCGACACCGAATGTTCCGTGCCGCTCGTTTTCTCGTCGAGACTGCAGCAGGCTGGGTACCAGGCTCTGCCGCAGCAGGTTCTCGTGCCGTCGGGACGAGTGTTCGACCGCGAGCGGTTCTCGATCGGGCTCGGGCCGGAACAGCGCGTACAACTCGGCGGTGACAAACGAGAGCGTCATGGCTTCGTGGAAGCCGGCGGCACAGAACAGGTCGCGAAGCGTATCGGTGACCCGGTCACGGTGTGTGGGCTGCGAGAGTGTCAGCGGGACTCGGTTGTCTTCGGGGATCCGGTCGTAGCCCCAGATCCGGGCGACTTCCTCGATCAGGTCGATCTCTCGAGACAGGTCTCTTCGCCAACCGGGCACGGCGAAGGTGGCCGAGTCGGCGGCGGGGCTTTCAAGCGGGTTGAGTCCGAGTTGTTCGAGGATGCTGATGATGTCGGAGTGGGGCACATCGATGCCGAGCACACGCGGGACCTGGTCGAAGCGAATCGAGACCCGAGTCGGCTCCGTTGGCGGCGGTTCCCCGGCCCAGACGACATCATCGAGCAGTTGGCCGCCTGCGAGTTCGAGGATCAGTTCACAGCAGCGACGGCTGGCGGTATCGATTGCGTGCGGGTCGATGCCACGTTCGAAGCGGAACGACGAGTCGCTGAACAGCGAGAGTGTGCGGGCGGTGTTTCGGACCGAGAGCGGAGCGAACTCGGCGGTCTCGATCAGCACGCTCGTGGTGGATTCGGAGATCTCCGTTTCCGCACCCCCCATCACTCCGGCCAGCGCCACAACTTTCGAGGCGTCGGCGATCACGCACATGCCCGGAGCCAGCGTGTAGCTCGCGTGGTTGATCGCCTGGAATTTCTCGTCGGCGGTCGCTTCGCGGACCACGATCCGTCCTTCGTCGAGTTTGTCGAAGTCGAAGGCGTGAAGCGGCTGGCCGGTTTCCAGCAGCACGTAGTTGGTGACATCGACGATGTTGTTGATCGAGGTGATCCCGACGGTGGCCAGCCGCGAGACGAGCCAGTTGGGGCTGGGACCGACGCGGACGCCTTCGAGCACTCTGGCGGTGTAGCGGGGGCAGAGGTCCGGGCAGGTGATCTCGACGGAGGTCTTTTCTGCGACGGAGTCTCCGGAGGTCGGGGGCCTGGGATCGGGGGTCTCCAGGGGCAGGCCATACAGGACCGAAATCTCACGGGCGACTCCGACGTGTCCGAGGCAATCAGGACGATTGCTGGTCACCTCGAGATCGATCGCCGTGTCGTCTCCGACCGACTCGGTTCCCTCGAGATTCAGCCCCGACATGGTCAGCCGCGTGGTCAGATCCTCGAGAGGCATCTCGAGTGCGACGTACTGCCCCAGCCACTCCCAACTGACGATCATCGGCTGCCTCGTCCCTCGCCTGTGTCCCCCGCACCGGCTAATCTAAGCCCCGTCCCGGAGGATGAAAAGGGTATCTGGTTCAGCGGCTGCCGTGCTATTCTCCCGGCTTGTTCCCGTCGCGTCGCCGTCGGGAGACGAACAGGCGGGGCGGGGCCGCGGAGTCAACAGCGGGAGCAAGCCGATGGCGCGGGCAATTCGATTCAATGACCGGACCAACCTCACCAGCGGGATCTCCAAGCTGGGCCAGCGGATGAACCGCCAGGGCAGCGTCGCCGAGCAGACTCACGACGGGGACACGGTGATCGTGACTGCGGTGGGAGACATCGGGGTCCGGCTCTTGGGCATCGACACTGCCGAGGTGAGTTTCCGCTTCCCGGGCACGCGTAATTTCGTGGGCATCGAGGACGCTCGCTGGAAGCCGTTCCTGGCCGATCCCTTTGCGAAGAAGTGGCCCGAGTTCAGCACCGAGCTGCCTGCGGAACTGGTGCAGTCGCTGAAGGGGCGGTTGAGGGAGAACGCGTCGGAGAATCACCACCGTCACGCTCGTGCCGCCGAAATGGCTCTCGAACGAGAAATCATCTCCGATGTCAAGGTGATGCAGAAGACGATCGAGACATTCCAGATGTTCATGGTCTTCGGATACGAGATCATGGACGGGTACGGCCGTTTCCTGTGTTTCATCAATCGCAACCAGCCGGATCGCAACAAGCCGGCGCCTCGGCCGTTGAGTTACAACGAGCGGCTGCTGAAACTGGGGCAGGCCTGTCCGTATTTCATCTGGCCCAACGTCAACCCGTGGCGGAAGCAGGACTCGGTTCTCAAGGCGGTGCCGGATCCGAAGGGGATGAAGCGACAGGTTCTGCTCGATCGGTCCCTGGGTCGGGTCCGCCGCGACGTGGCTGCCGCCCGGGCTGCCCACCGGGGGATCTTCCATGCGACCGATCCGCTGCAGCTGGAACCGTTTGAACTGAGATTCCTTTCGCGACGCTCTGGACCGTCGCGATGGGTCATCGACCTCAACGCCGACGACGGAATGTTGCTGCGGCCGGAGAATTACTGCCGGATCCCCAACTCCGAGGACCGGCTTTTTGTTTCTCCCGAGCACGTGCCGCTGTTTGTCGAGCGGGGTTGGAAGCGTGAGGCGTCTGCCTAGCCCGCCTGTGGCGGGTTGAAAAACACAAGTTTGGGGATGGGACGGGGTCTGATCCGCCTTCGGCGGACCCATAGAAAGTCCCGCTCCACCCAGAACGGCACGCAGGCGGGGCCTGACCCCTTTTCAACCAGCACTCGTTGCAACTCGAAGAAGGGGTCAGGCCCCGCCTGTGAAACGCGACAGGTGGAGCAAACC
>Ga0066376_10003384_pt1 | contig 14297 bp, 12 predicted proteins | sample Knorr_S15_td_Bot_FD_77009 | JGI IMG/M metagenome (GOLD analysis project Ga0066376, IMG submission 77009) | Marine microbial communities from Southern Atlantic Ocean transect - Knorr_S15_td_Bottom_ad_5009_LV_A | ecosystem: Environmental > Aquatic > Marine > Oceanic | place: Southern Atlantic... | reverse complement strand
TTTGATTTAGAACCTGTCGCGCTGAGCTTTGTCAATGAATGGATGGAACTTGATCCAGAGGCGGCCAAGCGCAACAGCCCTTGCCACTTTTTACCAGACCAGGGCTGCCCGCTCGTTATCTCTTATGGTGGCTCGGAAACACCGGAATTCAAGCGCCAGAGCCAAGACTATGCAGCCAAATGGCAAGCGGCCGGGTTCGATGCTGACTGCTTCGAAGTCACTGAGCGCAACCATTTCGACATTCCACTCGAACTCGCCAAGCCGGATAGTGTGCTGACACAGAAGATGGTAGATATCATCACTGGGCGATGAGAAAAGTGCTGCGTTTAGACGTTTTTAATCGTGCCGTCAATTCCATCGGATCATACTTGTATTGAATCAAAATAGCCGGGTAAAACATCGCTTTCCAAATACGGGGTTTCTCAGTCGCCCATCTGTTGATTTGGTCCTGAAAGCGCTTAAGAGATAAAAACTTTATTCTGGCGTGTCAGCTAATTCGCGATGGCCCCAGCTCGAGTTTCAAGGCGGACATTGAACGAGTCAATCACGTAAAGACCATTCTCTGATCAGACGTAACCGGTCCACGCCTTAAATTCCGATCACTAGGTCAATTTTGGTTTCAAAAGCGGGATGGAGGGATGCGGCGCGAGGTTTGATGGCCATCGAGACGTGGCGCTGCTCATCCGGCGAGAGACGTCGGAACAGGAAGTCGGACTGATTCTGGGGATGACCCTCGCGGTAGAGCTGGGTGGTGACTAGGTCACACCCGCGGTCGAGCACTTTAACGTGGATATGCGGTGTCCGCCCGGAATAAGGAACTGGCACGATGGTGCGGAAGGCAAATTGCCCAGCAGCATCAGCAATTACGTGACCAAAGCCTTGGAAGCCTGGATCGCGTGACCGCCCATCCGATCAACACCTATACTCAGCCGGTCGAGTATTCTATTGATTTGAAAGATGTCGGCTCTCTTACCTACATCCAAGCGGCGGTGAATGAGCTCGGCCAATTCGATAAATTTGCCGATCAGATCAAAGGCAATCCCGCCTGGCAATACCATCTTGTTGATTGCGGTCATGAAATAATGGTCGACAAGCCGGGTGAATTGATTGAATTGCTTGCTGACGCGGCCTCGCGATAATGACCTATGATGAGTTTAATGCGTTTTGTGGTTCGCTGCCGGCGACCAATCACGTCGTGCAATGGGGTAATTCCCATGTTTGGAAGGTAGACACCAAGGTCTTTGCTATTGGCGGTTGGCAGGAAGGCGGTGAACCGGCATTCGTCTTTAAAGTTACAGACATCGCTTTCGAAGTTTTGCCAGATATGCCGGGACTAAGACCTGCACCCTATTTTGCTTCACGCGGCATGAAGTGGATACAGCAATTTGGCCAACCGGGATTGCCCGACGAGGAACTGCGCCGCCATATAGAACATTCTTATCTGATGGTATCTCGGAAACTGACAAAAAAGCGCCAAAAAGAACTAGGCCTTAATCAGGATTAATTTTTAGGCACCTTCGACGCCGTAATATTTAACCCCGAGTTTAATCGGGTCCATGCCGCGCTCGACACGGCTTTGATTGGTGTCGCGTAAGCTATACGCACAGCCGCAGTATTCCTGCTGATAAAACTTTTCTTCTTTAGAAATCTCGACCATGCGATTGGCACCGCCCTTTTTGCGCCAGTTAAAGGTCCAATAGGTGAGATCGTCATAACGCTCCGCTGCCCGGACACCGCAGCCATTGATTTGTTCCAAGTTCTTCCAGCGAGACGTGCCGAGCGTGCTGGAAAAAACTTTGAAGCCATTTTCCGCGGCATAAAGCGCTGAGCGCTCAAATCGCATGTCAAAACATAAAGTGCAGCGATAGCCGCGCTCGGGCTCATGCTCATAGCCCTTAACTTTGTGAAACCAGTCGTCTTTGTTGTAATCGAGATCAACAAATGGCACATCCAGCTTATCGGCAAAGCGCTTGTTTTCGTCTTTGCGAAGCTCGTATTCCTTAAGCGGATGAATGTTCGGATTATAAAATAAAATGGTGTAGTCGATATCCGAACGCTTCAATTCCGCCATGACATCACCGGCGCAGGGCGCACAACAGGAATGCAGCAAAATGTTGCTCGCATCACCCGGCGGCGCCAATTTGGGACGTTCAGCGGGTGTAGCCTGAGCGTTTCTAAAATTACTTTTGGATTTATCGATGTTATTCATTCATAAATCGCCAAAAAAGTGGTTTTAAATGTTATCACGGCGCTGCATTTTATTACAATTGCGAATATTAAAACCACAATAATGTGTATACGGGCAGCTATATACGCCTGAATTAGGCGCCAAACAAGTCTTTGCCTACATTCGCAGATTATTTTTAAGCTGTCCAAAATAGGTGAATTTTACCCATGTTGCGACAGTTAAATTGTTTGTAAACAACATCTTATAAAAATTACATTAAAAATAGTTAATTCATATATCAACTTTATAATACGATATTATTACGTGTTTAACTTAAAAACCATTAATTAATATCTGCTTACTCCCTCAGCCCCTTCATTTTATTGACTTTTTCGGAATTGCTTAGGGTTAGGCAAAGTAACGATTCAGTTTGTGGTAATTCCTTACAAAAAATGGCCTGAAAAGGCGCTCCTGGATGGGCATATGTCTAGTATGACGAAATTGATAAAAATATGCGCCTTCGTTTTTACCGTTGCTGGAACCCTCGCGGTTCTGCTGGCAGCCATTACTATATTGGTGCCGACCCCAGCTGCCGCTCAGGAAGTTATCAGTAACGGTGCACCTGTTGTCTGTGATCAACGCAACACCATCGTTTCTTCCTTATCCGATGATTATAAAGAATCCCGGAATTCAATCGGACTGGCCAATAGTGGCTCCGTTGTTGAGGTGTTTTCCTCAGCCGATGGCTCCTGGTCTATGATTGTTACACGGCCTGACGGAATTACTTGCCTGATCGCTGCTGGGAAAAATTGGGAAACCACCACACAGAAAATAGGTCAACGTATCTAAACGATTTGAAGCGCCTTAAAAGAGCTTGCCGAATAGGAGTTGGTGGAAACCAATCCTTAAGGAATACCTCCCATCATACCAATTGCTAAAATTGGGAATGAGCCTCAGGTTTCAGAGGATATGGGAGGACGGAGCAAGCCACCAAAATACCTTAATTCAGGTGGTTGACAGAATCCATTTCAGCCCCCATTTTCCGCACCATTCCTCCTGCGTCAAAATATCAGGTGCGGGGGTTTAATTTTGTTCACCAGTAATTGCTAAAATGCGCTGGACTGAAAGTTTTATGTTTTTGAAATACCTGAAACGTCTTAACAAATTACCGCTTGCTGCCCTAAGTGTTGTGGCTGTCGTGCTTCCTTTGTGGGTTTTTGAGTGGGGTCCCTCTAACGCCGCGCTTGATTTGCGGGCCAGCGCGCCGATTGACAGTTTGGATTTGGCACCGCCGTTTCAGCCGATTGTTTTAAACATAAAAGTTGGCAAAGGTGACACATTGATGAAGATTTTTGTCAAAGCGGGCCTGCCGCGCAATAACGCGCATTTGGCGATTACAGCTTTAACCAAAATCTATAACCCCAAACGCATTCGGCCTGGGCAAGATATCGAATTTATTTTTGAACCGGGTGCCGTATTGGATGAGAAAGATGCGCATTCTAAAAATGGTGAATTAAAACAAATCACCATTCGGCCGGATTTGTACCGGGAATATGCTGTCTATCAATTGGACGATGATAAATTCACCGCTAAGTACTACAAAAAAGCCGTCAAAACGAAACTCGCCCGAGCCGCTGGTAAAATCAGCTCAAGCCTCTACGTATCTGCTGTAAAAGCGGGTGTTCCGGTTCCGGTGCTGATGGAGCTTATTCGGATTTATTCTTGGGATGTCGATTTTCAACGCAGCATTCGTTTGGGCGATCAGTTTGAAGTTTTATATGAACGTCTAACCACTGAAGACGGTGAGTTTGCGCGCTATGGCAAAATCTTATTCGCTAATTTGAAATTAAGTCGGACAGATCACCCGCTCTATCATTTTAAGGACAAAAAAGGGTTCAGTGATTATTTTGACCACAAAGGACGGAGCGCCCGCAAAGCCTTAATGCGCACGCCAATCAATGGTGCTCGATTGTCCTCAGGTTTTGGCAGGCGCCGCCATCCGGTGCTGGGGTACAACAAAATGCACCGCGGCGTTGATTTTGCGGCGCCGCGTGGCACGCCAATCTTTGCAGCTGGTTCCGGCACAATAGTCTACCGCTCACGCAACGGATCTTATGGTAAATACATTCGCATTCGTCACAACTCAGAATATTCAACAGCCTATGCGCATATGAGCAAATTCCGCTCATCGGTGCGGCGCGGTTCTCGCGTGAAGCAAGGTCAAATTATTGGCTATGTTGGCACGACAGGACGATCTACCGGCGCGCATCTTCATTATGAGATTTTGAGACGCGGCCGCCAGACCAATCCAATGCGGGTCAAAATGCCGTCCGGGAAACAACTTAAAAATAAAGAATTAGCCAAATTCATGAATGTGAAAGCGGCAACAGATTTTAAACTGGCCGGCGTTCCTAAAACTGAAAAAGTCGCTCAGACGGTTAAGCGGGCCATTCTCGCTAAATAGTTTTAAGCCGCTTCTTCCTGCACAATTTCACCGTTGATCTCTAATCCTTTTTTACCGGCGCTGACAGTGACAGTATCGCTGTCATTGATTTTGCCTTCAAGAATGAGACTGGCGAGCGTGTTTTCCAAGCTTCGTTGAATGACGCGTTTTAAGGGTCTTGCCCCATAGACCTGGTCATAGCCGGCGTCGGCAAGCCAGGTTAATGCAGCAGGATTGATATCAAGGGTAATTTTACGATCTTCCAGACGTAGACGCAGACGCTCAAGTTGAATATCGACAATGTCGCTCATATGTTCGCGGAACAATCGATGGAAGAGAACAATTTCATCCAATCTGTTCAAAAACTCTGGGCGGAAAGAGGCCCGGACAACCTCCATGACATCTTCTTTAATTTCAATTGAATCATGGCCTTCTTCTTGGTTGGCAAGAAGTTCTGCTCCAAGGTTGGAGGTTAAAATGATCAGCGTGTTTCTAAAATCAACGGTTCGGCCTTGACCGTCTGTCAGGCGGCCATCATCCAGCACTTGGAGGAGAATGTTAAAAACATCAGGGTGGGCTTTTTCTACCTCATCAAACAGGATGACCTGATAGGGGCGACGGCGAACAGCTTCCGTGAGCGCGCCGCCTTCATCGTAGCCAACATAACCCGGAGGCGCGCCAATCAATCTAGCGACGGCATGTTTCTCCATATATTCAGACATATCGATCCGCAACAGCGCGCTTTCATCATCGAACAAGAATTCTGCCAGAGATTTTGTCAGCTCGGTTTTGCCAACGCCAGTCGGGCCTATAAACAGGAACGAACCTGTTGGGCGGGCGGCGTCTTGAAGACCAGCCCGGGCACGGCGCACAGCGTTCGAAACCGCGGTGAGGGCTTCTGCTTGGCCGATAACACGCTTACCTAAACGGGCTTCCATTTCGATGAGTTTTTCGCGCTCGCCCTGCATCATTTTATCGACAGGGATGCCTGTCCAACGGGAAACCACCGAGGCAATTTGATCCTCGGTTACAGTTTCCTGCACCATGCTATGATCCTCACCAGCTTCTGCCGTGGCTAGCTTTTCTTCCAGGCCAGGGATAAGGCTGTATTGCAACTCTCCGGCAGTTTCCAATTCACCTTCCCGAAAGGCTTTATCCAAAGCGATGCGCGCCTGATCCAACTGTTCTTTAAGTTTTTGTGTCTCGGCAATATCACTTTTTTCGCTTTGCCAAGTTTCAGTTAAGATGAGTGACTTATCTTCAAGACCGCCGAGTTCTTCATCGAGCAACAAAAGGCGTTCCTGTGAAGATTTGTCAGATTCTTTTTTTAGCGCTTCCATCTCAATTTTAAGCTGGATGATGCGGCGATCCAGTTCATCGATTTCTTCGGGTTTAGAATCAACCTCCATGCGCAGGCGGCTGGCAGCCTCGTCCATCAGATCGATGGCTTTATCTGGTAAAAATCGATCGCTGATATATCGATTTGAAAGGGTTGCCGCCGCCACCAAGGCTGCATCAGTGATGCGAACACCGTGGTGAAGATCATATTTTTCTTTGATACCACGCAAAATGGATATTGTGTCTTCAACGGTTGGCTCGGGAATAAAGATCGGTTGGAAACGCCGGGCTAAGGCGGCATCTTTCTCAACGTTTTGGCGGTATTCTTTGAGCGTGGTTGCGCCGACACAATGCAGCTCGCCTCTAGCTAAGGCCGGTTTGAGCAGGTTCGAGGCATCCATCGCGCCTTCGGCGGCACCGGCGCCTACAAGCGTGTGCATCTCATCGATAAACAAAATCACTTCACCAGCGGCTTCGGTTACTTCGGTGAGAACGGCCTTCAAACGCTCTTCAAACTCGCCCCTGAATTTAGCGCCGGCAAGCAAGGCACCCAAATCCAATACCATCAATTGTTTTTGCAGAAGTGCTTCCGGCACATCGCCATTGACGATGCGTTGGGCCAGGCCTTCAACAATGGCTGTCTTACCAACACCGGATTCGCCGATTAAAACCGGGTTGTTTTTAGTACGCCGCGACAAGACTTGAATGGTGCGGCGAATTTCCTCATCTCGGCCAATGACCGGATCGAGCTTTCCTTCGCGGGCCTCCGCTGTCAAATCTTGCGCGTATTTTTTGAGCGCGTCATAGCCGTCCTCGGCGGTCGCAGAATATGCAAGACGACCTTTTCGCATGTCTTCAATAGCTGAGTTTAAATTTTGAGGCGTAACGCCGTTGGCAGCCAATATTTTGTGAGATGGCGTGTCGGGTGTTAGCGCGAGCGTCAGCAGCAATCTTTCAACCGTGACAAAACTATCGCCGGCCTTCTTAGCAACTTCTTCCGCCTGGCTTAAAACTTTGGATAAATTGGTCGAGATAAACACTTGGCCGGCGCCGTCGCCTTGAACTTCCGGCACGCGCTTTAACTCGGCGAGCACATCTTGGAAAGCTTGTTTCGCATCGCCGCCAGCTGCGTTGATGAGCCCTGCCGCCATACCCTCTTTGTCTTCAAGAAGGACTTTTAAGATATGTTCCGGCAAGAGTTGTTGATGGCCTGAGCGCGCCGCCAACCCTTGGGCCGACTGCATAAAGCCGCGCGAGCGCTCTGTATAATTCTCAAATTCCATTCTCACTTACCTTTCTAGTGACAAGGTATCATGCGCCTAAATCTTCGGCCGCATTCAACCCCTCAAAGGATGTGTAACTTTTTGTTTTCATTACCTTCTATGGGTTTTATATGGACCAAATGAGGCTAGCCGCAAGAGCTGAAAAAGGATACCAATGTTTTGCCGAAAAACATATTGCAAATGCACGGATATAAATGTGATGAATAGAATTGAAAGTCTCTATCGCTACCCCATAAAAGGCCTCTCCGGCGAACGAATGGAGAGCATCTCTTTGACGGCGGGAGAGGTTGTCCCTGGCGACCGGGAATATGCATTTGCCCGGGCGGGCGTGACGTTTGATCCGGATAATCCGGAATATCTGCAAAAGACAAATTTTCTCGCCCTCGTGCGAGATGAGCAATTGGCAGCGTTTGAGACGCGGCTTGATGCAAATTCAAAAACGCTTTTAATTTTGCGCGAAGGCGAGGTTTTGCTCGAAGCGGATTTAGAAAACCCGGCGGATTGCGAGACGGCGGCTGAATTTTTCAGAGAACAGCTCGATATCTTGCCAGAAAGTCAGCCGCGTCTTGTTCGTGCAACCGGTGGAACCCGCGGTCATTCCTTCTCGGATGTGCCTTATAAAGCTATTTCACTGATCAGCTTGTCGTCAATTCAGGAATTGGGTGAAAATATTGGCACCGAAATTGATCCCATTCGATTTCGCGGCAATATAAATTTCGAAGGTGACGCTCCTTGGCTGGAATTCGATTGGATTGACCGAGATCTGCGCATCGAAGAGGTGGTCTTACATGTATTTAAAAGAACCCAACGCTGCGCGGCAACGACGGTTAATCCAAAAACCGCTGTCAGGGATATCAACGTGCCGCGTGAGCTTCATATGAATTACCAGCATATGGATATGGGGATTTACACCGAAGTTCTTAGGGGCGGTGAAATAAAAATCGGTGATGAAATCGAATTGATCTAGAAAAAATTACGTGGCTGCAGGTTCTTGCGTGTCGCCAGTCTCATCATCTGAGTTGTCAGTTTCTTCGGCAGCTGCCTCAACGGGAGCTTCATCTTGATTATCCGATGAAGCCTGTTCGACAATTTCCGGCTGTTTACCAACGAGAAACTCTGCTTCAATTTTGGGTTCACCTTCAACCGAATTTTCAGTCGCTTCAGAATTTGCCTGAACATTTTCTTCGACATTTTCTTCGACATTTTCTTGAGCATTTTGCTGGTTTCCAGCGTTCTCAGCATTATTACCGGCGTTATTGTTGCGACCATTTCCACGGTTATTATTGCGATTGCGACGACCGCGACCTCGGTCTTTTTGACCGTTGTCGTCAGCGCGTTGCTCACCTTGGCCTTCTTTTTGAGCTTCTTTCTGAGCTTGAGCCTCGGCATTCGCATTTACGATGCGATAAAAGTGCTCGGCGTGCTGGAAGTAATTCTCGGAAGCAATGCGATCATCTGCAGATAAGGCGTCGCGCGCTAAAGCGAGATATTTTTCACAAACTTGGCTGGCATTTCCGCGAATTCGACCGTCCGGTCCACCGCTGTCATAGTTACTGTTTCTGCCAGGTTGTCTTTTTCCGTTACCACGCCCTCGCGAGCGCCGGGAATTGGAACCTTGTTTCATTGTGTCATGACTTCACTGTTTAATTTCGCTGAATATGCCCCCACCCAAATGAACTGACCTTGTATATTTACCCATTAAAATTATGGTCCTTTGACCGTGGGTGACGCTATCAGTTCTTCTCAGCGTTTGGGGATTTTAAGGCGGCTGCTAAACTTAAAACCATCTAAATGGTGTTGGCAGCACAACCAACACCCTCAACCTAATGATCTCTGCGAAATTTTCAAACTTTAATTTGATTAATTTTTTATGAAATTTAGACTGTTGCTAAGATGCAACGCTCAACATATGCGATATCTCTATGTGTGCTGCATTCTTTAAAGTTGTATTTGGTGAAAATTTCTTTGATATCAAAGGCTTGTCCAAGGCCAATTTCGACCGCCAAGAGCCCATCTTGGCTAAGATGAGGGCGGCTTTGCTCGGCAATTGTTCGGTAAGCTGCAAGTCCATCCACGCCTCCTGAAAGCGCTAAATGAGGTTCAAATAGGGCCACATCGGGTTCGAGGGTCTCAATTTCTGTCTCAACGATATAGGGCGGATTGCTGACAATAACGTCAAACCTGTCTTTGATGTCGGTCATCCAATTACCTTCGACGAACCGGGCGCGTTTCGCTAAATCCAAAATTTCTGCATTTTCCGCTGCGATCAAGCAGGCATTGGGATTGATATCGATGCCCAATCCGTGCGCGTTTGGAAGTTCCGATAAGAGTGCCAGCAGAAGACACCCACTCCCTGTTCCCAAATCCAATATTGAAAGAGCGGCTTTTTTGTCAGGAATGGTTTCAAGCACTGCCGATATCAGCGTTTCGCTGTCAGGCCGGGGAATTAATGTCTCCCGGGAGACTTTAAAATCAAGGCTCCAAAACTCTTTTGTGCCAGTGATGTAGGCAATGGGTTCGCTCTTTTTGCGGCGTTTGATCAATTCCTGCAAATGCGCGGCAGTTTCCGCCGTTATTTCATCTTCTGGATGACCAATGATGCGTGTCTGATCGATGCCCGCCGCGTGCGCCATCAGCATCCGGGCTTCCAGCCGCGGCTCTTCGATACCGGCAGCGGCCAATTCATCGGTCAGATGTTGGTAGAGAGAACCAATCGTTGAAGACGCGCTCACGAGAATTCGGCGAGACGGGCGGCCTGATCCTCGGCTTGCAAGGCATCAATCACCTCATCAAGATCGCCTTCCATGGCGCGATCCAGTTTGTAGAGCGTGAGATTAATTCGGTGATCTGTGATGCGGCCTTGCGGAAAATTATAGGTGCGGATGCGTTCAGATCGGTCGCCAGAGCCGACCTGATTTTTACGATCCGCTGCCCGCGCAGCATCCTTTTCCTTGCGCTCGGTTTCGTACAATTTTGCCCGCAGCATTTTCATCGCCTGGGCACGGTTTTTATGTTGAGATTTTCCGTCCTGGCATTGCACAACAATATTAGTCGGCAGATGGGTGATGCGGATGGCGCTGTCGGTTTTGTTGACGTGCTGGCCGCCGGCGCCTTGGGCGCGGTAGGTATCGATCCGCAAATCCTTTTGATCGATTTGAACATCAACTTCTTCTGCTTCCGGTAGAACAGCGACGGTTGCAGCCGAAGTATGGACCCGGCCTTGCGACTCTGTTGCCGGCACGCGTTGCACCCGGTGAACACCAGATTCGAACTTAAGTTTGGCAAAAACCCCTTTGCCGGTGATGTTGGCCGATGCTTCTTTATAGCCACCGATACCTGTTTCATTGATATCAATCGGCTCAAATTTCCATTTGTGCTGTTCGGCATAGCGTTGATACATGCGGAATAATTCGGCGGCGAAAAGCGCCGCCTCATCGCCGCCGGTACCGGCGCGGACTTCCAAGATCGCGTTTTTTTCATCGGCTTCGTCTTTCGGAATGAGCAGAAGCTGAATTTCGCGTTCTTTTTCAGGGATTTTGTGCTTGAGCTCACGGAACTCTTCTTCCGCCATGGTTCGCATTTCACCGTCGGTTTCCGGATCAGCGATGAGTTCCGCCAGATCCTGAATTTCGGCTTCCATGGCTCGAAACTCTTCAACGCCTTTAACCACCTCTGTCAGATCAGCGAACTCTTTGGAAATGCGTTGCAGTTCCTGGCTATCCATATTGGTTTGGGTGGCCAGCATATTCTGCAATTCATCATGCCGTGCAACGACGCGATTTAGGTTTTCAACGATGCTCATAGGTTAGGTATCTTTGGGTAAATTTTTAAGGCGCTGCAACAGCAATTTAGTTGCTTTTTCCGCATCTCCGCCAGCTTCTTTTAAGGCAGCTTGGCGCAGTTTTTCCATTTCATCCGGCTCGCTGGATGTTTCGTCAAGGGCCGGATCAGTCGTCGTGTTGTCATGAAAATATCTTCTCGCCTCGTCATCAACAATATCCCACGCAGTTTCAGCCTCTTGGGCGCGTGAGGCACGGCCTTCGCGGGTAACCCGCTCTAGATCATCCAATGTATAGAGGAAAACATCCTCAAGCGTCTCGACCGCGGGATCGACATCACCCGGCACACCGGTATCAATGACAAATATTGGTTTGCGACGACGCGCTTTTGTTGCGGTTTTCAGGCTTTCTACATCCAATACATACCGCCGAGTATTCATCGATGTGAGGACAAGATCGGCCTGAGCCAAAAGCTGAGCAAGGTCTTCAATATTACCGACATGACAATTGAGATGTTGGCCGAGCGTATCGGCGCGTTGTTCTGAAGGATGGGTGACAACGAGATTGCCAAGCCCGGCTGAACGCATGCTGGAGGCCAACATTTCGCCCATTTCACCGGCGCCGATTAACAGGCCGGTGCAGCGCGCCAGATCGCCGTGTAGATCGCGGGCAACTTGAACGCCTGCCGCCGCAATCGATACCGGGCGCTGATCAATTTCGGTTTCCAGGCTAACGCGTTGGGCAGCTTTTTGGGCCGCGGATATAAGCCTGTCAAGACTGCCGCCTGTCATGGCATTGTTGCGGGCAAGCCGATGCGCGGAACGTAACTGGCCCAGCAATTGAGCATCGCCGATGACAAGGCTATCTAGAGCCGCCGCCACCGCAAACAGATGCTTGATGGCTTCGCGGTCACTCAAGGTATAGATCTGGCTTTCAATTTCGCTTCGGCTTTCCCCGGCATGGGCAGACAGCAGTTTAACAACTTCCGCCGAGGCATTTTGGACCGAAGTCTTTGGCGTTGCGATAATAATTTCAGTGAGATCGGTTGTCGAAAGAATGATCGCTTCATTAAACTCAGCGTCGCGGAGGCGACTGTAAAACGACGGCAATGCGGTTTCCGAAATATAGAGGCGATCGCGCAGCAGCATCGTCGAAGAGCGGTGATTGGCTCCAACGATAATAAGGGATCCCTCACTTTGATCCACTTTTGCTTTTTGATCGATCATAATGTTTTCTGTCATAAACCTTATTTATATACTTTTAGGTGATCTTCCAATGTTTCAAGCGATACTTCTTTTTGTTCACCGGAATCCATATCTCTCAATGTGCCGACATTTTTGGTGAGCTCGTCTTCGCCCAATAGAATAGCGGCCGCTGCATTCAACATATTCGCCCGCTTCATGCGTTTTTTAAGGTTGCCGGAATAATCGAGATCAACGTGGTAGCCTTTTTTGCGCAGCATCTCAGTGACAACCAAAGCTTCGCTTTCTGCCTCGCCGCCGACCGGAATGACCACAATCGGCCGTTTGGCCTCCTTGCCTTCACCCAATAACAGTGTCAGGCGCTCAACGCCTGCAGCCCAGCCTATGCCCGGCGTTTCCGGCCCGCCCATTTGGCCGATGAGCCCATCATAACGCCCGCCGGCAAGGACGGTACCCTGCGCGCCTAAATCCGTTGTCGTAAATTCAAAGGCAGTGTGGCAGTAATAATCGAGACCGCGCACAAGCTTGGTGTTGTGTTCAAAGTCAACACCGAGTTTGGAGAGGCCGCCGCACAATTCATTAAAAAAACTCTGAGAAGTCTCGTTGAGACTATCTTGCAATCTTGGTGCGTTGGAAACGATTGCAATGTCGCCTTCATCTTTAGAATCGAGGATACGCAAAGGATTGCGATCAAGCCGTTCCAAACTGTCATGTGAAAGCTTGTCTTTGTGACCGCTCAAATAGCTGACCAGCTTTTCGCGGTAAGCTGCCCGGCTTTCGGCATCTCCGAGACTGTTCAATTCAAGCGTAATGTTATTTTTTAGGCCGAGTTCGTCAAGGAACGTCGTGGCCAAAGAGATGACCTCAATATCCGCTTGCGGTGTTGCAACGCCCAATATCTCAATACCGACCTGACGAAATTGGCGGCGCCTGCCTTTTTGCGGACGCTCGTAGCGAAACATCGGTCCGCGATAAAATAGTTTGAGCGGTAAATTTTGCTGCATGCCATTGGCAATAAAGGCGCGGGCAACGCCAGCCGTTCCTTCCGGCCGAAGCGTGATCATGTCGCCGCCCTTGTCCTCAAAGGTATACATTTCTTTGGTGACAATGTCGGAGGTATCGCCGAGGGTACGGGTGAAAACTTCGGTAAATTCAAATATAGGCGTGGAGATTTCGCCAAAACCGTATCGATCCGCCACATCAAAGGCGGTTTCTTCAACACGTCGAAACAGGCGGCTTTCATCCGGTAATATATCTTGAGTGCCGCGAACAGGTTTTAAAGACTCCATTTTAGCGAAAATTCCATTGGTTAAATTCCGGTCTCACTTCATCGGCTTGCCGCGACAAACCAGCCGCGCCAGCAAATCAAGACCGTTAAGTTGCTACAAATGTTTGGTATTTAACAGGTTTTTTTGATGGGATCGGCGATAGGTCATTCGATAACTGCTGAGCCATCTTTAAGTTTCTCAGCTTCTAACACGACATTGCGGCGAACGGCACCAATCGGCCCAATCGAGGGGACGGCGGTTCCATCAACTAAAATTTCCAGAGCACCTGCATTACCGGTGATCAGGCTGAGGCCTGCGCGATCGGGAACCTGATAGCTATCGCCTGTTTTAAGCAGACGGGTGATAAGTAACTGATCCGCTTTATTATCACGTACTTGAATGTAGCTGTCGGAAACGGCGCGCAAGGTGATCCGGGATGTTCCAGTTGGAACTAGCGTTGGTGTGGGCTTGGGTGTTGCTTCTGGCACAGACGCAACTTCAGGCGCTGGCGTTGGTTTTGACTCTGGCGCTGGTGTTGGCTCAATTTTCGGCTCAATTTTCGGCACAGCAGCAACTTCAGGCGCTGGTTCTTCAGGCTGAGTCTGGGCCACAACCGGGGTGGGTTTAGGAGCAGGCTCAGGAGCAGCAACTTCTTGTTTTTCAACTGTTTTCTCGGTAGATGCCGGTGTTTCAGGTTTTTTCTCAACAGCGGCTTGGGCGGGTGTGGAAGCCGCCTCAGAAGGTGATGTAGCGGCCGTTTCTGGCTTTGGTGCTTCTGTTTTTGCTGGTTTTACGACTTCTGCCACTTCCGGTGTTG
>Ga0066376_10003382_pt1 | contig 14301 bp, 12 predicted proteins | sample Knorr_S15_td_Bot_FD_77009 | JGI IMG/M metagenome (GOLD analysis project Ga0066376, IMG submission 77009) | Marine microbial communities from Southern Atlantic Ocean transect - Knorr_S15_td_Bottom_ad_5009_LV_A | ecosystem: Environmental > Aquatic > Marine > Oceanic | place: Southern Atlantic... | reverse complement strand
CGATCGATCGATCGACGAGAGCCTGATCCAGATTTTCAAGCCTGTAAGCTCGCAAGACGGCAACCCGACTTCAGTCCGGCTTCGTATCCTGAAACAGAGATCACCGTCACGGACAGCCGGGATCAGGAAATACGCCCCTGCTGTGATATTCTTCGTGTGATTTCAAAGCTATTTCTGACCCCAGATCCCGGTATCGGATAAATCTGTCGCTGCGGACGAAATCCCACGGCCGGATCATCCGCCACACATTTCGCCGGACATAGGGACTACTTCACGCCTGATCCTCCACTAGATTCTTGAGGATTTCATGGCTGCCTTCCGGAGAGCCCAGAGGACATTCACATGACGCAGGTAACCATCATCGGACTAGGCCTGATCGGCAGTTCGATGGGCATGGCCATTCGTTCCGCCCGCAAAAACGTAAAGGTCGTCGGGTTTGACCATAATTCCGCCGTACAAAACCGCGCCAAGAAGATCGGCGCTATCGACGACGACGAGTGGCGTCTGGATAAGGCTGTCGGAGATGCGGACCTGGTAGTGCTGGCGGTCCCGGTCATGGAAATCCCGGTACTTATGGACAACATGGTTGGCTGGCTAAAACCCGGCACCGCCGTCACAGACACCGCCAGTACGAAATCACGCGTAATGGAATGGGCAGATGAGAAGATGCCGGATTCCATCGGGTTCGTCGGCGGCCACCCGCTGGCCGGTGGTGGCCTGGCCGGACAGGACGCAGCGCGCCCCGACATGTTTGTGGATGCCTCTTACCCGCTGATGCCGGCCGTTCGTGCGCCCGAAAAGTGCGTACAAACGGTGGTCGAGTTTGTTGAGCTTCTCGGCGCGAAACCCAGATTTGTGGACGTTTCGGAACACGACAGTTACATCGCGGCGGTCTCGAACGGCCCCCTGCTGATGTCGTCCGCCCTGGTGTTAACTGCGGCCAAAAGCCCGGCGTGGGGAGAGATCAGCAAGTTTGCATCCGCCGAGTTCTCTGATCTCTCAAGGCTCGCCGGGATGGATCCGGAAACCACACACGGAATTTGCAAAACCAACCCCGAGATGATGCTGCACTGGCTCGACATTTACCTGGAAGAACTGAAAGGCCTGCGCAACGCTCTCGCCTCCGTGAGCGATGAAGAGAACGGCGGAGCCCTGAAGCCTCTTTTGACGCAGGCCTACGAGCATCGTCTCCGTTGGGCAGCTGGCGTCAGCCCCGATACCGAAATGCCCGGGGACGATGGAGCGACAATGACCGAATCCCTTGGCATGATGTTCCTGGGCGGCGGAATAATGGGACGGCTCCGCGGCAAACGGGGCGACAAAAAAGACGAAACCAACGGCAAGAATTGACAGAACTGGCCCTGCGCCGCCTGAATTAATCGGCGCTGTAGGGTTAATCTGGAACCATGACACGAGAGGTTTCCAGGCCACAACGCCTTCGCGGCACTATCGAGATACCCGGCGATAAATCTATCTCCCACCGCGCGGTGATGTTTAACGCCCTCGCAAACGGATCTGCGACCGTCACCAATTTATCCGGTGGCGCTGACTGCACGTCCACCATCAGCATTTTTCGCGCGATGGGTGTCGAAATTGAACGTTCACCAGGAGCGGCGGGTCGCGGCGATACGGTCCATATCACCGGCGTCGGTATGCATGGGCTGATCGAGCCAAATGAAATCCTGGACGCCGGTAACAGCGGCACGACGACACGCCTTATGTCGGGCCTGCTTGCCGGACGCCCCATTATGACAATCATCACGGGCGACGATTCGATACGGTCAAGGCCGATGGGGCGGGTCATCAAGCCGTTGCGAAGCATGGGCGCCGAGATCTCAGCGCGTAATGACGGTGAACTCGCCCCGATCGTGTTTCATGGCGGGGATCTCCACGGCATCGAGTACGACATGCCGGTAGCCAGCGCTCAACTTAAATCATGTCTACTGCTGGCCGGCTTGAGGGCGACCGGAAACACCGTCATCAAGCAGCCGGACGTGTCCCGTGACCACACCGAGAGGATGCTCGAAGGGATGGGCGCAAACATCGAGGTAAACGGGCTGAGCGTCACCACATCCGCGTCAGAACTCACGGCGGCGGACGTTGAGGTGCCCGGAGATGTGTCGTCGGCCGCTTTCTGGATCGTCGCCGCAGCCGCCCACCCTGACGCCGATATCACGCTGTCCAATGTCGGAGTCAACCCGACGAGGACCGGCATCTTTGAAGTGCTTCGCGCTATGGGCGTAGATATCGAGCTGATTAATCAGCGGGATGTCGCAGGTGAGCCGGTGGCCGATCTCCGAGTACGCTCTTCGCAGTTGAAGGGCGTCGATATCGACGGAGATGTCGTTCCGTTAATGATCGACGAGATCCCCGTTATCGCGGTCGCCGCAGCGATGGCAGAGGGCACAACCCGGATCACCGACGCAGCGGAGCTGAGGGTCAAGGAGTCGGACCGCATATCGGCGACCGTAGCATGGCTCAAGTCGGCCGGTGTGGAGCACGAGGAGGCGAAAGAGGGTCTTACAATCCACGGCGGCGGTCGCATCCAGAGTGCGGTGGCTGACAGTTTTGACGATCATCGTATTGCAATGTCGCTCGCTATCGCCGGACTCGTGAGTGAGGGGACGATCGGGATCGAAAGATCCGAATCGGTCGATATTTCATACCCGACTTTCTGGCGCGATCTGGACACACTGTCCGGGGTCGTTGCGTGACGGATTCCCCTGAAACTTCAGACACTTCAGGTTTTCCTGAAAAAATACAGGGAACACGACGACCCATGATCGTCGTCCTGTCGGGTCCGTCTGGCGTCGGCAAGGACGCCATCCTGGAACGGATGGCGGAACTGAAATATCCGTACCACTTCGTCATTACCGCGACTACCCGCAAGCCGCGCCCCGGTGAGTTGGACGGCGTCAATCACTATTTCGTTGATCGCGAGCGCTTCCAGGAGCTGATCGATTCCAACGAACTCCTGGAACACGCCGAGGTCTACGGCAACATGTACGGGGTGCCTAAGCAGCAGGTGAGAGAAGCACTGGCGGCCGGCAGGCACGTGATGATCCGGGTCGATGTTCAGGGCGCTGAACGCATCCGCCAGCTGGTCAAAGACGCGCTCTTGATATTCATCATGCCTCCGGACTTACAGAGCCTCCAAGCACGACTGGAGGACCGCGGTGTTGACGCCCTTGAAGCGATTACTGAACGTCGCTCAAAAGCCATTGACGAGATGAATGATGCGGACTGGTTCGACGTCAGCATCGTCAATCACGACGACCGGCTTGACGAGGCGGTACGGGAAGTTATCAACGTCATCGATGCCGAGTCCGAACGTGAATCTCCAAGGAATTTCAACCTCTAGAACGCTTATAGTCTCGACATAATCAAAAATTCCCTGTGGCCCAACCGGACCCAGGTAAATCTGAGCATTAATGGAGTCCAAAATGCCGAACGAGATCGGTCTGTTTGAGGCTATCGACACCCAGCGAGCGCTTCGCTACATCAAGCCGGACCCCGTCCCGTCTGAGATGCTTGACCGCATCCTCCTGGCGGCCTCAAAAGCGCCCAGTGGCGGGAACAACCAGCCCTGGGAATTTGTCATCATCCAGGACCAGGACGTCAAGGATCAGATCGCCGTTTACTACAAGCGTGCATGGGACGAGAGTTATGGCCTGTCGAAGGACCCCGGCCGTCTCGGCGCTCGCTCATACAGCTCTGCCGAGCACCTCGCCAGCCACATAGCGGAAGCGCCACTCTGGATCATCATCTGTGTGCGCCACAATGGCTCTCCGGAGACGATGGGCCGTGGAGCCTCAGTCTTCCCGGCAGTGCAGAACATGCTCCTTGCCGCCCGCGGCCTCGGTCTTGCAAGCGTCCTGACGACGTTTCACACCAGATTCGAGGCAGAGGTGCGAGAAATTCTCGATTTGCCGGAGAACGTCCAGACGGTCGCCCTTCTGCCGTTCGGATTCCCAGAAGAGGGGCACGGCTACGGACCGACCCGTCGAGCCCCGGTAGACGAAGTCATGCACTTCGACCGCTGGTAGACCCCGATGGGGTGGTTATTTATCCCCGCATGGGTTGTTTCAGCCCGCAGACAGCTAGAGTCCCGCTGGGACTCACTCGCCTCGGTATTCGATTTTTCGTAGCCTGGCGGCCTGACTCTGGACGTATTCCGGCCGGGTCAATGATGGCTTGTGTGAATCGATAATCCCGCGCGCTTCGGCGGCGTTGTCTGACAGCAGGTCGACAACGGTGAGCGCCATCGAAATCGCCGAGTCGACGACAGCTCGCCGGTAGTCGGTGATTATGTAGTCGATGCCATGCCCGGTACCATCCGCGGCCGCCACATACGGGTGCAAGGCGGGCATTATCTGTGACAGGTCTCCCATGTCCGTGGACCCACCGGCGTTCACGGTGTCCGCCTGCGTCATGAGGGCGTCCTCCCCGAACTCGGTGATCACGTTCTCCGTGAACACCCTGGCAAGATCCTTGTTATTTTCAAGCGGCAGATAACCGGGGATCGACACGATCTCCAGGCTTGCTCCCATGGCCAGTGCGCCGGCGCGGTAGCAGTCTTCGATACGGGCGGCGATCTTGTCCACCGCCGCCATCGTCCGGCCCCGCACGCGTCCTTCGTATACGACCTCGGCTGGAACGGCGTTCGTTGCTACGCCGCCACGCGTGATGATCCCGTGCACTCGGGTCAGGTTCTCGTCCTCGAAGGTTTCTCGCTGCGTATTAATGGCGGATAGGGCCAGCATCGCCGCCTGTAATGCGTTCACGCCCTGGTGAGGGGCGCCGCCGGCATGGGCCGCCTTGCCCAGGAATCTGACGTAGTGGACCACATGAGCGTTGCTGGTCCCGCCGACTATGAAACGACGCTGGACCTTGCTTGAGCTGGTATGGATCATCATCGCCATATCGACATCGTCAAATGCGCCCAGCCGGATCATCTCTTGCTTGCCGGACAGCAGCCCGAGACGGCCAGCCTCCCGCAAGCCCCAACGCATCTCTACATCGATAAACTCTTCGGCCGGAGTCGCCATGAAAGCGGCCCGTCCGGTTAGCGTGGATGCGACCTCCGGGACGCCGAGGCCGATGGCGGTGCCAATAAGCGCGCCGATCTGAGAATGGTGCCCGCAAGCGTGCGCCGCCCCCGTGGTCGTGTCCGCTCCAGGATGGCCCGGCGCTTTCACGGCATCAAGTTCGCCAATCACGGCCACTGTCGGGCCTTCGCCGTCAAATGTTCTGATGCCCTTCATGCCGGTGATAGCGATCCCCGTCTCAGGTTTCACTCCGGCCTTCGTCAGCGCCTTGGCGACAACCTTCGCCGTACGCTCTTCCGTAAATCCAGGTTCCGGGTGTTCGTAAATATCGCGTGCCAGGCGAATGATTTCGTCCGCAGAGCCTTCAATAACCCGGCGGACGGCGGCTTTGACTTCGATCCTGTTCAGTTCCCTGACCGTGCTCATTCCGTGTACGACCGTTCGCTCAGGAATGCCCGCTGGAGGATCAAATACTCGTCCTTCGTCATCGCCGGCCTGTGCTCCGATATCACCCGCATGCCTTCGGACGCTCCGTTCGACAGAAGATCGACCACCGTCATAGCCATGGCTTTGCCGGCATCAAGGACCGCAAGGTTATAGTCATCAACGACCATGTCCTCGGCGTGGTTCGACCGTCCAACAGCGCCGCCAACATACGGATGTATGCCCGGCATCAACTGGGTCAGGTCGCCCATGTCCGTTGAGCCGCCTCGGCGCCCGAATTCATGGACGCGTTCGCTACCGACCAGCACCTCGGCATTGGCGCGGTGGAGCTCCGTCAGGTTTTCGTCCGGTGCAAGCGGTAGATAGCCGGGGAGCGTAGTGATCTCCACCGTCGCTCCAACTGCAAGAGCACCCGCACGCAGCGCACGGTCCACTTTCTCATTGGCGTTTCTGATTGCGTTAATGCTCGACCCTCTGACAAATGTCTCCATCCGCACATCGTCCGGAACGGCGTTCACCACCGAGCCACCCCTCGTGATGATGGGGTGGATACGTACCGTGTCCTCGTCCCGATAAGTCTCTCGCTGCGCATGAATCCCGGCGATCGCCAGGTGCGCCGCGTTCAGAGCGTTAATACCGAGGTGCGGCGCACCGCCCGCGTGCGATTTAACGCCGACGAATTTGATAAATTTGGCCAGCAATCCGGTGTTGGTCCCTCCAACGCCAAAGCCGTCATGCGGGTCTTCCGTAGTGACGTGGGTCATCATGCAAATATCGACGTCGTCCAGTTCGCCGAGCCGAACGAACTCGGGCTTGCCACCCAGGAATTCAATTCGACCCGCCATGCGCTGTTCGTTGCGCCACTCGATCTCGACGTACTCTTCAGCGGGAACGACCATCAAGGTCACGCTGCCGGAGAGCGATTCGAGCACTCCCGGAGCTTGAAGCCCTATCGCCACTGCCAGCATGTTTCCGAGCTGGCAGTGGTGGGCGCAGGCGTGTGCTGCCGTAGTTTCAGGATCGGCGTTCGGATGTCCGGGCACCGGGAGAGCGTCCAGCTCCGCAAGGATGGCGATATTCGGCCCGGGAGACCCGCCCTGCAACGTCGCCGTCATCCCGGTGATGGCGATGTCCTCCCGTACCTCGAGGCCAAGCGATCTGATGGCGGCGGCAGTTGCGGCCGCGGTCTTGAACTCCTTGTACCCGGTTTCGGGGTGTCCCAGTACGGCTAGCGCAAGATCGATAGCCGGCTGTCCGTGCGACGAGATATGGGCCGATACGACATCTTTGAGGTCTGTTGCGCTTCGAATAGTGGCCAACGGTTACTCCGTTTGGGGGCTGGACGAGCCGGGAAAAGCAGAAGTGTACAAGAGACGCGCGAAGTGCTGTGATCTCCGGTCCTTGCGGGGTTCCAGATTAAGGCCGAACGAAGCGGCCGTGACACGATTCGCTGAAAAAATAACCAGGCCGATGGTCCACCCCTATAATTTCTGGCATGAAAATTGTGATCGCCCCCCAGGGTTTCAAAGGCTCGCTCACCGCCCTCCAGATTGCTCATGCCATCGAGAAAGGCGTGAAAGCTGTCATGCCTGAGGCCGAGACGGTGCTCGTGCCAGCGGCCGATGGCGGCGATGGAACGCTGCAGGCACTTGTCGATAGCTCCAATGGAACCATCGAGACCGCAACGGTGTCCGATCCGCTGGGACGGCCGATCGAGGCCACATGGGGTGCGATGGGCGATGGCGAGACCGCAGTTATCGAGATGGCGGGTGCGTCCGGGCTTGCGTTGCTTTCACTGGATGAGCTGGATCCGCTCAAGACGACCACCTACGGCACGGGCGAGTTGTTCACGGCCGCGCTGGACGCCGGATATCGGCGTTTCATCGTTGGAATTGGCGGGAGCGCCACTAACGACGGTGGCGCAGGGCTGGCACAGGCGCTCGGGATCAGCCTCAGGGACGCTAGCAATAACGAGCTTGGCAGAGGCGGCGCGGCGCTGGCGGGTATCGACCACATCGATATGTCGAACTTTGATGAGCGATTGCGGGGCGTGGAAGTGACCGTGGCATGCGACGTCAACAATCCGCTCTGCGGCGACGATGGCGCGGCGGCGGTGTTCGGCCCCCAGAAGGGAGCGACGCCGGAAAACATCAAGCAACTCGACGACGCCCTATCCCGATTCGCCGATGTAGTGGAGCACGATCTCGGAGTGAGCGTTCGGACGCGTCCGGGCGCAGGCGCGGCGGGTGGACTGGGTGCGGGGTTAATGGCGTTCCTGAACGCACGCCTCGCTGCCGGCGTGGATATCGTGCTGGACGCCGTCGGGCTGGACGCAAAGCTGGAGGGCACCGACCTCGTCATCACCGGCGAAGGCCAGATCGACCACTCGACGATCTTCAACAAGACACCAGTTGGTGTTGCGGAGCGTGCCAAAAAACGTGACATTCCGGTGATCGCTATCGCAGGTGGACTTGGCGAGGGTTACCGCGAGACGCACGCCAAGGGACTCGACGCAACCTTCACGCTCGTCAGCGGCCCGATGTCGCTGGACGATGCGATGGCGGATACGGCCAACCTGCTGGCTGGAATCACAGAAGAGATAATGCGCACGATAAAGATCGGCAGATCTCTGAAGTCCTGACATGGACGAACTAAATAGATAACCAGAGCGGGATCCTTGATCTCGATTGCGTGCCCAGATGCAAGTCGCAAGTCTGAACAACATCACCGCCAACCTGGGCGGAATGGATGTCTTGAAGGGCGTTTCGTTCACGATCAATTCCGGGGAACGACTCGGGTTGATCGGGGCGAACGGCTCCGGCAAGACGACGACTTTGCGCGTCTTGATGGGGGAAGAGGAGCCATCAAAGGGCTCCGTGACGCTGGCTTCTGACACCCGTCTCGGTTACGTCCCACAGTACGTGGACGGCGTGGATGACGAACTGGTCATCGACTGGCTGCTGGCGGAGCACATAGCGCTTGGAGAAGCGCTTACGAAGGCCGAAAACAAGATGGCCGCCGCTAGAGCCGACGAAACTGAATCGGCAATGTCCGAGTACCAGGACGCGCTGGAGGCCTACGACCGCTACGAAACGGATCGTTGGCCCCAACACGCTCCACGAATTCTTGATTCTCTTGGACTAACTGACAAAGAAGACCAGAAGATCGGCTCGCTCTCCGGCGGCGAAAAGAACATCCTCTCGCTGGCGCGTGCCCTGCTGATCGAGCCCAACTTCCTGGTCTTGGACGAGCCGGGCAATCAACTTGATTTCATGGGGCTTGCGTGGCTCGAAGAGTTCTTGCTGAGATTCAAGGGCGCGGTGCTGATCGTCTCCCACAACCGCCACACACTTGACCGGGTCGCACAGGGGATCCTGGAGTTGGAGGACGGCCAGGTGACCCGTTACAAGGGCGGGTACTCGGAGTACAGGGCCAACAAACTCCGCAACCTGATCTCACAGCAGGCCGATTACGGGGCGAATCAGAAACGGCTGGCACAGCTTGAGGCGCTGGTAAAGCGGCTGGAGCTGACCGCACGCGCCCGACCAAGCATGACGGCGGGCAAGCGCCTCCGCGCCCGGCGCTCTCAACTCAAACGAGAGAACGCACAGGCCATCGAGAAGCCGACTATGGACGGATCCGCTATAGATGCCGATTTCGGTGTCGAGAAGACACAGTCCAACATCGTCCTTCAGCTTCGAGGGTACGACAAGGCATTCGGTGATCTGTCGCTACTTGAGAACGTCGATTTCGATATCACGAGTGGCGAACGCGTCGCCATCATTGGACCCAACGGCAGCGGCAAGACTTCTTTGCTCCGTGATGTCATCGCAAACGGCGCGTGGGACAACGATGTGATCCGTATCGGCCCGAGCGTCCGTCTCGGGTATGCGGCGCAGGAACAGGAGGTTCTTGAAGGAAACCGGACCATCCTGGACGAGATCATGGACGCGCCGCCGCAGACCAACGAGACCGCGGCATTCGCGCACCTGCGAAAGTTCCTGTTTACCCGAGAGGATCTTCGTAAGACGGTCTCAGACCTCTCCGGCGGCGAGCGGAACCGCTTGCAACTGGCGCGGCTGACGAAGCTTCGGCCGAATTTCCTGATCTTGGACGAGCCGACGAACCACATGGACATCCCTGCACGGGAGGCCATCGAGGAGGCGCTCTCGGAGTACGAAGGGACGATCCTCGTCGTGTCTCATGACAGGTACTTTTTGGACAAGGTAGTCAATCGGGTCGTTGAGCTAGATGACCGGAACCTTGTGTCGTTCGACGGCAACTTCTCGGAGTTCTGGCAGGCACGAAGGGCTCCGATAGCACGTGAGGCCGGTCGCGTTGCTACCAGAGGATCCAATCGCCGGGAGGCAAGAGCGGAACGAGCGGAACGAGCGGAACAGCGGTCCGGACTAGCTTCGTTGGAGCGTCGAATAAAAGAGGCTGAGTCAGAGAAACTGGACCTGGAACAACGGGTCGGTCAGGCGTTCGAGAACCGTAAGGATAGAGACGGGCGTCGCCTGAACCGGCAACTGGAGCGTGTTAGTGGGATGTTGGAAGATCTGTACCAACAGTGGGTCACGAAGGCCTGAACGCCATGTGGGCCGATTCCGTTCTGTACCCCCGCCGACGATTTTCGTCATATTTACCGTATATTTACCTAATTCACTCGTAAATTGGCGGGATATACGGATGAATGTTATGTTGAGGGATCACATCATTGAAACCTGATGTATACCCAGAAGGCTGACGGGAAGATGACGTTATGCCGCCAATCCGCCATAAGCATTCCACCGGACGCGAAAGGTCTGGGAGGGCGATTGCCCACGACCGAGTTGTGACGCAACTTTTGACGTGGCCGCCGACACAGTTCAGAGCAAGATCATGGTGCTGACCGCTCTCAGCGACGAGTTGCGCCCCAGCCCCTCCCACGTTCACGACTCGTTCATTGTTTACGATCACGGAGAACGAGGCGGAGAGTAGTCGCCTGCCATGATCCCGTGAAATATTTCGGATACATTTCGGTAGCTCTGGATATCTCCTGAATCTCTGGTACTGTTTGCCGCCGATTCACGCGTTGTCCTGTATACCGCGTCCCTGCCCAGAGCACACAGAGATCGTTGCATGAGCACCTCCGCGTCCCCTGATTTTCGGGAATTTCGGACGGAGAGAACCCGTGTCCGGCGCATCCCGGAACGTGGGATATATGATCAGAAAGTCGTTTTCGAGATCCTTGACGCTGGCTACATGTGTCACGTCGGTTTCACTGCGGATCATGGCCCGGTCGCCCTTCCAACGCTTTACGGACGTTCCGGGAGCACGCTGTACATCTACGGCCCGCCCGCCGCCGGGATGCTGCGGGCGATGCGTACTGACATCCAGGCATGCGTCACCGTCACCCACGTGGACGGCATCGTGCTCGCGCGGTCACTGTTCCATCACTCGATGAACTACAGGTCGGTCGTGGTATTCGGCGTGGCGAAGGAAGTCACGGACGTTGTCGAGAAGATGTCGGCGCTGGAAGTGATCTCTGAGAACATCGTTCCCGGACGCTGGAATGATGCCCGCAAGCCAAACACATCCGAGTTCACGCAGACTATCGTCCTGAAAATGTCATTGGATGAGGCTTCCGCGAAGGTGAGGACCGGCCCCCCCGGCGACGACGAAGAAGACTACACAATGAACGTGTGGGTCGGCGTGTTGCCCTTGCGGCAAGTGTCGGGGGAGCTGATCGCTGATCCTCGCCTGAGCGCCGGAATATCGATACCGGACTATCTTCACGAAATGGAACCGTCGGATTAAGGTCAGGCGTCTGCCAGTTGCCCTAGGAGTTTCGAGACAATCAGGTCGGGACGTCCGGCCTCAAAAGCCCTCTGGCATCCCCGCCAGGTCGATCGGCGCACGTCCATTTCGAGAATCGTTTTGACGTGCAGATCGAAATGGTGTGGCCCGGTCCGCTATCGGGACGTGAATCGGGTTCCGGGCCGCTCGAAGTGCCGGCGGTTCCGCCGGGATACGAGTTACGACAGTTTCGTCCCGGAGATGAGACGGCGTATAACGAGCTGTTCCACCTGGCATTTGCGGACGAGGACAAGCTCGAACACACGCGCGCTACGGCTCTAGAAGACGGATTTTTCGTTATCGAGCACACCAACTCCGGCCATCTGGTCGCGACATGTGCGGCCCAACATATCGAGAACGACCGACATCCCGAGGGCGGGCAACTTGGCTGGCTGGTCGGGGATCCGGCGCACTCCGGGAAGCAACTCGGAACCATCGTGTCGGCGGTCGTAACCAACCGGCTCGCAGACGCCGAATACTCTCTGCCCTATCTCCAGACGAACGATTTCCGATACGAGGTGATCGCCATATACCTGAAGCTGGGGTGGCCGCCGTACCTGTTCGCCGAGGACATGAAACCACGCTGGAGGGACGTGTACGCAGGTAAGGAGCGGACGTTCACGTCCTCAGATTATGTGATCGCGTAACACATCATCAAAGGTGATCGGCTTCCCTCCCGCCTCAACCATCTGCTCGATGGCCCGCGCACCGTCACCTGACTCCAGGTCCACCGCTCCGATGGCGTCGCTCAACAGGTACGTCTCGAACCCGATGCGTCGTGCGTCTAACACGGTGTTGAGGACACAGTAGTCGGTCGCCAGGCCTCCCACGAACAACCGGGTGACTCCCGCGGCCTTGAGCCGATTTTCAAGGTCTGAATCCAGAAACCCTGAATAGGCGTCCACGGCGGGGTCGCTGCCTTTCTTGATGATTTCGTGACCGGTCGGCAGCCGCAGCTCTGGATGGAGCTCCGCGCCGTGACTGCCCTGGACACAGTGCGACGGCCACGGCCCTCCAGACTCGTTAAACGACGAGTGCCCGGCCGGATGCCAGTCCTGTGTGGCGTAGACACGAGCACCCAACTGGCTAAACGCCGCAGCAGCACGTGTCATCGTGCGTGCCACTTCGTCGCCCGTGGCCACAGCGAGCGAGCCACCCGGGCAGAAATCGTTCTGGACGTCGACGATCACCAGAGCGTCTTGAGCGGTCAGTTTCACGGTGTTACCCCACAATCACCAGGTGCACCTCTAAAGGTCCGTGTATGCCGTCAACAATCGTCGCTGCGATGTCGCCGGTGCGGCTGGGGCCAGAGATCAGGTTCATGGAACCTTCGATTGCGCCATCGTTATAGTCGGCACGCTCCAGAGTGAACAGTTCGTCCAGCGACGGCAATACATCGCCACGGTTAAGGATCGCGATGTGCCGCTCAGGGGCAAGTGACAGCAGTCTTGAGAGTCCCTTGCGCGGATGCAATACCACCGTTCCCGTCTCGGCGATGGCGTAGTCCACGCCTGTGATACCGACATCGGAATCAAACGCCGCCTGTTTGAGGATGGAAACGTCGGCTCCAGCTTCACCGACCGTCGCAATACCGGGTGTGATGGCCTTTGACTCAAGCGCCGCATCGACAGGGACCGATGCAAAAATATCCTGATCCGATCGAAGCACTTTCGTCGCACCTGCTTCTGCGCAGATCTGCGCAACCACATCCGCCGCGTCCTCGGGCGATGCGACACGTCGAACCTTCCACCCCGCCGTTGCCGCTGACTCCGTAATCGCGTCCAGCAAGGCGTCCGCTGACTCCGTCATCTCGCGGCGCACGTCGTCAGCCGAGCGTCTGACATCTTCGACCGATAGGCCGATGTGGGTGGCGCTGTCCAGTTCCGGCGCTCCTGGGGATCGCCCCAGCGCGCCGCGAACACGGCCAAGAAATGCGTCTCGCCCTGTGATGGCCATTACTCCTCACCCCCGGAACTGTTGGGCCGACGTTTCTTGAAGCGATCTCTAAATGGTGAAGACGCCGTGATCGGCAAATCCCTGCTGCGGGTCCAGCCGGAGAGCGGCGGGGGAAGCCGCCTGAACATACCTTTCCGCGCAAATGGTCGCCCCAGCAAATTCGCCAGCTTGCCGCCCGCCCAAAATCTGCTCGACTTCATATTCCCAAACCGCCAGGCCTTCCAGCCCAAGCGTTCGATCCGGCCAACGCTGCGATCTTCTGGCGGACCCTCCACGACCTGCTGGCGAAGGTGCAAAAGCATGTTCGGGATGTCGATCTTTACCGGGCACACCTCCCGACACGCACCACACAGGGAAGATGCGAAGGGCAGGTCCTTGCCTTGTTTCAGCCCGGACATCACAGGAGACACCACGGCGCCGATCGGTCCCGGGTAAACCCAACCATAACTGTGACCACCGACCTTCCGATACACCGGACAGGCGTTCAAACATGCGCCACAACGGAGGCAGTAAAGGGCCTCACGTAGCTTCGGATCAGCCAGTAGTTTCATTCGGCCGTTGTCTACGATCACGAGGTGGAACTCTTCCGGTCCGTCCTCCTCCTCCTCGCGTTTCGGGCCGTTGATCATCGTGACGTAGCTGCTGATTCGCTGGCCCGTTGCCGACCTGATTAAAATACGCAGCATCATCCCGAGGTCCTGCATTGACGGAACGATCTTCTCCATGCCCATCACGGCGACGTGCACACGCGGGATCGACGTACACATGCGTCCGTTGCCCTCGTTTGTGACGAGGACAATGCTGCCACTTTCGGCGACGGCGAAATTGACGCCGGTGACCGACATATCGGCTCTCTGGAACGTCTCTCTCAGCATCCCGCGGGCCGTGGTCGTCAATTCTTCGGGAGTCTGCCCGGGGTCGGTGCCGGTCATCTCGGAGAACATCTCGGCGACCTGGTCCTGGGATTTGTGTATCGCCGGAGCGATGATGTGATACGGCGTTTCGCCGGCGAGCT
>Ga0066376_10003381_pt1 | contig 14305 bp, 10 predicted proteins | sample Knorr_S15_td_Bot_FD_77009 | JGI IMG/M metagenome (GOLD analysis project Ga0066376, IMG submission 77009) | Marine microbial communities from Southern Atlantic Ocean transect - Knorr_S15_td_Bottom_ad_5009_LV_A | ecosystem: Environmental > Aquatic > Marine > Oceanic | place: Southern Atlantic... | reverse complement strand
GACATGGCGGCCATGCATTTTGGTTGGGCGTAAACCAGCTTAACGCCGTGTTACAGTCCGCGCCATGAATCAGGACCGCGCAGCGATCACGGTATCCGGTCCGGAGCAGACTATACGCATCGGCATCCTGTTCATTCTCACCACCTCGGTAATGTTCGCCCTGCTCGATACCGGGGTAAAATACGTCGGCCAGTTCTATCCCGTCCTGCAGATCGCCTGGGCGCGCTATGTCTTCCAGATGGCCATGGTGCCGCTGGTCATCGGCCGGACCCGGCCGCGCGACATCCTGCGCACCCGGCGGCCGGGCCTGCAGGTGGCGCGGTCGCTGTTGATGGTCGGCGCCACCCTGTCCTTCTTCACGGCGGTGAATTACATGCCTGTCGCCGAGGCCTCGGCGATCGGCATGATCGCGCCCTTGATGGTGACCACCCTGGCGACACCCATGCTCGGCGAGCGGGTCGGCCCGCGCCGCTGGATGGCGGTGGTGATCGGCCTGATCGGCGCGTTGATCATCATCCGGCCGGGCTTCGGGAGCCTGAGCTGGGCTGCGATCCTGCCGGTCATCACGGCGATCTGCTACGCCCTGTATCAGATTACCACGCGCATGCTGGCCGATATCGACCCGCCGATCACCACCTTCTTCTATTCCGGCGCGGTCGGGGTGGTGGTGTTGAGCCTGGCCGTGCCGTTCGCATGGCAGACCCCGACGGCCGGCGGCTGGGCGATGATGATCGCCCTCGGCCTGATCGCCGGTGCGGGGCATTTCTGCGTCATCCAGGCCCTGCGCCGGGCGCCGGCGTCGGTGCTGGCGCCGTTCAGCTTCACCCAGCTGATCTGGGTGACGATCCTGGGCTTTCTGGTATTCGGCGACTTCCCGGACAATTACACCCTGCTCGGCGCGGCCATCGTGGTTGGCAGCGGCGGCTATGTATTTTACCGTGAGAACGTCGTCAAGCGGGCAGCCAAGGGAGTACAGCCATGAGACGAAACCTGACCCTGGACACGGCGCTCGCCGACGCCGAGCGGCGCTATGGCGAGGCCAATCCGAAAAGCCGGGAGAGCTACCAGGCGGCGTGCCGGGCGTTGCCCGGCGGTAATACCCGCTCGGGCCTCTATTATGCGCCCTTTCCCCTGACCCTGGCCGGCGGCGCGGGGGCCAGGGTGTGGGACCTGGACGGTCACGAATACACCGACTTCGTGGTCGAGCTTACCGCCGGCCTGTTCGGCCATTCCAACCCGGTGATCCAGGCGGCGATCAAGCACGCCCTGGATTCCGGCATCGTGCTGGGCGGCCATAATACCGTCGAGGCGCGGCTCGCCGAGGCCCTCTGCGCGCGCATTCCGTCCCTGGATAAGGTGCGGTTCTGCAATTCGGGCAGCGAGGCCACCCTGTTCACCCTGAGCGCCCTGCGCGGTATCAGCGGCCGCCAGCGGGTGATGGCGTTCGAGGGCTCCTATCATGGCGGCTTTCTCAATTTCTCCTATCCCGGAGCCTCGCTCAACGCCCCCTTCCCGTTTGTCATGGGAACCTATAACGATGTCTCGGGCACCGCCGCGCTGATCGCGCAAAACGCCGCGGACCTGGCCGCCGTCATCGTCGAGCCGATGGTCGGAGCGGGCGGCTGCATCCCGGCGACAGTTGAGTTTCTTGCCGGCTTGCGCGGGGCGACGGCGCGCCACGGCATCGCCCTGGTGTTCGACGAGGTGATGACCTCGCGCCTGGCGCCCGGCGGCCTGCAGGAAATCCACGGCATCATCCCCGACATGACCACCCTGGGCAAATATCTCGGCGGCGGCCTGCCCTTCGGCGCCTTCGGCGGCCGCGATGAGCTGATGGCGCGCTTCGATCCGCGCGAGCCCGGCGCCTTTCCCCATTCGGGCACCTTCAACAACAATATCCTGACCCTGTCGGCGGGGCTGGCCGGCATCACCGAGGTCTATACCGCCGACGCCTGCCGGGCGGTCAACGCCGCCGGGGATGCCTTGCGGATCCGCCTCAACGCCGTCTTCGAGCGCCATGGCGTCGCCGTCCAGGCCACCGGCCGCGGCTCCATGATGACGGTCCATTTCTGCGGCGGACCGATCGCCTGCCCCGCCGACGCGGCGCGCGCCAACCCGCTGGCCAGGAAGCTGTTCCACCTGGAGATGATCGCGCGCGGCCAGTACATGGTCCAGCGCGGCATGATCAACCAGTCCCTGCCCATGACCGACCAAGACAGAGATGGATTGGTCGAGGCCGTCGACGGCTTCCTCGACGAGTACGGCGGGCTGCTGGCGGATGGCTGACCGCCAATTCTTCACGCGCGCCGAACTCGCCGGCTTCGAGCGCGACGGCTTTGTGGTGGTGCGCGGCCTGTTCGACGCCCCCTATATGGCCGAGATCGCCGCCTGGGCGGAGGATATCCAGGCGCGCCCCGAAACGGCGGGCAAATGGATGAAATATTTCGACGACAGCCTGACCACGCCGGGGCGGCGCATCCTCAATCGCGTCGAAAACTTCTGCCCCTATCACGACGGCTTCGACGGCCTGATGCGGCGCGGCGAATTGCCGGCGCGGATCGCCGAGCTGTTCGGCGAGGCGGCGGTGCTGTTCAAGGAGAAGATCAATTTCAAGCTGCCCGGCGGCGGCTTCGAGGCCCATCAGGACGTCCACGCGGGCTGGGACGCCTACGCCGCGCTCCATATCACCGCGCTGATCAGCGTCGATGCGGCGACCCCCGCGAACGGCTGCCTGGAAGTCGCCGCCGGGCAGCATCGGCGCGGCCTGATCGGCGAGTCCTGGCGCCCCATGGAGGGCGACGAGCTGGACGGCTTTGAATTCCACGCCCTGCCGACGGAACCTGGGGATGCGGTGTTCTTCGATTCATTCACCCCCCACTGCTCACAACCCAACCTGACCGACACCGCCCGCCGGGTGCTCTACATCACCTACAACAAGGCGCGCGAAGGCGACCACCGCGCCCGGTATTACGCCGACAAACGCAAATCCTACCCCCCCGACATCGAACGCGACCCGCACAAGGACTATCAATTCCGAGTGTAATCCCCAGGCAGTTCGGCGGCATGGACTCGATCATGCGCGACAGGACTGCGGGGCAGTAGATGCCTATTATTTAGCCAGCCTGACATACTGCCTATAATATAAGCATATCCGAAGGCTCATCACTCCGTCTCCGGCCCGGCCCCGAGTCGTCTTTCCCCATCTTTTTCAATCTCTTATCCAGGCTGCGCCCGGTTGGCACGGTTCTTGAGGTGTGTCGTGCGTATCGGACCGCCCATGGAGACCCGGAATGCCCTATCTGATTGTGATTCTACTGATGTTTGCCTCGCCCGCCCTGGCCCAGGACGCCTCTGATGCCCTGGATAGCGGCGACACCGCCTGGATGCTGACCTCGACCGCCCTGGTGCTGTTGATGACCATACCGGGAGTCGCCTTGTTCTACGGCGGCATGGTGCGCAAGAAAAACGTGCTCGGCGTGGTCATGCAGTCCTTCGCCATCACCTGCCTGGTCACCATCCTGTGGACGGTGATTGGCTACAGCCTGGTGTTCAGCGAAGGCAGCGCCTATGTCGGCGGGTTCGACCGGTTGTTCCTCAAGGGCATGACCGTCGACGCCATGAGCGGGACGATTCCCGAATCCGTCTTCATGACCTTCCAGATGACCTTCGCCATCATCACCCCGGCGCTGATCGCCGGCGCCATCGCCGAACGCATGCGCTTCTCGGCGCTGCTGTGGTTCGTCGGGCTGTGGTCGATCGTGGTCTACGCGCCGATCGCCCATTGGGTATGGGGCGGCGGCTTCCTGGGCGACGCCGGGGTGCTCGATTTCGCCGGCGGCACGGTGGTCCATATCAACTCGGGCGTGGCGGCGCTGGTCGCCGCCCTGGTGCTGGGCAAGCGCATCGGCTACGGCCGCGACAATCTGGCGCCCCACAACCTGACCTACACCATCATCGGCGCCTCCCTGCTATGGTTCGGCTGGTTCGGCTTCAACGCGGGCTCGGCGGTGGCCGCCGACGGCGCCGCCGGCATGGCCATGGCGGTGACCCAGATCGCGGCGGCGGCGGCGGCGATGATCTGGATGTTCGCCGAGTGGATCGGCCACGGCAAGCCGAGCGTCCTCGGCATCGCCTCGGGCGCTATCGCCGGCCTGGTGGCGATCACTCCGGCGGCGGGTTACGTGGACGCCAGCGGCGCCCTCGCCATCGGCGCCACCGCCGGCCTGGTCTGCTTCTGGGGCGCCACCTGGCTCAAGAAGCGCATGGGCTATGACGACTCATTGGATGTGTTCGCCGTACACGGCCTCGGCGGGATCGCCGGCGCCCTGCTCACCGGGGTGTTCGCCCTCGAGGCCATCGGCGGTACGCCCGGCGCCCTGGAAGGCAACTGGGGCCAGATCGGCATCCAGTTCTACGGCGTCGCCGCGACCCTGATCTACAGCGCCGGCGCGACCTTCATTCTGCTCAAGATAATCGACGCCACGCTCGGCCTGCGGGTCGAGGAAGACGACGAGCGTGAGGGCCTCGACATCCGCCTTCACGGCGAGAGCGTGAGCTAGGCTGAGAACCCGACTCCTTCGATGGCGGTAAACAAGGCGCCCGCCCGCTCTTCGTCGAGGCCGACGAAGGGCGGGCGCAGGGTCAGCCAGCCGTCGTCCCCGTGGCGCCGGGCGATGATCTGCTTCAAGGCCGGCACCATAGCCTGGGACTGCACTGCGCGGCGCACCGCCGAGGCGGTCTCCTGCAAGCCCTCGGCCGACTCGTCCCGCCAATCGGCGTAGAGTCTGGCGAGCCCCGCCGCATTGACGTTGGCGGTCGCCGTGATGCAGCCGACGGCGCCCAGGCGCAACGCATCCAGCATGATCAGCTCGTTGCCCGGAAAGACGCGAAAGCCGGGAAAGTCCTCGAGCAGGGCGCGGGTGTTTTGCCAATCTCCCGAGGAGTCCTTGATGCCGACGACCGTCCGCGGATAAGCCTCGCGCAGCCGACTGATGAGTGCGGCGCTTATGGCGACGCCCGATACCTGGGGGATGTGATAGAGATAGATGCGCAAGGCATCGTCGGCGACCCGCTCGATGACCTCGGCGTAGGCGGCGAACAGGCCCTCATCGCTCATCCCCTTGTAGAAGAACGGCGGCAGCATCAACACCCCGGCGCAGCCCAGCCCGACCGCATGGCCAGTCAGGCGCACGGTCTCGGGGATCGCGCAGAGTCCCGTGCCGACGATCAATTGCCCCGCGTCGACGCCGCCTTCGATGAGCACGTCGAGCAGGCCCTCGCGCTCCTCGAGCGACAGCGAGTTCGCCTCGCTGGTGGTGCCGAACAGCACCAGCCCATGGCAGCCTTCGTCGAGCAGCCGGCGGCAAAGCGTCAGGAAGCGGCCGCTGTCGACCGAGAGATCCGCATGGAAGGGCGTGAGAACCGGCGCGAACACGCCGCTGGATAAAGTGCTCATGGAGCCGGCCTCGCCTAACTCTGGCGCGCCTGGGCAATGAGTTCGAGCAGGGTATCCATGTCGATGGCGCCGCCGATGATCTGATCGCCGATGACGAAGCCCGGCGTTCCCCGGATGCCGAGCTGTTCGGCGAGGGCGTTGTTGTGGCCGAGGCTTCGACTGATTTCCGGCGAGTCCAAATCGTCCCGGAGGCGGTCCACATCGTAGCCGAGATCGCCGGCAATGCCCAGGGCGTTGGTCGCGTTCATGCGCAGGGGACTCGACATCAGGGCGACATGCAACGCCTCGTATTTCTCGGGCGCCTGACGGTGGGCGGCCAGGGCGACGCGCGAGGCGACGACCGAATCCGGGCCCAGTATGGGAAATTCCTTGTAAACGAAGCGGATGCCGCCATCGTCTTCCATGGCCCGTAGCAGATCGGGCATCACCCGTTTGCAATAGCCGCAGAAATAATCGAAGAACTCGACGATGGTGACGTCGCCGTCGGGATTGCCGCCGACCGGCGAGGTCGGATCGTTGAAGATCGCCTTCTGCTGGTCGGCGAGGGTCTGCTCGACCTGCTCGGCCTCGCTGACTTGCCGCTCGGCGTCCAGGATGTCGAACATCTCGATGATCACCTCGGGGTGGCTGAGCAGATAACTACGGATGGATTCTTCGAGGATTTCCTGGGCCGGGGTCGCCGCGTCATGCTCGGCGCGCAAGCCGGTGGCGGTGAAGACGAGAAACAACGGGATCGCCAAAACCAGTCCAAATCGAAATAGTCTTTTCATCGAAACTCCCAGAAGACCGACGCGCTTGAGCCGCGCATAATGCCACTCGAAGCCACGTCTGGCAAGCCGGCTATGGCGCTTTTCCGCCGCGTACCCTGGCGATTGCCTCCTGCCAGCCGGCGTAGCGCCGCGCCCGCTCGTCGGCGGTCATGGCCGGGGTGAACAGGGCCTCCCTTTGCCACTGCTCGGCGATCGCCTCGAGCGAGCGGTAGAAGCCGGTCCGCAGCCCGGCGAGGAAGGCGACGCCCAGGGCGGTGGTCTCGGTAATCCGCGGGCGCTCGACGCGGGTGTCGAGAATATCGGCGAGAAACTGCATGAGCCAGCCGTTGGACGCCATGCCGCCGTCGACCCTGAGCGCCACCGGGGCCGCCACGCCGTCGCCGGCCATGGCGTCCATCAGATCGCGCATCTGATAGGCCACCGATTCGAGGGTGGCGCGGACGATCTCGGCGCGGCCCGAGTCCAGGGTCAGGCCGAGCAGGGCGGCGCGGGCGTCCGGGTCCCAATAGGGTGCGCCGAGGCCGACGAAGGCGGGCGCCAGATAGACGCCCGATTGGGGCGAGGCCGAGGCGGCGAGGGCCTCGGTATCGTCCGCGCGCTCGATCAGCCCGAGGCTATCGCGCAGCCATTTCACCGCTGCGCCGGCGGCGAAGATGCTGCCCTCCAGGGCATAAGCGACCTCCCCGTCGAGGCGATAGGCGACGGTGGTGAGCAGGCGATTGGTCGAGGCGACCGCGCGGCCGCCGGTATTCAGCAGGGCGAAACAGCCGGTTCCGAAGGTCGATTTGATCATGCCGGGCCTAAAACAGGCCTGGCCGAAGGCGGCCGCCTGCTGGTCGCCAGCGATGCCGGTGATCGGGATCGGAGCGCCGAAAAGATCGCTCATGGTGACCCCGAATTCGGCGCTCGAATCGCGGACCTCGGGCAGCAGTTCCCGGGGCACGGCGAACAGGTCGAGAAGCGTGTCGTCCCATTCCTGGCGGTGGATATCGAACAGCATGGTGCGGCTCGCATTGGTGGCGTCGGTGGCGTGGCTGCGCCCCCCGGTCAGCCGCCATAGCAGGAAGCTGTCGATGGTGCCGAAGGCGAGCTCGCCGCGCAGCGCCCGGTCCCGCGCCCCCGCCACGTTATCAAGTATCCAGGCGATCTTGGTGGCCGAGAAATAGGCATCGACGATCAGGCCGGTCTTGCTCTGCACCATCGGGCCATGGCCGTCCGCCACCAACTCGGCGCAGCTCGCGGCGGTGCGGCGGTCCTGCCAGACGATGGCGTTGTGGATCGCCCGACCCGACTCGCGCTCCCACAGGACCGTGGTTTCGCGCTGATTGGTGATGCCGATCGCCGCCACATCCCGCGGCCCGGCGTCGGCCTTGGCGAGGGCGCCCCGGATCACCTCGAGGGTGGTCTGCCAGATCTCCTCCGGGTCGTGCTCGACCCAGCCGTCACCGGGGAAATACTGGGTAAATTCTCGTTGATCGAGCGCCGCGGCGCGACCCTCCCGGTCGAACAGGATGGCGCGGCTGCTGGTCGTGCCCTGGTCGATAGCGAGAATATAGCGCTGATCGGTCATCGATGATCGGGCTCCGCGTTAATTTCTGTTGAGCGCTTGTTTTGCCGCGAATTCGATGTCCTGGGCGCGCAATTGACCGGGCGCGCCCGAGGGCAGAAGATCATCGGCGCGCTTGGAGAAGGATATGGCGTCCTTGTAGTCGTTCACCAGCAGCGCCCGCTCGGCGCTGGCCAGGGACGACATGCCGAGGCGGTCGGTGCGCCCGTAGCCGATGCTGAGCAAGCGCCAGGCCCGGGGATATTCGGCGTCCTGACGGACCGCGATTTCGAGCTGTTCGACGGCGTTGACAATCGCCTTCGCGCCGCCTTGCTCGATCATCGCCTGAGCCAGGCCGACACGGATCAGCGGCTCTTCGGGCAGCTTCTCGACCGCGCGGCCATAGGACTCCACGGCCTCGTCGATGCGGCCGTTCTCAAACAGGATCTGGCCCTTGAGTTCATGGAAATAGCCGTCATCGGGATACTCGGCAAGCAGCCCGTCGATCTCCTCCAGGGCGGGAGAGAGATCGGGGCGGCGGTAATGGGCGATGGCGCGGGCATAGCGCGCGGCGATGCCGCGGTCGTCTTCGGGATAGAGTCTGAGGGTCTCGCGCGGATTAAGAAACCCCTGAAGCTTGGCGATCATGCGGGAGAATTGCGCCACTTGCTCGGCGCTTGGCTGGACATCGGAATAGGGCGAATTCTCGACGTGATTGCGCACGAAGTCGATGCGCCCTCTGACCAGGGGATGGGTCCTGAGATAGGGATCCTGACGACTCGCCACCAACACTTCCTGATCCTCGAGGATTTCGAGAAACGCGAGCAGCCCGCGCGCCGACTGCCCGGTGCGCTCAAGCGAGGTGACGGCGTTCTGGTCGGCCGCCTGTTCCTGGCCTCGGCTGTATTTGAGCACCGTCCGTTGGGTCACCGCGCCGCCGCCGGCGATGATCGCGAGGGCTGCGTCCGGCGACCCGGCGGCGATCGCCGCGGCGCTCAGGACATAGGACAGGATGGTCGCCCGGTTGGCGTTTTTCAGCACCTCGTGGGTGCGCGCGAGATGGCCGGCGGCGATATGGCCGGTCTCATGGGCGATGACGCCGACGATCTGGTTGGAACTCTTCGCCGCCATCAGCAATCCCGTGTTGATGAAGAGTTTCTTGCCGCCGGTGACAAAGGCGTTGATCTGCCGGTCGTTGACGATAATCACGTTAACGCTTTGGGCGTCCAGCCCAGCCGCCTCGAACAGCGGCGTGGCGTAAGAACGGATGATGCTTTCGATCTCCGCGTCGCGTATAAACGCCAACTGGGCGTACGCGGGCGTTACAAAATTCGCGACCGCGGCAGCCAGAAGGCCGAGGAACAGTAAGACGGGACGGAAAAGCATGATGCATATGTTCTTGCTAAAGGGGCAACCTAGGTGCGACGGGCTACGGCGTCAATCACTCCCGGCGGCCTGGATTCTATTGCTTCTGTTGCTCGCCTCCTGTGCACCGTCATCGGGCATCTTGCGCGCTGTCGGATATTCCGGCGGCGAAATCGGCGGGGTTTCAGCCGACGAGCCGCGCGCGGCGATCGTCGCGCGGGAAGTCCTCGGCTTCGGGGGCAACGCCATGGATGCCGCCGTGGCGCTTTACTTCACCTCCGCGGTCACCTTTCCGGCCAACGCCTCCCTGGGCGCCGGCGGCGCTTGCCTGGTCTTCGATGCCGAGAATCGCAAGATCGAATCCCTGCTGTTCCCGGCTGTTCCGCCGCCGAGCGCCGATGACAACACGCGGCTCAAAATCGCCATACCGGGCGCCGTGCGCGGCATGTTCGCACTGCATGCGCGCTATGGCGTGCTGAAATGGAGTCAGTTGCTGGCCCCGGCCGAACAGGCGGCGCGCCTGGGCCATCCCATGTCGCGGGCGATGGCGAAAGATCTCGCCCGGGTCGCCGCCCCGCTGTTCAACAATCCCGATATCGCGGCGATTTTCAGCCGCGAGGACGGCACGCCCCTGGACGAGGGAGAACTGCTGGTTCAACTCGACCTGGCGGCGATCATCAGCCAGCTGCGCTCCCGTGGGCCAGGCAGCTTCTATTCGGGCGCCCTGGCCCGCACTCTGGTGAAATCGGTAACCTCGAGCGGCGGTTCCCTGACCATGGACGACCTGCGCGGCTACCAGCCCGAATGGCGCGAAACCATCCAGACCCCCTATGGCGATAATGTGATCCATTCCACGCCGCCGCCGCTGCCCGGCGGCGTCGGGCTGTTGCAGATGTGGGAGATGTTGCAGCGGGACGATCGCTACGCCGAAGCCGACCCGGCCGAGCGCCGCCATCTCCTGGCCGAGGTCTCCATGCGGAGCTTCGCCGACCGATCCTCGTGGTTGACGCCGGGCGCCGCGCCCGGCGAGGCCGCGGCGCTGCTCGCCGAGGATCGCATCGAGCGTCTCATGGCCGGCTATCAGCCCGATCGGCACACGCCGGCATCGGCGCTCAACCCGCCTCCCGCCAAGCGCCGGGAAAGCCCCAGCGGCACCAGTTTCTCGGTGGTTGACGGGCGTGGCAACGCCGTCGCCTGTTCGCTGAGCCTGAACAATTTTTTCGGCCGCGGCTGGATAGCGCCGGGCACCGGCATCATCATGGCCGCGGCGCGCCCAGCGGATCGCGGCGCAATCAGCGCCATGGCGCCGGTCATGATGGTGAACCGCAAAGCCGGTGATTTATTCCTGGCCGCAGCGGCCTCGGGCGGCGCGGTGGCGCCGTCGGCGCTGCTCCAGGTCATGGCGCGTACGCTGATCGACGGCGAATCGCTGGATGCCGCCATCAAGGCGCCGCGCATCTTTCACGGCGGGCGCCCCGACGTGGTGGTCTACGAGCCCGGCGAAGCGGTGGAGAACCTCAACGGATTACGCCTGCGCGGCCATCTGGTCGCCCAGGCGCCGGCCCTCGGCCGCGTCAATGCGGTGTTTTGCCGCAAGGGGATCGCCACCAATCCGGCGGGCTGCAGCGTCAAGGTCGACCCTCGCGGATTTGGCCTGGCGTCCTTCGTTCAGTTCGATTGATCGGGGTCGAATGGCCGAGGATCGGTTTGGCCCGTCGCGCCGCGGCGCGATCCCGCCGTTCCAGGTAATGGAGGTCATGCGGGCCGCCGAGGCGCGGGCCGCGGCCGGCGGCGAGGTCTTTCATCTCGAGGTCGGCCAGCCCAGCACCGGCACCCCCCGGGGGGTCATCGAAGCCGCCGCCCGCACCATGGCGGACGATGTCCTGGGCTACACCCTGGCGCTCGGCGTCGAACCGTTGCGCGAGGCCATCTCCGGCCACTACCGGGATGCCTACGGCATCGACGTGCTGGCCGCGCGCATCGTCGTCACCACCGGCGCTTCGGGGGCTTTCATACTCGCCTTCCTGGCCGCGTTCGAGGCCGGCGACCGGGTCGCGCTGGCCCTGCCAGGCTATCCCGGATACCGCCACATCCTGACCGCCCTGGGCAACCGGGCGGTGATCATCCAGACCGACGCCGCGAGCCGCTACCAACCGAGCATCGCCCTGCTGGAGCGGCTCGATCCGCCGATTGCCGGCCTGATCGTCGCCAGCCCGTCGAACCCGGCGGGCAGCATGATCCCCGGCGATGAATTCGCCGAGATCGCTGCTTATTGCGAGCGCCGCGGTATCCGTCTGGTGTCGGACGAGATCTATCACGGCATCACCTATGGCGAGCCGGCGGTCACCGCGGCGGGTCTCAGCGACACGGCGGTGGTCATCAACAGCTTCTCGAAATATTTCTCGATGACCGGCTGGCGCCTGGGTTGGATGGTGGTGCCCGAGGACTTGCTGCGCTCGGTCGAATCCCTGGCCCAGAATCTGTTCATCTCGCCGCCGACCCTGTCCCAGCACGCCGCCGTCGCCGCCTTCGATTGCCACGCCGAGCTTGAGGCGAATATCGAGCGCTACGCGGCCAACCGCGCCCTGCTTCTCGAAGAATTACCCAAGGCGGGATTCGACTCCCTGGCACCCGCCGACGGCGCCTTCTACCTCTATGCCGATGTCAGCCACATGACCAACGACAGCCAGGATTTTTGCCGGCGCATGCTCGAGGAAACCGGCGTCGCCGCGACGTCGGGAATCGATTTCGACCCGCTGCGCGGCCACGCCCATGTGCGCTTCTCTTTTTCCGGATCGACCGAAGACATGGCCGAGGCGGCGAAACGCCTGCGGAACTGGCGGCGTTGAAGTGTAAAGGGGTCTGACCCCTTTATACCAAGGGGCAATGATAAAGCGTTAGCTGGTCAACCTGTTCCACCAACCCTTGCGCGCCGGAGCCTTTGGCGCTTCCGCCTCGGCAAAGTCGGGATCAACCGCCGGCATATCGACCTCAACCACGGCGACGGTTTCGGCCACCGGGTCGGGCGGCGGACCTTCGCCGGCCTGGACGGCATCCGCCGCGGGCTCGACGGCGCCGGAAGAACCATTTCCGCCGTCCGTCGCGGCGGCCCCCACGGGACCGGCGGGGTCATCCCCAGCCGTCTTATCGGGGGCCGGCTTGCGGCGGCTCCGGCGGGCGCGCTTGGGCTTGGTTTCCTGGTCGCCGGCCGTCGCTTCGGCGGCGCTCTTAGGCTTGGCGGAAGCGCGGCGCGCACGACGCGGCTTCGCGGCCGCCGCCTCGTGTTCCGCGGCGGGGACGGAGAGGCTCTCGGCGGCGACGATTTCCTCCGCGTCCGGTTGCGTCTCGGTCGCCGCCTGGTCGGTCGCCGTATCCGTTTCCGCCTGGTCGGGCGGAGTCTCGCCGGACGGGGTCCCGGTGGCAGGCTGATCGCCCGACCCGCGCCGCCGCCTGCGGCCGCCACGCTTGCCACGGCGACGGCGCTTGCGGACGCCGTCCGCTTCGCCGTCGCCGTCTGCGTTCCTGGCCCGGGCTTCCCGGGGCTGGGCGTCTTCCTCGTCGCCGGCATCGGCGGCAACCGCATCCGCGGCATCGCCATCCCGCTCGCTCATCACATCGACCGCGATCTGGCTCTCGGCCTCTTCGCCGCGCTGGCCCCGTGTCCGGCGCCGACGGCGTTTACGCCCCGTCTTCTCGCCATCGCCCGCGGCGGTTTCCTCGTCCGCCTCGACCCCCGACCGCGTCTGGATCCGCTCCAGCCGGTAATCGGGCGGGATCAGGCTGTCGTCGCTGTCGAGGGTGACCGTAAACCCATAGCGTTTCTCGATTTCGATAAGCGTCGAGCGTTTCTGGTTGAGGATATAGAGGGCCACGCCGCCGGGCACATGGACAATAATTTCAGTGCTTCGCGCCAGAATTCCTTCCTCCTCGATGGCGCGCAGCACATGGAGCGCGGTCGATTCGGTTGAACGGATCTGCCCACTGCCGTCGCAATGGGGGCAGACATTCGTGCTCGCCTCGAGCAGGCTGGAGCGCAGCCTCTGCCGCGACATCTCCATGAGGCCGAAGTGGCTGATGCGGCCCAGCTGGATACGCGCCCTGTCACCCTTCATGGCCTCCTTGACGCAACGTTCTACGTTACGAATGTTGCGCGAGTTCTCCATATCGATGAAATCGATGACGATGAGTCCCGCCAGATCGCGGAGACGGAGCTGTCGGGCGATTTCCTCGGCGGCCTCGAGATTGGTCTTGGTGGCAGTCTCCTCGATATTGCGCTCGCGGGTGGCGCGCCCCGAATTGACGTCGATGGCGACCAGCGCCTCGGTCGGGTTGATAACGATATAGCCGCCTGATTTGAGGCGGACGGTCGAGGAATGGAAGGCATCGAGCATGCTTTCGACTTGATAGCGATGGAACAGGGGAACGGTCTCGCTATAGGCCTTGATGCGCCGCGCATGGCTCGGGGTCAGCATGCGCATGAAATCCTTGGCCACGCGGTAGCCCTCTTCGCCCTCGATGAGGACTTCCTCGATTTCCTTGGAATAGAGGTCGCGAAGCGTACGGCTGATGAGACTGGCCTCTTCGTGGATCAGGGCCGGGGCGATAGATTTGAAGGTCAACTGGCGGATGCTCTCCCACAGCTTGACCAGATAGGCGAAGTCGCGCTTGATCTCGGCCTTGGTGCGTTCCATCCCGGCGGTCCGCAGGATCACCCCGACGCCCTTGGCCACCGGCAGGTCATTGGCAATGGCGCGCAGGCGCTTGCGGTCATCGGGGTTGGCGATCTTGCGCGAGATGCCGCCGCCGCGGGAGGAATTGGGCATCAGCACGCAATAGCGCCCGGCAAGCGACAGATAGGTGGTCAGCGCGGCGCCCTTGGATCCGCGTTCTTCCTTGACCACCTGGACCAGCAGAACCTGCCGCCACTTGATGACTTCCTGGATTCGGTAGTGGCGATGCGGGCGCGCCTGGCGGGTCTTGATTTCTTCTATTTCTTCGATTTCGTCGCCGCCGACTTCCTCGAATTCGGAATCCGCGCGGCCCGAATCGTCATCGTCTTCGCCGCCGGCCTCGCCGCCGCCTTCGCCATCGCCGTCCTGATCGGCGCCAATCACAGGATCTTCCCCGACGCTTGCGTCGGCGTCGTTGTCGGCGTCATCCGTCGACGCT
>Ga0066376_10003380_pt1 | contig 14309 bp, 11 predicted proteins | sample Knorr_S15_td_Bot_FD_77009 | JGI IMG/M metagenome (GOLD analysis project Ga0066376, IMG submission 77009) | Marine microbial communities from Southern Atlantic Ocean transect - Knorr_S15_td_Bottom_ad_5009_LV_A | ecosystem: Environmental > Aquatic > Marine > Oceanic | place: Southern Atlantic... | reverse complement strand
GTACTCGTCAGTACCCTGGCTGCCGTCCTGCATCGCAACCATGTCGGCCGCTTGCTGGAATCGGTCTTCAAGCTGTCTGGAAACTCTCCCGCTTGCATCTTCTGCCTGAACCTGAACTGGGATTTCTTTCCAGTACATCACCCGCACGCGCACCATAATTATTGACCCCTGAAATGTCGGTATAGAAAAATTGTTATTAGCATCGACCGAATTAACGCCGCTCGCCCGAAGCGCCCCGTCGCCAGCTGCGAACGGACCGCATGCCGTTTGATCGACTCACAATCGTAGCATTGAGGGCATCGAACGAGCTTTCGCTGCGAGCGAAAATTGAGACTCGCCTATATGCTCGCATGGCAGCGGCGATATTTTGGGAACTGTACTTACCGGAATTCACGACCCTCGGCATAGAATGCGGCGCTGGGATACCGGGTTCCGGTCAGCGCCGAGAGCGGTGGACTTCAACTTGACGTCAGAAAATACAGATCAACCAATCCGAGTCGTGGTGCCCGACGACGACCCGCCCGTATTTGCCGATTCGGCAGCACTGGCCCGTCTGCGCAGGTTGCCGAATGTCGAAGTCGTATCTCATATCCGGCGACCCGGAAACATATACGAACTGATCGCGCGACTTTCAGGCGTTCACACGATGATCGTCGCGCGGACTACCACACGGGTCACAAACACAGTTCTCGAAGGGGCTTCCCCGGGCCTTAAGCATGTGGCCGTGTGGGGTACCGCAATCGACCACGTGGCAGTCGAAGCGGCAAGGCGTCTGGGCGTCGTCGTCACAAATACGCCCAACGCGGCGACGGTAGCGGTTGCTGAACATGCCCTGGCCCTGCTTCTTGCACTTGCCAGAAAAATACCGCAGCTCGACCTCAGGGTGAGAGACGGTGAATGGTCTGGTGGGCAACTCACTCAACTCGCTGGGAGAACGCTGGGCATTGTTGGGACGGGTGCAGTCGGAATTCGTTTGGCACGCATCGCAGAAGGCATCGGGATGCGAATTCTGATGAGTTCGATGAGCGAGACTATAGAGAACAGTGAAAGTTCCAATTGGACCGAGGTAAGTTTTACGGAACTGCTGGAAAATTCGGACGCGATTTCCCTTCATGCCCGCCTGACGACGGACACGCGCTCTATGTTTGGATCGTCCGAATTTGCCCGCATGAAACCGACCGCGCTTTTCATTAACACCGCGCGCGGTCAACTGGTGAATTCACGTGCGCTGGCCGAAGCTCTTGCGAATGAAACGATCGCCGGGGCGGCGTTGGACGTGTTCAACACCGAACCCCTCGACCGAAACTCGCCGTTGACACGGCTTCCCAATGTGATCCTCACACCGCACATTGCCGCCAATACGAGTGAAGCCCTTAATGTTTCTCTGAATATGGTGATCGACAACGTTATCGATTTTATCCGGGACCGTGTTCGCCACCAGGTCAGTTAGTTGACCTGAACGAGCAGGATGGCTTGTTGAAATGTTGACACCCTGAAATCAGGGTTCATATAATTCCAAGGCTAAGTTCTGATGTGCCTCTTGCGGTGCGTGTCTTGCTTGCCTTCGCGATTTATACGCATGTGGGCGAGCAGGTGCTAACCGTGTCTGGCGGGTTGGAGACGCAATAGACGTGGGGATCTGACCTTGAAGTTTGGTCTCCAAACAAGGCCCAAATCTCGGGTTAAAACACGTCTGAGGAGGAATTTGATTGTCTACTAATGGAAAATTGAAGCTCTTGTTTGGGCTTCTCATGGGCGGTGCGATGATCGCCACGGTCGCTTGTGGCGGCGCGGACGATGTAGCGGCAGAGCCGATCATCATCCGAGAAACCGTCATCGTGACCGAAAAGGGTGAGGACGTAATCGTCCGAGAAACCGTCATCGTGACCGAAAAAGGTGACACCGAGACCGTTGAGGTCGTCGTAACGGCGACCACAGCGCCGATTGCACCTGAGGTTGTTGAAGACCTTATTAAGGCCCCGGACACACAGACCCCCGCTGGCACAGCCGTTATCGCCGTTGGCGGTACGACTATGGGCAGCGAAAACGGTCGTGGTGCGAACCAGTGTTGTGAAGGTCTGAAGAACACCGGTGTAGGCGAAACTCTGTACCGCCGAGCCGCTGACGACAGCACCCTCGACTGGCTGGCCACTGACTTCACGATTGCGTCTGACCTTTCAAGTGCAACCGTCACGATCGTCTCTGGCGTGTCGTTCCAGGTCGTAGATGGCTACGACGCCGGAATGATGACCGCAGCTGACGTTGCGTGGACGATGAACGACGCCAACAGCGTTACAAACCCTGAGTCCATTCATGGACAGGCTGGTGACTTCGCCGGTCTCTGGGGCGAGTGGACCGCTGTAGACGACACGACCATCACCTTCGACTTCACGGCATACGACTCGACATGGAAAGACGACTACGTCAACCAGTCAGGCCAGGCGTTCACCGTTCTGTCCAAGAGTGCTTTTGAAGACAAGGGTGCGGACTGGGTCGCCGACCACATCGTGGCTACCGGCCCTTACCAGGTTGAAGAATGGCTCCGAGACGAGTCATACACCATCGCCAACCGCGACGGTACGCACTGGCTGGCAGAACTCGAGCCCAAAACTGACCGAATTCAGTTCGTTCAGGTAAGTGAGCCCACCACCCGACTGTCGCTTCTCCGCAACGGTCAGGTCGACATGGCCCACCTTGAGCCGAAAGACGCAGCCAAGCTCGACCTTACCGAGTTCACCCAGACCACTGCAGGTGGCGCGGTGCAGCTTGGTATCTTCTTCTCGGGTAACCTCTGGGAAGACGTTTACGCCGGTGGCGATAAAGCAGGCCAGCCACTCCCGACCAAGGCAACGTTCGTTCACGACCTACCGTGGATTGGCAAGCCTGGCTCCTCACACGGTGAGGGTGACCTTGAGCAGGCGCGATTGATTCGCCGTGCTCTGGCCATCGCAGTAGACCGTGACCTTGTCAACGAGACTCTGGTCGCTGGCCTGGGGAACGTTGTTCACGTCGAGTACTTCTCGACTACAAGCCCGAACTGGGACGCTAAGTGGGAATACCCTTACGACCCGGACGGCGCCATTGACCTGATCAAGGCACAGGACAACGACTACAACCACGGTCAGGCCGGTAAAGACGGACCTCTTGGCGATTGGGCCTTTGAGATCTCCATCTACGCCGGACCCGAGCTCGGTGGTGGCTCATCCATAACAGGTGAAGTCGCTGACGCGGTTGCCGGCTTCTGGTCCGACATCGGTCTCACCACCTTCTCCCTGAAGTTCTCGTACGCAACGTTCCGACCGACAGTTGTTGGCCGGTCCAACACGCACCCCTGGATCACTTCGTGTGACAAGGGTCGAGAGTCGAACCCCTGGCACTTCCCGAAGGGCCTTGTGCAGACGACTCTCACACGTGGTGGTTTCGCCTGTGGTTTCGAATCCCCAGAAATCCTCGGTTTCTACCGACGAATGGCTGAGGCTGCTGACTCTGCAACGGCGACGATTGCTGCGAATGAGTACCTCGACTACGTCTACTACCAGAACCTACAGCCTGGCGTAGTCTCGATCCCGGACGCTTACTACTTCAACAACAAGAAGATCAAGAGCTTCAAGATGGATCTGGCAGCCGCTAGCAACCTGAACTCTCTCTGGAACCTCGAACTGAAATAGTCCGTTGTCCCAATGAGTTCAATTGCAACAGGCAGTTGACTTGAATAATGGAGAGGCCCGCCATTTGGCGGGCCTCTTCTTATTTAAGTGAGCGCTTAGTATGAAATCCGCATAGCTATTAGAATCGAAAGGGGAGTTGGGATTCCCGAAGCCGGTAGAATTTATGGTAGTCTCAGCGGGCTTTGATTCGGGTTCGAATTCCGATGTGTTTTATAGGAACTAAATGCGGCGCTTCATTATTCGCAGATTCGTCTTTTCGCTTGTCAGTATCGTTGTCGCGACCTTCAGCGTTTTCGTATTGTCACGCGCCGCGGGCGACCCCCTGTTGCTCTACGCGAACTCCGGTTATGGCCTCACTGCTGAAGGCGAGCTGGCGCTTCGCAAGAAGCTCGCCCTGGACCGGCCGGTCCCGGTACAGTACGCACTGTGGCTTGGTCGCACACTCAAAGGCGACATGGGTGAAACGATTCTCGACCGCAAGCCCGTCTTCCGCATCGTGACGCAAAGGCTCCCGTCTACCATCCACCTTGGCGCGACTGCGTTTTTGCTTTCGTTCTTGATCGGTATACCACTCGGAGTCCTCTCGGCAGTCACGCGCGGCTCAATTTGGGATTATGTCGGCAGGTTCATCGCGCTTCTTGGACAGGCGGTTCCACAGTTCTGGTTGGGTCTTGTTCTGATTCTCGTATTCGCGGTTCATTGGCAAATATTCCCCGCGGCATTGAAAGGCGATGGACTGCTCGATGTTAAGCACCTGGTTTTGCCAACTATCACATTGGCCGCAGGCGGATTCGCGTTCTACATGAGAATCACGCGTAATGCGATGCTCCAGGTACTCGACTCGGAATACATCAGGCTGGCCCGTGCGAAGGGCGTATCAAACAGGGTCGTCATCTGGAAGCACGCGTTCAAGAACGCACTGATCCAGCCGCTGACTGGAATGACACTCGGCCTTACGGGTTTCCTCACCGGATCGGTGCTCGTTGAAACTGTATTCGCATGGCCAGGCATGGGAAACATGGCCATCACTGCTGTGAACAACAACGACTTCCCGATATTGCAAGCCGTGGTGTTCTTCTTCACCATCCTGTTCGTTTCGATGACATTCATCACCGACCTCCTGTACGCGTTCATCGATCCAAGAATCCGTTACGACTAGATATTCCATCTATCGAGAAATTTTTAGTACTCTCTGAAGGCATATGGCTGAACAGGCTGAAATTGAAACAACCTTGGACCCCGAAAACGTCGGGCGAGACGCTGATACGCGCGCCACGGAAGAACGGCGGTTCGTAAGTCAGACGTGGTATCTGCTCCGTAGGTGGCCCCTGCTGCCGCTATTCATCATGGTTTTGCTTCTGATCGCAGGCATATTTGCTCCGGTCGTGGCCCCGACAGATCCAATCGTTCAGTCTCTCGGGTTCCGTAACTTCCCTCCGACATGGGGGCGTGCGACCCCAGAATTCAATACGTTCCCTGATGCCGCCGACTTCGATCGTTCAACTACTAAAGGGAAGTCGGCTTTTTCACGCGCAAAGAAAAACTATTTCTCCCGATCCACGTACGTTCTCGGTGCCGACAACTTGGGTCGCGACGTACTTTCACGAGTGATTTTCGGCGCACGAATTTCGCTGCAGGTGACCGGCTGGGCACTCACTTCGGGGATCATCGTCGGAACCATGCTAGGTTTGATATCGGGATACTTCGGAGGCTGGACTGATGAGATTCTTATGCGTCTCGTCGATGTCTGGCTGGCGCTGCCATTCATCCTGATCGCGCTCGTCATTGCACAACTGTTCCTGCACCAGGGTGGCGCCGCCGTTGGGGTGGTTATCTTTTTAATCGCGCTTGTCGCGTGGACGCCGTTCGTGCGGCAGGTCAGGGCGGACGTCCTCACAATTCGCAGCCAGGACTACGTTATGGCAGCAAGAGTGGCCGGGGCTTCCAGCCTCCGGGTACTTCTCAGGCACATACTTCCCGGCACGTTTAGCACCATTCTTGTCGTCGCTTCTCTGCGTGTCGGCCAGTTGATCTTGACCGAAGCGACACTGTCGTTCCTCGGTGCCGGGATTCCCGACCCGATTCCGGCCTGGGGCAAGAGCGTAAACGACGGCCGAGCCTTCATCGAAGAAGCATGGTGGATTTCGTTCTTCCCAGGCTTTGCAATCTTCCTGGTTGTAATGTCGCTGAACTTCTTCGGCGACTGGCTGCGAGACCGCCTCGACCCGAGGCTGCGACAGCTCGACTGAACCGGATTTGTACACATCGCAAAAGGCGCTGGTAGTATCCGGCGCTTTTTTTGTTTCCGCCCGGTTTTCATCAGTCTCTGCACCTCCGACTAATGCCCGTTCTGCCGGAACGCTAACTTCGGGCGACATTTTTCGACTGAACAACCGGCAAAAATCGGTTGCCCAGCCGATATAATCGCCCGGCCGTTCGCATTCGCACGATTCCCCATCTGTCTGCAGTTTCGATACGGCGCGTGGTTATCAGTTGATTCACACGGGACCCAGGCAGCCCGCAGGAGTGTTCAGACAATGACAGTCGGATTTATCGGCCTCGGCAACATGGGACAGGGAATGGTCGACAACCTCCTTGAAAAAGGAGCCGACCTAACGGTGTTTACCCGTACCCAGTCGAAGATCGAAGCGATGATCGACCGGGGTGCAAAGGGCGCAACCTCGGTTGCCGATCTCGCCCGGAGCGTCGACGTTGTCCTTGTCTGCCTCCCCGACATCCGTACTTCGCGCGATCTGCTGCTTGGCGACGACGGAGTCATCGCAAACGCAAAGCCCGGGCAGATTGTCGTCGACCACAGCACGGTCGACATCGCCACCTCGAGGGCATGCGCCGAGGCCGCTGAGTTGAAGGGTGTTCACTTTCTCGATGCCCCCATCTCCGGCGGACCGGGAGGTGCCGCCGGGGGGACGCTCGCGATCATGGTCGGCGGAAACGAGGACGCATTCGAAACCGCATACGAATACCTCGGCAAGATGGGAGCGAACGTCAAGTTGATGGGGCCCAGCGGTGCGGGCACCGCGATGAAGCTGATCAACCAGCTCCTTGTGGGAATCAACACGGTCGCCGCAGCCGAGGCGTTCGCCCTGGCCAATTCGGCCGGTATCGATATAACGGCCGCAGCCGACCTCCTCACAGTGAGCTGGGGCAACAGCGTCATGGCAGCGCGGAGCGCACCCATTACAGCCACTCGGGACTTCGCCAATTCAGCAGCCCCGGTCCGCAACCTCGACAAAGACATGGGGATCATCAAAGACCTCGCCCGCGACGAGGGTCTCTCGCTCGAACTGGCCCTGAAATCCTATGAAATGTTCCACCACATGATCGAGCAGGGAAACACCGAGCACGACATCGCGGGTGTACTCGAAATAATTGAAGAACGCTCGAAACATTAAGCACCTCGTGCACCAAATCACAGGAAAACACACGAATGGCAACTCATAAAATAGCGATCGTCAAAGGCGACGGAATCGGGGTAGATGTGGTCAACGAGGGCATGAAAGTTCTCGACGCCCTGGCCCCAAAATATGGAATCTCCTGGGACTACACGGAGTTTCCGTGGGGCTCGGACTACTACTTCGAGCACGATGAAATGATGCCCGCGAATGCACTGGACACTCTCGCCGATTTCAATGCGGTCTTCCTCGGGGCCGTAGGTCACCCTGACATCCAGGACAACATCACGCTCGACGGCCTGCTCTTGCCCATCAGGCGACGGTTCGATCAGTACATCTGTCTGAGGCCGTCAGTGCTGTATCCCGGTGTCACCTCGCCCCTTTCAGGTAAAAACCCGTACGACATTGATCTCACCGTGGTCCGCGAGAACACCGAGGGTGAGTACCTGAACATCGGTGGGTTCGCATATCACGGCTCGCCAGACGAAGTCGCAATTCAGACAGCAGTCTTCACGCGAAAAGGCTGTGAGCGGGCCATTCGGTATGCCTTCGACCTGGCCCGCGAGCGCGGCAAGAAAAACCATGTGACGTCGGTAACCAAATCGAATGCGCTCGGTTACATGACAATCTGGGACCGCACATTCGAAGATGTGGCTGAGGAATACCCTGATATCGACACCACATCGCTGTTGATCGACGCCGCGTGCATGGACCTCGTACGAAGGCCGGAAATGTTCGACGTGATGGTCGCACCCAACCTGTTTGGCGACATCATTACCGATGTAGGGGCGATCATCAGCGGCAGTCTGGGGCTGGCCTGCAGTGCCAACATCAACCCCGACAAAACCGTTCCCTCGATGTTCGAGCCCACTCACGGATCGGCCCCCGACATCGCGGGGCAGGGCATCGCCAACCCGATGGCACAAATACTGACCGGAGCCATGATGCTGCGGCACCTAGGGGAAGACGCAGCAGCAGCTGACGTAGATGCGGCGGTTCTGCAGTTGCTGGAGCAGGGGGAAACGATCACACCAGATCTTGGCGGGTCGTCGACAACTGAGGGCGTGGGCGACGCGATCGCCGAGATTGTCTCCAGATAATCGCGATGCAACAACAAAATTATTAAGAATTCGACAATGAATCCATTCGAAAAAGTAGCAATCGGCGACACGGGAGTAGAAGTCCCTCGGCTCGGTCTCGGCACCGCGCCTCTCAGTGGCATGGTGCTTGGTGATGGCCTCTATGGCGGCACAGCGCACGAAGAAGCGGTCAGGATTATCGACCGGGCCAGGGAGGTCGGCGTCTCCTACGTGGATACCGCCCCGCTTTATGGCAACGGTCGGGCCGAAGCCCGCGTCGGAATGTCAACCTATTCTTCCGCGGACAGAGACAGCTTCGTGATCTCGACCAAGATCGGACGTGTTCTCAACGCTGTTCCAGGCGGCGTCACACCCGAAGACGATCCCGACGGCATCGGCGAGCTGGCCGCGGTCAACTCTTGGACCCGAGACAATGTTCACCGGTCGATAGAAGAAAGCCTTGTCCGCCTGAAGCTCGACCGGATCGACATCATTTACGTGCACGATCCCGATGTCGAACTTTACGGCGAAGGACAGGCTGTAAACGAAGCCTTCCCGGCGCTGATCGAACTCCGTGAACAGGGAGTTATCAAGGCGATTGGCTGCGGCATGAACGAATGGCAAATGCCACTGAGGTTCATCCAGCGATTCAACCTGGACATCATCCTGCTTGCAGGTAGATACACATTGCTCGACCACTCAGGTCTTTCCGAATTCCTGCCCGCGTGTGTCGAACGCAATGTAAAGATCACGGTAGGCGGTCCTTACAATTCCGGAATACTGGCCCGCGATCTTTCGAAACCCGTCACGTTCGACTATGAACAGGCCCCGGATATCCTATTGGACCGGGCTCGCAAGCTCACCGAAATCTGCGTGGCACACGGTGTCGACCTCAAGGCCGCAGCACTGCAGTTCGTGCTGGCCCACCCCGCAGTCGCGACCGCAATCCCGGGTGTCCAATCGGTTGCTGAACTCGAACAAAACATCGCCTTGGTGCAACAGGAGATTCCGGCCGGGCTGTGGAGCGATATGAGGTCCGCCGGGCTGATACCCGACGCGGCACCGACTCCGGTGTAGCAGTACTCTGCCACACCGCTATCGCCACCGGCAGCGTTCCCCCTCAACCTGACTTTCTCCCCGGGGGAGGAGGGACTAAGACAGCTCCCTACACCCGTCAGCCGGTGTGAAATCCCGCCGCGTGGGCCGCCGGCTCCACATGCGTCACGACCGGTGTCCTGCCGATCAGGAAGTCGAAATCGCAGCCGTCCTGAGCCTGGGTGATGTGCTGCGAGTACATCTTGCCGTAACCGCGAACAAATCCTCCATCCACAGCAGGCTCAATAAGATCCGCTCGACGGCGGTCCAGCTCGGCCGCATCGACGTTAAGGTCGAGCCTGTGACCTTCAACGTCCAGCGTAATCATGTCGCCCGTCTGAACCAGGGCCAGCGGACCGCCAACCGTCGACTCGGGCGAAACGTGCAGCACAACGGTGCCGAAAGCGGTGCCACTCATGCGGGCATCGGAAATACGCACCATGTCGCGCACACCCTGCGCCAGCAGTTTCTTTGGCAGCGGTAAAAAGCCGGCCTCTGGCATTCCAGGCCCTCCGACCGGGCCGGCACCTTTCATCACCAAAATATCGTCTTTCGTCACTTCAAGGTCGGGGTCGTCGATCCTGTTTTTGAGATCGAGCGGGTTTTCGAACACAACGGCGTGACCGGTGTGTTTCATCAACTCTGGAGACGCAGCAATGTGCTTGATCACTGCACCGTCAGGCGCAAGTGAACCCTTCAAAATCGTCAGGCCACCTTCTTTCGCGAGGGGGGCGTCGACTGAAAGCACCACATCGTCGTTGTGGCACTCGGCGTCTGCGATGTTGTCGCCAAGCGAATCGCCGGTCACCGTCAGGCAATCGAGGTTCAACAAGCCAGACATTTTTTTCAGCACCGCTTCGACGCCACCCGCGTAGTACAGGTCCTCCATCAAGTATTTCCCGCCCGGTTTGAGGTTCACTATCACAGGCGTCGATTCAGAAAGGTCGTTGAACCGTTCAAGGGGTAACTCGACACCGGCTCGACCGGCAATGGCGATCAGGTGAATAATTGCGTTGGTCGATCCACCCGCGGCCAAAAGCATTCGAATCGCGTTGTCGAAGGCTTCTGGGGTCAGGATGTCGGAGGGACGAATGCCTTTTTCGACCAGCCCCACAACGGCGCGTCCCGATTCTTCGGCATGGACTTTGCGCCGGGAGTCGGCACCGGGAATAGCAGCGCCGCCGGGCAGCGTCATTCCGAGCGTTTCGACAATCACACCCATCGTCGACGCCGTACCCATCACCATGCAGTGACCCGGCGACCGGTAGATAGCCGCTTCCATCGAATCGTACTCGGACTGCGTGATCGTGCCTGCGCGCAACTCTGCCCAGTAGCGACGGCAGTCGGTGCACGATCCCAGCTCCTCACCCTTCCAGTTGCCTTTCAGTTGCGGACCGCCGGTAACGATGATAGTGGGGATGTCGGCCGATGCCGCACCCATCAGCATTGCCGGTGTCGTCTTGTCGCAACCGGATAGCAGCACAACGCCGTCGATAGGCAGCCCGCGGATCATCTCTTCGACATCCATCGACATCAGGTTTCGGCAGAACATCGACGTTGGCGAAAGAAAGAATTCTCCAAGCGAAATCGTCGGGAATTCAAGTGGGAAGCCACCGGCGGTGAGAACCCCTCGCTTAACGTGTTCAGCCAGATCTCTCAAATGTGCATTGCAGTGTGTGGCTTCCGACCACGAATTGGCGATGCCGATAACGGGTCGCCCGGAAAACGACTCCTCCGACCAGCCCTGGTTCTTCAACCCCGCCCGGTGCAAAAACCCCTCAAGGTCTCTTGAGCCAAACCACTCTGCCGAACGAAGAATCCTGCCATCGGTCCGATCTGTTTCCAGCAAAATGAGTCCCCTTAAATAGCGAAAGAAATCCGGAGAGGCGGCGAGTCTAGCAAACAACCGGGTATTATTTTGCCAGCAATTCTAATGATTCAGACCATCACCAGAACCAGAGTTCCGATATGAATCCCAGCGAATCGTCAGCACCTGCCGACAAAGTCTCAGCCCGCTTCCCCGAGCTGACCGTTTCAGGTAGCCCGAACCAGATGGGCCGGCTGATTGGCGAACACTTTCGGCACCAGATAGTCGAACTTTCAGAACTGGTGCTCGAACGATTCAACAAAGGATCCGAGCGCAAGATCTCGTGGGCGCAGGCCGAAAATGTCGCACGGGGTAGCTTCGACCAAGTTGGCGAGTACTTCCCTGACACCCTCAATGAGTTACAGGGCACCGCCGAGGCAGCAGGTGTGCCCGTAGAGCGCCTGATGATGTTGAACGCACGCAATATGCTTTCCGAAGCGTTGCACGCACCTCAGGTGCCGGACGGCTGTACTTCGATCATGGTTTCGGCGGCTTCGTCCAAATCGGGAGTCGGATTCGCCGGTCAGAACTGGGACAATGACCCCGCAATGCGCCCACTCTCGGCAGTTATCACACGAAAAAGCCCGGGCAAGGCAGACTTCACATCCTGGGGCCAGCCCGGCCTCGTCGCTTATATGGGTTTTAGCTCAGTGGGCATCGGAATCTGCATGAACGCACTCAACGGTCCTACCGACCCCAGGGGAGTGCCCTGGTATTTTCTGGTGCGGACCATACTCGAATCGAACTCGGTCGAAGAAGCGGTACGCAGGGTCGAATCAACCCCGCGCTCGATCACGGCGAACGCAGCAATGATTACGGATGATGGGCCGCTGAACCTCGAGATCACCCCGGGCGAGGTCCAGGCGATCGAAGCCGACGGCGATGGCATGCTCGTTCACACCAACCACTGCGTTAGCGCGTCACTCGTAGCAAACAACGATAGATTCCCGGAACGGATATACGGGCAGTCGTTCCAGCGCAGGGACCGCGGACGTGATCTGCTGGAGGAACGTGCGGTTAACGGCCGGGTGTCGATCGACGATGCCCGGGCGATTCTTTCCGACCACGATGGCTTCCCAACATCGATATGCCGACACCCGAACGACGATCCCGCAACAGGTTGGCAGCGGAGCGTGATATCCATCATTCTCGAACCCGGCGAGCGTCGAATGCACGTATCTGGTGGGAATCCGTGCGAGAACGAATACGAAACATACCTGATGGGCTAGTCGCCCCCCCCCCCGTGGCGGGGAACGAAAGGTCGGATGATATTGAGATTCAGCAAGCCAGCCCTGACGGGCGCGGGCCTCGGTTTCGTGATGGGCATCGCCTTCACGGTGATCGCACTGCTGCAGTTCGACAACACAGAAACCAACGCTAAGGATGTGGCGATAGCCAGCCTGCTGATTGGTCTCCCATTTTCTGTGTTGATCGGACTCGCCATTGGCGGGCTATGGAGCCGGTTTATGGGGCCCAACAGCCTTTAACCGCCCCGGATTCACCCGATCAGCGCCCCAGACGTAGCACCCGCTGTACCGCCCTTAATATGCGCTTAGCAGTTGCCGTCGGTCCAGGCTGCGATATGCGCCCGAGCCGGTCCGCGGTACACGCGGCACAGGTGCAGTAAGGCGGGTGGTTTCCCCCGCGGTAGGTGTTTTCATCGGGTGGCAATGGAGATGTTCCTGGTGTGGCCCTGTCGAGCAGGCGATCAGCTTCGATACTCACAAGTTTAGATGCAAAATGAGAAGATTCGAATCGGAACAGCTTCTGGAGCGGTATCGAGCGCGAAAAAATTCCCTCCTGGCGTGATCATGCTAGAGGTCAAAGCGGGAACCGATCCGGAAGGCGATCTTTTTGAAAAAATCAGTTGTTGATGGGCAGCAACGATTGGAAACCTTATTCGACTATTTCAGAGGTGAAAATAGTTGGACCAGCCCAACCGCTGACATCGATCTCTATCCCTTCACAAGATTTCAAGATTTGGGAACGAACAGACAGCGTGCTATTCGCAACTATGAGGTTCCAGTTGCATACCTGCGTCATTACGATTCAGAAGACATTGAGAACATTTTTCTAAGAGTCCAGTTCGGGATGGCACTGACCGCGGGTGAAAAAATCAAGAATGGCGCTTCACCGTATAGAGAGTTAATCCGCGAGATTACGACCCACTCAATTTTCGCCACTCCGTGGGGTTCCAATTACAAAAACGCTTTGCACTGGATGCTGTCCACCAGCTTCTTTATGTTTACGTTTCGGAGCAATCCAAGGCCAAGAGTTGAGTATAAATCTGTGAGTGTGGAGGTCTATGAATCCCGGAGTGACGATCTGTCCTGACGCGTCAACGGTCACCTCAGCCGACGCCGCATCGAAGCGACCCATCGCTTCAATTCTGTCTCCAAAGACTCCGATATCTGCGGGGTACGCCGACGCACCAGTGCCGCCGACGATCGTGTCCCCTTTTAGTAGCACATCAAACAATTTGACAATGTCCTTTCGTCAAGCAACTTTCAGGGTTTGGAACCCAGTTCCAAATTCCCGCATTCGTGAGCCGAACCTATTTCAACGCCACGCTGCCGTCCTCTCGAAGAGGTGGAGGGTAAGCGGCCGGGTCGAACGGGTGCATCCGGGGAGCATTTTCGTTGAACATGATGCCCAATCCGGGTTTCTCCGACGGCGTGTACCAGCCATTTTTCAACTCGATGATTTCATCGGTCATATCCCGGCGCGGTGGGAGCTCCTCATCCACCGATTCCTGAACGTCCCACGAGGGCGAGGACGTTCCTATCGCAATACATGCAGCAGTGGCGATTGGACCCTGGAAATTATGCGGGCAAATTTTGATGTGGTGAGCTTCGGCGATTGTTGCGATTTTCTTCACGCCCGTAATCCCGCCAGCTACCGCAATATCTGGTTTGAAGAACGCAGGTTTTGCGAGCTGTGCGTATTCACGGAATTCCCAAATCCCCATATTCCGCTCACCTACTGCAAGTGGAAGCCGCATCTTGGAAGCGACATCGCCCATCGCGACCACCGAGTCTGGAACGATCGGGTCTTCGATGAAATACGGCCTCAGCCTGGCAACTTCATCACAGAACGCGATCGCCTCGTGCGGTTGCATGTTGCGGTGGATCTCAATTCCGATATCGAAATCCCCTCCGACTGTTTCGCGCACTGCTCCAACCATGTC
>Ga0066376_10003379_pt1 | contig 14313 bp, 11 predicted proteins | sample Knorr_S15_td_Bot_FD_77009 | JGI IMG/M metagenome (GOLD analysis project Ga0066376, IMG submission 77009) | Marine microbial communities from Southern Atlantic Ocean transect - Knorr_S15_td_Bottom_ad_5009_LV_A | ecosystem: Environmental > Aquatic > Marine > Oceanic | place: Southern Atlantic... | reverse complement strand
TGAATTCGGGAACATCTTTTGAACAACTGTCCACCGCCAGGGGACACCTGGGGTGAAACACGCATCCGCTCGGCGGATTGATTGGTGACGGCACCTCCCCTTTGACGACTTCGTGCGCTCTATTGGCCTCCACGGTCGGATCCGGTATAGGGACCGCCGCAAGCAGGGCACGAGTGTAGGGATGTAGGGGATTGTCGTAAAGCTCGTCGCACTCGGCGAGTTCGACCATATGGCCCAGGTACATCACCGCGACCCGGTGACATATATGCCGGATGACGCTGAGATCGTGGGAAATAAACAGATACGTTAGCTCGAATTCATCGCGAAGTTCTTCCAAAAGGTTAATAACCTGCGCCTGAATCGACACATCCAGGGCCGAAACCGCCTCATCGCAGATGATGAATTCAGGATTGAGAGCCAAGGCCCGGGCAACGCCGACGCGTTGGCGCTGGCCGCCACTCATTTCATGAGGATACCGGTCGGCGAATTTCGGGTTGAGACCACACAAAGATAATAGTTCCTGCACCCTTTTTTCACGCTCTCCCTTGTCGGCAATTATGCCGTGGACTTTGATTGGTTCGCCGATAATGTCGCCGATTTTCATGCGCGGATTGAGGGAGCTGAAGGGGTCCTGGAAAATCACCTGAATTTTCTCGCGGACCGGGCTCATTTCCTTTTGGGTGAGCTTGGTCAGGTCCTGGCCTTCGTAAAAAATTTCTCCTTCCGTCACATTTTCAAGCTGCAAAATGCAGCGCCCGATGGTCGTCTTGCCGCAACCTGATTCACCGACCAGACCAAGGGTCTCGCCCTTATTTATATGAAAGCTGAGGCCGTCGACGGCTTTGACCTGGGCGACGACGCGGCTGATCATGACCCCTTCGGTGATCGGGAAATACATCTTGAGATTTCTGACATCGACCAAAACTTCGCCGAGCTTGGCTGGGGAGGCTTGGCCGTTGGCAGTCGCAGCAACGCTGGTTTCCGGGCTCATGAAACCTCCTTTACCGGTTCTTGAAGCCGGCCTTTTTCGAAACAGGCGGCGGAATGGCCATCACTGACCTGTTCCAGGTCCGGGAATGCCTTGGCGCAGCTATCCAGGGCATACCGGCAGCGGTACCGGAACGAACAACCGTCATCAAGCTGCGTCAGGTCGGGCGGTTGGCCCTCGACCGGGTCGAGCTTATCCTGGCGCGGCTGATCCATGCGCGGGATCGAATTCAACAGCGCCAGCGTATAGGGATGTTGGGGGTTGTGATAGATATCCTGCGCGGTTCCCGTCTCGATGATTTTGCCTGCGTACATAACATTGACCCGGTCGGCATAGCGGGCAACGACGCCCAGGTTATGGGTAATAATAATCATCGACACGCCGAGGTTCTTGGTCAGTTCCTTCATCAGTTCCAGAATCTGCGCCTGAATGGTCACGTCCAGGGCCGTCGTCGGCTCATCGGCGATGATCAGTTTCGGCTCACAGCTCAGCGCCATGGCGATCATCACCCGTTGGCGCATGCCGCCCGACAGGTGATGGGGGTATTGATCCAGACGCCTTTCCGGGTCCGAAATGCCGACCATTTCCAGAAGCGACAGCGCTTTTGTCCGCGCCTCTTCCTTGGAAATGCCGAAATGCGTGATCAGGGTCTCCGACAGTTGTTCATTGATCGACAGCACCGGATTGAGCGATGTCATCGGTTCCTGAAACACCATCGCGATTTCTTTGCCGCGGATTTTGCGGATTTCTTCTTCACTGAGGGTCGCCAGATCGATGCCGTCGAATTTGATGTGACCACCGACGATCTTGCCCGGAGGCCATGGAATCAACCGGAGAATGGAAAGCGCACTGACCGATTTACCGCAGCCGGACTCCCCGACCAACGCCACGGTCTCGCCTTCATCAACAGTATAACTAATGCCGTCTACGGCTTTGACCGTTCCGGCCGATGTAAAAAACTGCGTCTTCAGATTCTCGACTTCGAGAAGTGTTACCACGTTCACCCCTTGGGATATTTTTATTCCGGAATGGATTTTATTATTGTTGTCAAAAACCTAGGGGTCACGCGAAGGGATGTCAATTGCCATTGCCATTTACCGAAAACAGGGGCGTTTTTATGTTGTTTTCGGGGCCATAATATGTTGATCAGAATGGTTGTGAAGCAGATGATCAACGCAGAATTTGGCAGCAAATTTCTAAATTTTATTCAATTAACAAAGGATTATTAAACCATGGCATCTGAACAATTCGATATAGGCCTGGCCATCCGCAAGGAAGTGCTGGGCGAGGAGTATGTGGACGCGGCGCTGGCCAAGTCCGATGACTTTAACAGGGACTTCCAACACATGGTGACCGAGCACTGTTGGGGCGGTACCTGGGGTCGCGGCGTGTTGACCAAGCAACAGCGTTCCATCCTCAATCTCGGCATGCTGGCGGCGTTGAATAGGCAGCATGAATTCAAATTGCATCTACTGGGTGCGCTGACCAACGGGGTCAGCCTTAAGGAAATCCGCGAGGTGTTGTTACAAATCGCCATTTATTGCGGCATTCCGGCAGGCGTTGAGGCCTTCCGCATCGCCCGGGAAGTGTTCAAGGCCGAAGGCATCGATGTCTCCAATATGGATTCCGAAGGGGTCGAATAATGTCGGCGATGCGCTTCGGCTTTGCCGGTCTCGGCCAGATGGGCGGTCCCATGGCCGCCAATATCGTTGCGGCGGGGTTTGATCTCTCGGTGTTTGATAAAGCCGGCACGGCCGAGCGTGCCTCCGATGGCGCAAAGCCGTTGGAGTCCCTAGATGCGCTTGTAGCCGTGGTCGACACTCTATTCCTCAGCCTGCCTGACGGGCCGGTGACACTGGCCGTTGCCCGCGACCTGGCGGCATTGCAAGATCGCGCCGTCTCGGTGGTGATCGATCTGTCCACCATCGGCCTGGAAGCGGCCAAGGAAGCCGGTCAAATCCTCGCCGACGCCGGTATTCAATATATTGACGCCCCGGTATCGGGCGGCCAGTCCGGCGCCATCGCCGGCACCATCACCGTTATGTGGGGAGGCCCCGCCAAGGTGCTGGAAATTCATCGGGACGTCATCACGGCCATCGCCAAAAATCTGTTCCACGTCGGCGACCAGGCCGGGCACGGTCAAACCGTGAAGCTGTTGAACAATTTCCTTTCCGGCACCGCCATGGCGGCAACGTCTGAAGCCGTTGCCTTTGGGCTGTCACAGGGGATAGAGATGAAATCCCTACTCGATGTGGTCAACGTCTCAACCGGTCGGAATACGGCGACCAGCGACAAATTCCCCAATCGTGTCCTCACCGGTAGCTATGACGCCGGCTTCAAGACCAAGCTTCTGACCAAGGACGTCGGCCTGTTCCTGGACAATGCCAAGGCCGCCGGCACCCCGACGGCGGTCGCCGAAACCGTCGTCGACCTTTGGCGGCGCTGCGACGCGGCCCTGCCGGACAGCGATTTCACGCGCATTTATGAATTTCTTACCGAAAAAAATCCGGATCAGTAATCTTCTTCCAACAGCGGAAAAGCGCTAAACACATGCGGCTCGGACATCGGTTCGACCGGGTGCAGGTAACTTTCATCCAGATCGGCGAAACCGGTGACGCCCAATAGCCCCAGGCAAATCTCAATTTCGGTTTCCAGCAGCTCCAGCATCCTGCAAACCCCGGCTTGCCCCGCCGCCCCCATGGCATAGCCCTGAAGCCGACCCAAGGCGACGGCATCAGCGCCAAGCGCCATCGCCTTGACCACATCGGTGCCGCGGCAAAAACCGCCATCGACAATGACCTCCGCCCTGCCGCCAACCTCTTTGACGACTTCGGGCAGGACCTCGATGCTGCCGCGGCCGTGATCCAGTTGGCGGCCACCGTGATTGGACACATAAATTCCTTCGACCCCCAATTCGACCGCACGTCCGGCGTCCTCGGCGGTGGCGATTCCTTTCAAGGCCAGGGGAATGTCGTGGGTGTCCTTGAACCGCTTGACCTGATCCCAGCTTAGGCTTTTCTGGTAATCCTCGCCCGTGGCCATGGTCCGGCGCGAGGTCGACATGTGCCCCTTGGCGATGTCGCGTTCCCGACGGCCGTAATAATCCAGGTCCACGGTCATGCAAAACGCCGTATAGCCGCAGGCGATAGCGCGGACCGCGAAATCATCGACCCAGGCGTCATCCCCGCGCACGTAAAGCTGAAAAATCCGGTGATTGCCGGGCGCATCTTCGGCGACTTTCTCCAGCCCCGGCTTACACACCGATGACAGGATCGACATGGTGCCAAATTCTCCGGCCGCCTTGGCCGGGGCGGCACCGCCATCGGAATGCAGGTCCTGCAACGATCCGATCGGCGCCAGCACCGCCGGGATGCGGAGCTTTTGACCAAACAACGAGCCTGAAATATCCAAACCCACGACGTTGTTCAGCACCCGGGGCCGGAACGCCAAGGAATCCAATCCCTGGCGGTTTCGCTTAACGGTGGTTTCCGTATCGGCGCCGCCGATTAGATAATCCCAGGATTTTTCATCCAGGTTTTTCTGCGCCGCCAGGACGATTTGATGCAGGGTTTTAAAATCGTCGGCCGTTTTGCTCATTGCCTCCGTGTGCCTCTATCTTAGGAATTAATCGTGCAGCGGCTTGGGGGCGACGATGATGCCATCGACATCGGCATAAAGATAATCGCCGTCGTTAATGACGATGCCGCCGAAATACAGCGGCACACCGGTTTTAGCGACCCCGTCGGTGCGCGGCCGCATTGGCGTGGTGCCGATGGCCTTGACGCCAAAATCCAGATCGGCGAATTCATGCTGGTCACGGATGCACCCGTTATAAACCAGCCCTTCCCAGCCGTGTTCCTGGGCCAAGGCGGCGATATTTCCGCCACATAACGCCCGGCGTCTGGAACCCTGGCCATCGACGACCAGGACCTTGCCGGCACCGCCTTCGGCCATGACCTCACGCACCCCTTTGTTGTCTTCAAAGGTCGAAAACGTCACCACTTGGCCGTGAAAGTGCGTGCGCTTGGCATAATCGAAAAACGTTGTCTCACAAACCAGTACCGTGAATTCGTGATCGTCGCAGATGTCCGCGGTGCGAATAATGTCGCCGTCTCGGGCCATGAAGATGTCCTTCCGGATTTATGTATTTTGGCTATTTGCGGCACACTTTAGGACACCGTATGGTGTCCGGCAAACGTCATTAAACCATCAGGGAGTACCCACCGTGAGCCAATTCGCCATATTCGTCACCATCAAGCTGAAACCCGGAAACACCGATGCCTTCCGCGCGCTGATATTGGAAAACGCCGAGGCCGCCATCCGCGACGAAGAGGTGTGCCAGCAATTCCAGGTGCTCAACGATGAAAGCGACCCGGACACCTTCTTCTTCTATGAAGTCTATACCGACGCCGCTGGCCTGGATAAACACCGCGAAACGCCCCATTACCAGAAATACATCGCCGCTTCCGATGCCATGATCGCCGATCGCAACATCCAGCGCTGCACCCTGGACGCCGTCAATCTCAAGGGCTAAGGCAGCAATGTCATGGCGATTGTGATTGTCACCGGTTCCGTTCCTTGAACCCGAATGCCAGGATCAGCGTGCCGGTCACCATTACCGCAGCCGTCACCAGCCAGCCGGCGCCGTAACCGCCGCTGGCGTCAACGATGGCGCCGAAAATGGGCGGGCCGATCATGCCGCCGAATTGGGTGCCAAAAATGGTATAGCCCAGCGTTGACCCGGCCAAGCGCGGTTCACTCGATTCCACCGACAAGGTTTGCAGCAACGGCGCGAAGGAGGCAATGCTCACCCCCAAGACCAACGCCAAGCCCAGCCCCAGGAGCACACCGTGACCCGGCCCCACCATCACCATCGCGACCAGGCCGACCACCGACGCCGCACCCATTCCCACCGTCAGTCCTTTGCGGCGGCCATTGAAAATGGTGTCGCTAACGACGCCCCAACCGATGCGGCCGATGGCGCTGGCGGCTTGGGCGATGCCGATGCCCAAACTGGCCATCGGTTGGCTGGCCTGGGCCACTTCGCGCAGGAATAGTGTCAAAAATGCGAAGAAGTTTGTCTGCCCGAAATTGTAACACCCGTTGATGAAGGTTAACCGGTTGATGTTCCGGTCCTTCATAACTTCGCGAATATTGGCAAGGAGACGCTGGCCCTTTTGGTGAACACCGGTTGACGGCAACCGGACGAGTTTAAGGCACACCACTCCATTCATAAAAATCAGCACGGCAACACCGGCCATAATGTCCCCCCAGGCAACGGCTGTCACCAACGCCCCATTGGCGGCGCCCAGCATGCCCCCTAAGGGGACGCCGACCTGTTTAATTCCCATGGCCGTGGCCCGGCGTTCCTGTGGAAACCATTCCAACACGCCCCGCGCCGTCGCCGGGTTGGAAATCGAATAGCCCATTCCCATCACCGCTAAGGCCACTAGCGCCGCCTCGAAGCTGCCGGCTTGGCTAAACAACAGGGCGCCGACAATCATGATGACGTGGCAGATGACCAGCGATTTGCCGACGCCGACCCGGTCCACCAGACCGCCGGCCGGGATAGAGATAACCGACTGGGCGCCGTAATACGTCGTAACGAAAAAACCGAATTGGGTGGCGCTGAGGCTAAGATCATGGGTAATGACGGGCGCCATGGTAAGCACCGAGACGATGCTGATGGTTCCGGCGACATGGGTCATCACCAAAATGCCGAGCCGCGAAGTCCAGGGATTTTCTTCGGCGGCCATCGATTAGTCTTTGGCTAAAGGTTTACCGTCAATGCCGTCGCAGGGCAAATCCAGATGGCTGAGAATTGTCGGTGCCAGATCAATGGCCGAGGTCGGATCTTCCGAACCTACGCCGACCCCGAAACCACCGCCCTGGACGATCAGGAAGGGATGCTGCTCGAATGGGCCAAGCCCGCCATGTTGACCGCAGCCGATCCTGGTCTCGGATGATAACGGGTTCTCGAAGGCTCCGTTCATGCCGGGAATTCCGAATTCGTTGGCGTCATCGGTGCGTTTGGGGGTCACCGAAACGGCGAGCGGTGAATCGGTACGGTGCCCGACAGAAATCAGGTCATCCCCGGCAAAAACCTGATCGACATCTTCGGCGTCCTTCAGAAATTCGACGATATCGCCGAGCCGCCCATGCGCCTCGGGCGCGACATAGACATGGGCGCTGAAGACGTTCGAGGCGACCACCACGTCATGGCTGCCGGGGCCTTCCTTAAGACCTGCGCCAATCAGCATCGATTCCAGGGGAATAATGCGGTCCACCGTTTCGTGGCCATGGTCGGAAGCGACAATCAGCAGCACCTCGTCGCCCTCCGCCGTTTCCCGGACTGCCTGGATGACACGCCCGGCATTGGCATCGGCCAGGGCCAGTATCGCCAGATGTTCTGGAGAACCCAACGGCATCGCGTGCTGGCTGTGATCTGGTTCACAAAACCACATCAGCGCTAAGGCGGGGCGGCGATTGGCGACCACCTCATCGCAAAACCGTTCCGTCATATCGGCATCGCCCGAAACATCGTGGCTGACCGACAAGCCCTCGGATTCCGGCAATGGCGTCAACCCCGGCCCAAAAGAACCGCCCCGGTGATAGACATGGCCATGGCCGTCCGGGTCCTGGAAATAGGCGGCGCCGGGCGAAACATTCGAAAACACGATGCCCCCACCGTAGTCTTTGAGGCGTTCGGCCAGGGTCGGCACCCGCAAGGTGCGCCCGGTCGCCTTGCGCAGCCGGTCGCGGAAATCCGGATGGCCGACGTTAAGCGGGACCAATCCCTCGCCTTCGTCAATGGCCATGCAGTTGCCATCCAACCCGTGGCGACCCGGCAGGCAACCGGTGGCGATCGATGCGGACGTGGTCCGCGTGGTAGCGGGAAAGACGCTCCGGTGGTTGGTGAAGGAATGTCCTTGGGCGGCTAATGCCCACAGGTTGGGGGTGGTGCCCTGGTGAACCATGTCGGCACGAAGCCCGTCACAAATAACGACGACGGCGCGTTTCATTCGCTTTTCTCCGCCATCAAGACTAACCCGTCAACGGCGGAAACGCCCTTATCTTTCCCTTGGCCTTTGGCCTTGACGATCAGCGGGTTGATTTCTGCCTCGACAACGCCATCGGCAAGCGCTAGTGCCGAGACCGCGACAACGGCGGCGGCCAAGGATGTCATATCCCCTTGCGCCTGACCGCGATAACCGCAAATTGTAGCCAGCCCGCGAACTTCGGCAATCATTTCCTGCGCCGTTTCCATATCCACCGGCGCGGCGCGCACCGCGGCATCATTGTATATTTCCGTCAACACCCCACCCACGCCCAGAACCACAACCGGCCCGGCGACGGCATCCAAACGATAGCCGACCAACACCTCGGCCAGCCCCGACTGCATCTGCTGCACCAGGACGCCCGCGATATCGGCTTTCGGTTGTGCCTTTTCAACGTTTTTAAAAATCTCCGCCGAGGCATCCTTAAGCGACGCTGCATCAGGGATATCCAAAACCACGCCGCCGGCCTCGGTCTTGTGGGTGATGTCGGCGGACAACACCTTGGCCGCGACCGGATAAATGAGATCCGGTGGCGGCGCGTCCCCCGCAGCCAGCACATGCCGCGGCGTGCAAGGTATCCCCAACGCCTCGAACACCTTCAGCGACGCCGCTTCGTCGAGGCGAACCCCGCCGCCGGCTTTTAATAAGGCTTTTACCGACGGCAGCAGAACCGGAACAGGCGCCTCTACAGGCCCGGTCCAGTCGAGATACGCGGAAACTGCATCTGCACAGGATTCCGGGGTGCGGAACCCGGCGAGCCCGGCCTCGGCTAGCGCCTTCAGGGAATCGCCCGCTTCCGGCACGCAAAAAACGGCAAGTGGCTTATCGCCCCCTCCTTGTTCAATAATCGGCTGCACCGCCACGTCGGGACGGAATTGCGCCGACGAGCCGACGACGCAGATGACCACGTCATTGCCGGTGTCCGTCAACAAATCCGCCAACACCGGGCCGTATACGTCAGGCCGGGCGCCGGCCATGGTCACATCAATGACGGGCGACCCCCCGACGCGGATCCCTAGTCCCTCCAAGCGGGTGACAACACTGGCGGGCGGCACGGCGAAGTCCACCCCCGTCAGGCCTAAGCGGTCAACCACCATGGCGGCGCCGCCCCCGGTGGTTGTCATTACCGCGGCGCGGCGCCCGGTTGCGGGCTTAAGGCCTGACACCAAATTCGGCGTCTCCAGCAGCGCTTCCAAGGTATCGACGCGGACGATCCCGTGGTGACGGAAAAAGGCCGTCGCCGCCGCATCGGGTCCGGCCAGGGCGCCGGAATGGGAAACCGCCATTTGTTGGCCGGCATCGGAACGTCCGATCTTGTAGGCGATCACCGGTTTACCCGCGGCATAGGCGCGCCTGGCGGCAAGGGCGAGGTCTTCGGCCCGCCGCAGCGTTTCCAGGAACAATAAAATCGCGCCGGTGTCGGGGTCATCAACCAGAAAGTCGACAACCTCGCCAACGCTGAGGTCGGATTCATTGCCGATAGATAATAGTTTTGAAAACCCGAACCCACGGGCCTGCCCCCGGGACAGCAACGCCCCCAACGCCGTACCGCTTTGCGAAATCACCGAGAACGGACCAGGGATCAGGCCGGGGGCTTCCAAGGCGGCGTTGGTGGTCATCCCCATTGCCGCATGCAGGTTGACGACGCCCATGGAATTGGGACCGATCAGGCGCAGCCCCCCCTCCCGTGCAGCAGCGACCATGTCGACTTGAAATCGTAATCCGTCTTCACCGGTTTCGGCGAATCCATCGGAATAGATGGAGGCGACCTTGACTCCGGCGGCGGCGCAGTCAGATATCACCCCCGGCACGGCCGGGCCGGGCACCATTATATATGCGTGATCGATGGGGCCGCCCGCGGCTTTGCTGGCGGCGGCGAGATCGGGCCAGGCTTTTTCACCCAAGACCTCTTCGCGTGCGGCATTAATCGGAAATACGCCGCCCTTGAAGCCGTGCTTGCGCAAATATTGCAACGGCCGTGCGGTGTTCTTGGCAGGATCACCCGAAGCACCGATCAGGGCGATGGTTTGGGGGGCGAACAGGGCCTCGGCAACGTTGGAAACGGGGACGGCGGTAGGCATGGCGAAAGCCTAGCTGGATTTCGGCGGGCGTTGGGAAAAGCGCCGATCAAAGATCCCCTCGGCGATCCTGTTTTTCAGGATTTCAACCGAACCGCCGGCGATCATCCAGCCCCTTGTGCGGCGGAAACAGTATTCGATCAGCGAGTCCTGACTGTACCCGGCGCCACCCAAAATCTGCATCGCCTCGTTGGCAGCATCAAACCCGGCGCGGTTGCAGTAGGCCTTGGCGATAGCGGTTTCACTGGCGTCTGGAAAGCTCTTGTCGGCGTTTGTCGCGGCTCGATACAGCAATAACCGGGCAGCATCCAACTGCATTTTCATGTCCGCGAATTTCCATTGCAGGCCCTGAAATTCACACAAGGGCCGGCCGAATTGTTGACGCGTCAAGGCATGTTCCCGCGCCACGTCGAAGGCGAATTGACCCAACGCCAGCGACCGGGCCGCATTACCCATGCGCTCCACATTGAAACCGGTGATCTGTTTCTTAAACCCCCCTTCGCCCAACAGCACGTTTTCCGGCCCGACGTACAGGTTATCGAAAAACAACGGCGTCCATTCATCGCCGGACATGTACCGGGTCGGTTTACCGTTGGAAAAGCCGTCCGCAGCCCTCTCGATCAACACCGAGCCGATGCCGCCGACGCCGGGGCCGAACCGCACGTACGTCAGAAAAAAATCGGCTTCCGGCCCGTGCGAGGTGAATACCTTGGAACCGTTGATCCTAAATCCGTCGCCATCCGGGGTCGCGGTGGTGCGCAAATCAGTGACGGCGGAACCCGCATCGGATTCGGTCATGGCGACGGCGATCAACGCCTCGCCGGCGAGCAGCTTGGCCAGCACCCGGCTTTTCTGTTCGTCCGAACCATATTCGGCCAAGACCCGGATCGGCCCAAAACTGCCGAACTGCAACACGTCGGCACTGCGCGGGCAAACGGAAGCGATCCGTTCGGTGGCGATGATGGCGTCCATCAGGTCGCCACCCTGGCCGCCGTCGGCCTCGGCAATAGTGATCCCTAATAGCCCGTGCTCAGCCATCAGTTTGGCGATATCCCATGGAAAGGTGCCTGCGTGGGCGCGGGCGAGCGCACCTTCGGCAAGGTAGCGTTCAGCGAAACCCTGAACGGAATCGCTGAACAGCCGCTGGTCCTCGGTTAATGAAAAATCCATTCGGGAACTGTGGCCCAAAACGCCCATCAAAAAAAGGGCGGGAAAACGGCGGCGTAAATAAAACCCGGGCTACTGTTAAGTGTTTAGCCCTAATGAGAATCCTTGGATCCGGTCCAACGCCTAGCCGGCTTGCGACGCGGGCATTAGGACATGCCCATATTTGATACCTCTTAGGCGGGTATCGTCAATGTAGGGGTAGCCAATTCTCAATTTTCAGGATTTTTGGAATTTGCCCTTTATTTTTTTTGAAATAGCCAAAAACCATCTGTAACGATCTCTTCCGGACGATGTCTCTTGATACCCATTATTTGGTCCTCCTTTACTAACTATAAGGGTGGACCAACTCAGTGGGGGAGGATCACTTTGATGGAGACAAAGGCACACGCGCAGTCATGCTGCGAACGTAAGAAGATCGAAAGATTGTTTGGCGAAGCCAAACTTATTCACTCCCTGATCAGGCTGAGACTTCGAGGCTTGGGCGGTGCCAAGGACGAGTTCCTGCTGACCGCGACAATCCAGAACCTGAAATGTCTCGCCAACATCGCCTCATTACCGCCACCAACCCCCGTAAGGGCCTAATCCATGAGCAAAAACGAAAACTAAACAGACAAAACACAAAAACCGCCCCGGCATCAACCTGAAGCGGAATACAAAAAGTTCGCTTTAAATATAAGGGGTATCAACTACGGTTTATTGGCTGAGTTTTTCAACAGCCTCGACCTGGAGCGGACAGACTGCCCTGGTTAGGGAAGGCGCTGGATTTCTCAACGTTAACCATACATGATCTGAAAAACAATTATCGGACGAGGTCGGAAAGAGTGACTGAGTTGAATGTAAAATTTGAACTTGTAGAAGCGTCGATCGACGACCTCCACGAGGCGGTCCGTGAGGGCCGAACAACATTGGTCCAAGTAGTCAAGCAATACATCACCCGTGTACAAGCCTACAATGGCGTCTCCAGTATGTTGGTCACCGAAGATGGCATGCCGGTGCCCAAGGCCCAAGGCGTGGTGCGCGCCGGGACACCTTTGAAGTTCCCGACGGAGACAATAAAGGCCGCGGAGATTCTTCCCGATCTCGACAAATACAAGGGTCCGCCCCTGGAGTTTGGCCGGATGGAAGCGACTGCCTCCAAGCCCGATGTCCAGCAGCAATTCGGCATGATTACAGACATTCCAAAGGCCGGTCAGGTTAACGCGCTGTCTACGCTAAACATCCGCGGCGAGCGGTCGGTGACCTGCTGGGGTGACTATGACCGCCATCCTGATGATGGGCCACTGCCGGAAGGAGCCCCACCGGTCTGCGAGATGTTTCGCCGGTTTCCCGATGCGCTAGAACGCGCCGCAGAACTCGATAGTGAATACGGGACCGATCCGGATCTCGATGCGATGCCGATGTATGGTGTGGTATTTTCCTTCAAGGATCCGTTCGATACTAAAGACATGCGTTCGACAGGTGGCGCCGATGCGGCCTACGACATTGATTTTCCGGCACGTGATCATGTCTTGGTTGAGCAGCTTCGTAATAAGGGCGCGATCATTTTCGCCAAAGCCGTTAACACTGAGTACAACGGTCGTGCGGGTGATCCGGGTGGACGACATACGCCGGACAAGGTTTTACCCTCGACCCTGGGTTATCAACGTGCGACGTGGGGCGGCAACCCATCCAACCCATACGATACCACTCGCTCGGCTTCTTTGGGGTCGAGTTCGGGCTCGGCGTTGTCGGTCAGTGCCAACCTCGTGATGGCCAGCCTCGGCGAGGAGACGCGCGCATCATGCCGCGGTCCGTCTAACCACAATGCGGTCTCACTTATATTGCCCCACAAGGCGATGCTGGGTTTCAATGGCGGCGCCATCGGCGCAGATATCTATTGCGACCGCGCGGGTATCCATGCTCGTTTGCTTGCTGACTGCGCGAAAATCCTCGATGCGCTGAAGGACCCTGAGGCGGGGTATTATGATCCGCGCGATCCCTACACAACGGTACCGCGATCCTCAGTACTCGACACGCCTTACGCCAGCCACGTCGTGCTCGACGGTGCCGCCGGGGCGCTTAAGGATGTTCGGCTCGGCGTAGTGCGCGAGTCGATGGTTTATCCCAAGGGGTCTCTGACCGAGAAGCCGATCGTTGACTTAGTAACGGTTGAAATCAAACAGATGCTCGGTGTCCATCTCGGTTCGGCGCTGGTCGAATCCGGTGATCCGCTGTGGACCCCGGATCCAGAACTAGAACAGATGAAAACCGATTTTCGCCATGCGTTGGCGAGGCTTTTGCCGGTTTTTATGCCGGATATCCTGTTCCGACTTGGACTCGATGGCACGCCGCTATTCAAGGAGTTTGCGGCGGCGATCAGGCCCACCGAATTTTTGCCGGGGAAGGTTTTCGGTGATGGCGACATGGATCCGATCGACTACTGCGTAGCGCTTGCCGAGGGAAAAATTGAAGGCCCCTCGAACCTCGATATCGCAACGATCCAGCAGCAGGAACTTGCCAAGACCTTTCGCTTTCACATCAGCCAGTACCTTATGCGTCGCGCGGAAGATTGGCGTGCCGCAGGTTTCCATGAGGCGCTGGACAACTGGGAACAGCTTAACATACGCTCGAAATTTTGGGGCGATGATCAGTGCGCCGCGTTCAAGAATTGGGAGGAAACGACTGATCCGCGTAACCCGCTCGACGGTCGACAGGGTGTCAATGAGCGGATCATGCTGCGTGAGCTTCTGCGTCGCGTCGACATGATGGTATTGGTCGAAAACGGGCTCGACGCCTTTGTCCGCTTGCACACGCCCTGGCCGCCAGGGATTATAGGGGGTCCGCCTCAGTACAATATCCTGCATAACCTGAGACCTGAAAGTCTCTATGGACCCAACGCGGGGCTCACAGAAATGTTGGTGCCTGCAGGCTATGTGACGACGGCCTTTGATCCGGTCTTCAAACTCAACGACGATGGAACGAAGTATATTTCCGCACCTTCTACCACGCCGACCGAACTGGCCCCACCGGGCCTACCGTTCTC
>Ga0066376_10003377_pt1 | contig 14314 bp, 15 predicted proteins | sample Knorr_S15_td_Bot_FD_77009 | JGI IMG/M metagenome (GOLD analysis project Ga0066376, IMG submission 77009) | Marine microbial communities from Southern Atlantic Ocean transect - Knorr_S15_td_Bottom_ad_5009_LV_A | ecosystem: Environmental > Aquatic > Marine > Oceanic | place: Southern Atlantic... | reverse complement strand
TGTTGAATAACCCCTCCGCCGCCGCCGCTTTTATTCTGTCAGCCACCGTTTCCGGTGAGCCTACGAAGACCAGGTTATGGTTTATTAAATACTCCACGTTGGCCATGTTGCGGGCAATCTCCGCCGATCCCCACTCTCCTCTCGTTTCATAGTTCTTGATCAGTCTTTCCGTATTCTCAAACCCGGCGTCGCCCACCCCAAAAACCTGACTGAACGCATGGGCGATGTGAGGCGTGGCTTTCTTCACGGCCAACTCGTCGGTTTCGTCCACATACACCAGTGTCCAGTATCCAATGTTGGGCTTTTGCGGGTGGCCCGCCTCTTTCCACAGGCGCAGGTACTCCTCATAGCGAGGCGCCGCTTCTGTTCGGGGAAAGAACAACAGGTAGCCCGTGTTGACCCCCTCTTGGGCCAAAAAGCGCAGCGTGGGCGCATCCCGCGACTGAATCCACATGGGCGGGTGAGGTTGCTGCTGGGCCTTGACCGAAAGCCGCACGTTTTTGTACTGGTGGAAAGGGCCTTCAAAGCTAAAGGGCTCTGGGTCGGCAAAAGCCGCTTTGACCAGGGAAACCAACTCCAAGGTCATCTCCCTACGCCGCTCAAAGGTCTCATCGCGGGAATCCCGGAAATGCGTGTAGTGGTTGTAGTACTCGGGGACGATGCCAGAAACTAGGCCCAGCTCGAGCCGGCCATGGAGTACATTGTCCAGTACCGCCGTCTCTTCCAGAATGCGGATTGGGTCGTAAAGGGGAGCGATGTACCCCATCGGTCCCAACCGGATTTTCTTGGTGACAAGCGCGCCGCCGGTGCAGAAGACGGTGGGTGACGTCATCCAGCTTTCGTGGGGCAGAAAGTGGTGTTCAACAGCGAATCCATAATCAAAATCCAACTCGTCGGCCAAAGCCAACTCCCGCCATAGCTGGTCGTAGCGATCCGAGGGCGCCATCTCCGGCCGGTTCCAAACATGGGAGAAATAAGCGAATTTCATTAGGCAGTCTCCGCTCTGCGTATTGGCCGCCAGCGCACATCGATCCAAGCCCGAATTATACGCTGCCGCATGGCTTAAACAAGTAAACACATTGCTCCAGGTGTATGAGGAGTGAAATCCCCTCCGGCTTTGTCGAGAGTTCCCGGCTTTGCCGAGGATGCTCGATTCGATCGGCACTCGATGGCTTCGCCGTCGGACCTAAATCCCCCATTGCGAAAGGGGGACGTTTTTGGTCACTCAGTTGGGATTGATTTTCGCCTGGCAGCTTTCGCTTTTGTTATATAGCCCTGGAAGTAGGCCGGCGCGTGGCCCGCAAGTTTTTCTCACACTGCCAGTCTACCGCAGAGAAGCCTACGATAGCGGCCCTGAACAAGCGGGCACACAGCGAATCCGAGGGTTAGAAGCCCCGTTGATTGCGAGGGAAGGAAAGTGGTGCTGGCACAACGAATCAGCCTGGTGCGCCGCAAACTTCTCTTATTTGATGGCAATCGATGCCCGCCGAAACCTGCTTCAAGTTCCGGGTGTTGACGATGTGACCGTTCGGCTGGGGGATCACTTTGCTGCCAAGGCCATCGAGGATGGGGTGAACTCGGCCAAGCCTTTTTCAGACTCGTTCCCCGACGAGGCCTGGGACAACCTGGAGCAACTCCGGGACCTGTTTCTCCGCAAGGGTTATATCGGCCGCCAAGAAAAATTCCTCCGGCAACTGATTAACGCTGGCCTGTCCTATGAAGAGATTTCGGGCCTCCGATCGGGTGACGTCGTAGTCGATGGCGAATCGTTCTGGATCCACCGGGATGGCGCCGAAGCAGTGCAAGTTGGACCGGCATCCGTGGCCTGGCGATATTTCCAGCGGCGGGAGGAGTTGGGCCTTGATTGCTCACCAACAGGAGCGCTGATACGAAACCTGAGGGACCAATCGGTGCCAGCGGAAATTCTGGAAACCTACTTCGCCCATTCGCGCACCGCGCGGGTCTCCGCCGAAGCCACGGGCACCCTCTGTTCAGTTTTGTTACAAGCGAGGCAAGCGGCCAGTGGAATAGCGTAACCGCTTCTGAGCAATTTACGGCCTTCCAACTTCATTATCCGCAATCACAACCATCACCATAAAAGGGGACAATAATGTTCAAAGTCAATGGCGACGAGATTTTTGTCATCGACGGCCACATGCACAACTGGAATGCCAGCCGGGAAAACTGGCTTAACGATTACGGGGAAGGATGGATCAAGTGCTTCTACGATTACCATTCGGGCCTGAGCCCAGAGGATTATGTGTGGCCTTTCGAAAAGTATTGCCAGTACGGTGAAGAGACCCTGGTCAAAGACCTCTTCCTAGATGGCCATGTCGACATGGGCATCCTAAATTCAACTAATCTCTTCGAGTTTTTCAAAGAAGGCTTCAACCCCATTGAGAAAAACAATGTGCTGAAACAAAAGCACCCGGACCGCTTCATTCTCTGCGCCGCCTTTGACCCAAGAGATGAGGAAGCCGGCATGGACAAACTGCGACAGACGGTCGAAGAGTATCCGGTGGGTGGAGTCAAACTCTATACCGCCGAGTGGCGGCAAGGCTCCAAAGGCTGGAAATTGAACGACCCGTGGGCCTACAAATACTTGGAGTTAACCGAAGAGTTGGGCATCAAGAACGTCCACGTGCACAAAGGCCCGACTATTTACCCGCTTAGCCGCGACGCCTTTGACGTTAACGATGTTGACTACGCCGCCACCGATTTCCCCAACCTTAACTTCATCATAGAGCACGTCGGCCTACCCAGGCTGGACGATTTTTGCTGGATTGCCACTCAAGAAAGAAACGTGTATGCCGGACTATCGGTAGCTATAGCTTTCATACATCCCAGGCCCAAATACTTCGCCGAGATAATAGCCAACCTGCTGTTCTGGCTGGGCGAGGACAAGATTCTATTCGGCAGCGATTATGCCATCTGGAGCCCCAAATGGCTGATCGAAAAATTAATGGCCTTTGAATTGCCCGACGACATAAAGGAAGAATACAAGGTGTCACTTACTCAATCGGTAAAGCGCAATATTCTGGGAGAGAATGCGGCCCGCTTGCACGAGATCGCCATACCAGCCCGAAAAGCCGCCCTCAGCAAAGACGAGATTGGCGTTCAACTAGCATCTGCCGGATAACTTCGCAGCATAAGGGACGTCGCACGGACCGTTAGGCGTCGACGCCCCCTTCTGCACAGCGGTTCAGATTATTTGTCAGCTTTTACTTTTTGACCTGGTAAAGGGGACCCCTAAGAACCTGGCCCGGCAAGGCTCCGGTGTGCTCTCCATTTTCCAGTAAAACCTCACCGTTGACGATCACATAGTTAATCCCAGTGGCACCCTGCTTAACGTGCATCTCCCCACCGGGGAAGCTGTACATGGGCTCACGAGGTGTCGATGTGATGGTGTCTGGGTCGAAGATGGTTATGTCCGCCGCCTTGCCCGCTGCAATGAACCCCCGGTCGTGCAAGTCGTGCATGATGGCGGTTTTTCCGGTCATGCGATACACAGCTTCTTCCAGAGACATCACCTGCTTTTCCCGCACCCAGTAGCCCAACAGGTGTGTGCTATAGGTGGTGCGGTCACCCTTGTCCGGTCGTGCGCCGCCGTCGGTGGTGCCGATAACGGTGTAGGGCGACCCGAATATCTCCCGCTGGGACTCCGTATCGTTGTTCCGGTCGATGACCTGGAAGCTGGTCCTTAGGTCGTCGTCCAAAACCAGGTCCAAGAAAGCGTCCATGATGCCCTTGCCCTGCTCCTTGGATATTTGTTCGATGCTCTTTCCGCTGTATTGCCGGTTCCTCTCCTCGTGGGCCATATAGACCTCAACCAAATCCCAGCGCCGGTTGAAGCTCATCCGCCGCGTGCCCCGCTCCGCCTGATAGGAGTGGGTTCCTTCTGTCTCGACGCCTTCAAGACTCAGTGCCCGGCGTATCTCCGGGTCACGGAACGCCTGGATTCTCTCCCGCACCGGTTGGGCCATTACCGAATCCCAGGTCGTCATGCCCTGGAACACGGTTGTGGGGCTAATCATGTCCTCATCTTCCAGACCACCCAACCCTGCCCGAAGGTCGAAGATGGGCCCGGCCGTGGCCGACAGCCAGGATGCGTAGGCTCTGGTGCCAGACTTGAACGCATCCTCTAACATTTGAAGGTGTTCCTTCCACTCGTCGGGTTTGTTTAACTCTTGGGCCAAAAGATTGTACATGGCGGGTCGACCCGTCCTACGGGACAACTCTTGGGCGATGAGTGCTGGGGTTTTGTAGCCACCGGCTGCGCCGCCACTCACTTGGAATACCCCCGTGCCCATCTCGCCCAACACACTGCCTACGGCGTATCTCTCCTCATCGCTGGCGACAGAGGATGGTACTTTGACGCCAAAAATCTCTTCACCTTGGTCGGCGAAATTGCCTACGCTGAACCCCAGAGCCCCGGCCTGAATCCCCTCCCGCACTATGCGCTTCATAGCCTCTATCTCTTCGGGGGTCGCGACACGCTCTTGCGCTGCCTCGCCCATAACGTAACGCCTGACCCCGGAGTGACCAACCAGGCTACCCACGTTTATGCCACGGTTTCGACCCACGGCATCGAGGTATTCTGCAATGGATTCCCAAGCAAAATCCACGCCCTTTCGCTGGGCCGAAAGTGGAATTCCTTCCATCTTGTCGAACATCTGCATGTACCAGTCTCCATCCCCGGGCCGGGCCGGCGCTAACACAATCCCGCACTGGCCCACGATGATGGAGGTATTGCCGTTCAGGGAAGTGGAATTGACAATCGGGTCCCACATACACTGTGAGTCGAAATGAGTGTGATGGTCAATGAAGCCGGGAGCCACCACTCGGCCCTCAGCATCTATGGTCCGTGTTGCGGACTCGTTGAACTTGCCGACTCCAACGATTTTACCGTTGGAAACCGCCACGTCGGCGTAAAATCCCGGACCTCCCGAACCGTCTATGACTCGCCCGTTTTTGATAAGCAGGTCGTATACCATTACGCTTCCTCCCATTGGCTCCGATAATACGGAGCGAATTCCAAGTCGAGTCGCCAAGGTCGCACGTTTCCTTGAGGCAACGGGTTCACGTCTTGAGGGTCGATGTCGATAGTCGTACACTATGCGATATTTAGCCGAAGGTCAACACAATTAGTTACCTCAGCAACTTAGATTTCAGATTCTCGAACTCATCACGGATCAGATAGCCCTTTTCCAACAATCCAGCCAATCGCTCCAGTTAGTCGATTGTCGTGTTCCTTTGATTGCCATCGTTGGGCAGCGCTACCAGGCTGGGATCAGCCTTCTTTATGTCGGATAATCCGCGTAAACCCATGGCGATGTCGAGTTCGTTACGGAAAATATTTAGGACGTGGCTCATACCGTCCTCACCGCCCACTGGCAGTCCCCCCAAATGGGCCGGCCGATGAACACCGCTTTGGCCCCTAGGGCTAGGCATTTCAACACGTCGCTTCCCCGGCGTACGCCGCCGTCAATGTACACCTCAGCGCGGTCGCCAACGGCCTCGACTATTTCAGGGAGCATTTGTATGGTTCCAGAGGTCCCATCCAAAGCGTGTCCGCCGTGGTTTGAGACCACCAGTCCCTCCACTCCGTATTCTGTGCATAGCCTGGCGTCTTCGGGTGTCTGGATGCCCTTGATGATTATGGGCATCTAGCTTAGGGAGCGCAGCCACTCCAAATCCGACCAGTTCAAAGCTGACTCGAAGGAGTCGACAAAGTTGTCCCAGTTGGGGAGGTCGGGCAGTTCGACGTCGACAAAGTTCTTTAAAATCCGCTCAGGGTCCAGAGTATAGGCGTAGCGGTCCTCCCGTTCCGTTGACCTTGCGCCCAAATTGTCCACCGTTAGCATCAAGGCCTTGTACCCGGCTCTTTCAGCCCGGCGCACCAAAATCTCCGTAAGCTCCCGGTCCTTGAAAAAGTAAAGCTGGAACCATAACGGTCCCGTCGCTACTTCCGGTACCTCTTCGATGCTGTAGCTGGATGCGGTGTTGAGGCTCAAAATCGTTCCAGACGCGCCAGCTGATCGTGCCGACGCGAGCTTACGCTCGGGGTGGGCCCGTTGGTGGGTCCCGGTGGGCGCCAACATGATCGGGTAGTCTATTCTTTGCCCCAGCACCTCGGTCGAAAGACTCCGGTTACTCACATCGGCCAGCACCCTGGGCCGTAGCTTGATCGCGTCTAATGCAGTCAGGTTGTTGGTGTTGGAAAACATGGTCGGGCCGCCGTAGGTGCCAAACAACCGATCGAAAAGGGCGCTCGGCATCGTCTGCCTGGCCCGTGCCGCATAGTCGGAAATTGTCAACAGGGGTATTTGGGTAGTCATCGGCTTTCTTCCACTATATCGATACCAGGATGAAATTTACCTGGTGCGGGTAAACACCTATATGAGTCTCATCCGGGAATTATAATAGTCTGCCGTGGTTACCTCTCCCACCAAAACTCAGTGGGTGAACCGAATTTTGAATTAACAAGGTGCGCAGCAGTTAGGGCCCACATGCTCCGGTGGGATTTCACTGTTTAGTTTTCCACCCGTCAGCTTGCTGGGGCCGTTAGGCACCTCTCCGAACCAAGGCCAAGCAGCACGCCGTTTAATGTCATGGGGTATCCGATGCGATCCAATCGGCGACCCGTTCGCCGATCATGATAGTCGTCAGGTTAGTATTGGCGCGGATTACGTCAGGCATTTCCGAGGCGTCGGCCACCCTAAGTCCCTCGATCCCACGGACTCGGCAATACTGGTCGAGCACAGCCGGAGGGTCACTGTCCGGTCCCAGCTTGCAGGTCCCCGACAGGTGCTGGCCGATGGTAACGTTCTCCAGCAACCAGGCGTCCAATGTCTCATCAGATTTTAAGTCCTCTTCCGTTGGGGAAATCAGGCTGTCAACGATGCTACTGAAGGACGGATGCTCCATGAAGCCGATGCTCATTCGGACAGCCTCTCGCAACCGTTCTGTGTCCTGGCGCTCTTGGAGGTACCGGCAATCTATATAAGGCTGGACGCTGTGGTCCGTTGAGGTTAGCTTCACTTCGCCGGAACTAATAGCCAGTTCCATGATGCAGGTGAACCTTATCCCTTCTTCCTCCAACGGGTCTCCACCCAAAGGCGTAGAGAAAGATGAAGGCAGGATTTGCATGTCGTTCCGGAGGTCGGACCCGGTAGCTGTGTAGCGAAGGACAGTCTGCATCCGTGGCGCAGTAGCGTCCAAGGGAAAGTCATCCTTAACCTTCACCCTTACTGCTACGATAGGGTGGTCCCGCAGGTTCTGGCCGACGCCGGCCAGGTCATGCACCACCGGGATGCCCATTTCTTTCAGGTGTGCCTCCGGGCCCACGCCGGAGAGCATCAGCAATTGGGGTGAGGCGATTGCCCCGGCGCTAAGCACTATCAGGTCGCCTTCAACGACGACTCTCGCCGCCGCTCTCAACCTCAACGCCAGTGGCTCTTTTACCCTCGAACAGAATGCGCTGAACCTGAACATTGGCCCTGATGGTTAGGTTCATCCGGTGACGGTTGGGGTAAATGTAGGTCAAGGCGGTGCTCATCCGCATCCCATTGGGATTGTTCATCGGGATCGGACCCACGCCGGTGGCATCGGGATGGTTGTGGTCGTAGGTCTCTGGATAACCGGCACTGACACAAGCGCCAAAGAACGCCTCCTGTAGTGGCAACCAATCCTCGCGCTTGTGCCGCCGAACCGGTATCGGGCCGTCGAAACCATGGAAGTCGTCCCGTATGTCAGTGCCCGTCTCCAACTTTCTAAAATACGGGAGGACATTTATGAAACCCCATTCGTCATTCCCGTACGACACCCAGCGGTCGTAGTCCTCTCTCCCCGCAGGAAGACTTGTCCGTTTATGGCGCTGGTTCCGCCCATCACCTTGCCCCGGGGCACGTTCACCGGCTCGGTCTGAACTGCTGAGCCCTTGCCGAAAAAGGACCAGTTGTGGGGTGCCCCCATCTCCGAAGCCGCAGGCACGTAACCGTGCTTGAGGTCGTCCGGTAGGTGCTTCAAGTCCGGGTAGTCCGGGCCAGCTTCCAAGAGCAACACGGAGCGCTCCGGGGATTCGGCGAGTCGGGAAGCCACAGTGCCTCCCGCCGACCCGGCTCCGATTACGATAACGTCATATTTCATAGCCCCTCGCTTTGCATCAAGCTCGTTAGATTTAACTGTGTTTCTACCGACAAAAGATGCGGCTACCAGTCATGCGTCTACCGGTTAACCGGAAGATTCGTCTCGCTCCGAAAGGCTCATATGCCTTGCGAAAATTCCTCAGTTATTGTCACGCCGACAATCCCAAGGCTAATGCCAGAGTCGTTGCGGAGTTTTCGTCCAACTAGAGAATCTCCTTCAACTAGTCATCGAGATTCAGCAGTCGGGTCCAGTTTGCGCTCAGTACTGGCCCTCTAAACCCGTGGTTGAAGGGCCGCCGGGACAGGCTTCCACCGTGGGTTCCAGGACCACTGAGGGAGGCGTCAGAAGAGTCCCCTCAAAGACCGTTTGCCAGCGTTGGATGGTTTGGACACATTAGGTCTGGCCAAGGAGCCCAAACTTAATCTTCGGTTACACCTGAGTCGTCAGGCGAGTCCAATCAGGTCAACTATTTTGGTCGACCACGGATTTCCTAACTGGCCGTGATCCAGGCTGATTTCGAAGTGATTGTGGCCCAAGCGTTCCATGGCCTCGACTTTCCCCGCCTCCGATTCCAGGGCCTTTAACATCGCAACATGCTGATTGCGCAGGTTCGGAAAGTCGTCCCCCCCGATTTCCAGGAAGAAGGGCGTGGTATTGCCGACGGTGTGGTTGATTGGGCTTGCGTCGCAGGCATCCTCCGACACCGATAGGAAAGCTTCCCGACGGTCTGCAGGGGTATCCATCACATCGAAAACCCCACTCACCGGAAAACATCCCTTTATCACGTATGAGGGTAGCCCGAATTGAGGCAGCCGGTCACGCTGCAGGGAAATTAGTGCCGCCAGGTGGCCGCCCGCCGAATGTCCGGCTAAAAAGATGCGATGGGGGTCTCCGCCGTAACCCGAAATGTTCTCATACACCCATTTCAGTGCGTTCCGGCAATCGTCCACTTGTTCGGGGTATTTGGCGCCAGGGGCGAGGCGGTAGCCGACGGTCACAAAAATGGCGGGCGCTGCAGTAATCGGAGGAGCCATGAAACCGAGGGTGTCTTTGTGGCCTATAACCCAATACCCGCCATGCAAGAATACCAAAACGGGCACCCCGCCAGAACCGGCATTCTCGGGCAGGTAGAGGTCCAGTTTTTGGCGGTCGTCGGTACCGTAGGGTATGTCGAGATCACATTTGACATTGTTTCGGGCCTCTTTTGACCAGGCCAAAGCCTTTTCGAGGTACTCTCCGGCAGTGAGTGACGAACGAGATTGCGATTCAGTCGGCTCAGGCATGATCAATCACCCACTCATCTATTATCTATCGTCAATTGAGCCTCTAGCAAAAAAGGACAAACCGACAAAGCCGATTGCCGTTGGAATCACCTGCCGATCTATTGATTGACCCCAGCATGCCCGAGTAATTATATGAACCCTCGGTGGGAGGGAGCGAGTACTTTTATAACCTCTCGGGGTGGCCGTCCGGAAGGAACCAGGTCTTCGCTATCGCCGATGGGGTAGTAAACGTCCGCCTCAAACTTCGCTTTTACGTCGGGCAGCATGTGCTTTGAGACCACAAAGTTTACCGGAATGTTGTACTGTTCCGAAATTGCTCGCTGTCCGCTGAGCGGACGGTCGGAACAACTGCCGATCAAGAACCCCTTCTGTTGGACCCTTCTCACCATTTCGATGGTCAGAACTCCAGGCGGGTCGCCTACGTCCAGGGTGCCGTCTATGTCGAAACTTATGAGTATAACCAAGTAGGTTCCTCACTCCTTAAAACCCGAGGTGACGTATTGTAATTTAACCCTTAAACAAACCGCTAAACTTGCGACGCCTAGTCTAGGCGGGAGTAGCGCTCCACACGGTAAAGTTGCCGCCCAGGGGCATGGGACCGCCGGAAACGGCAATCTCGGGCTTTACCCCCGTGATAGTTCGGGCGCCCGCCAGTCCCTGCAACTGCTGGGTACAGTCGGTGTGCATCCAAAATCGACTGCGGCCACTGCCGATGTTGCCTCCGCTGGGCAGAATCGGGTTGGAACCCTCAATGCTAATGTCGGTTTGGTAGAAGTCCAGGGCGTCCCCAAATTTCATGCCCCGATAACCCAGGCCTTCAATGTGGAACTGGTGGAATAGAGCGAAACCATCATACATGTTTTCGAAAGACAGATCGTTTGCCGTGATACCAGCGCCTTCGTATATCTTCCTCCCCGTCCTAGCGGTCTCAGCTGCTACCTCATCCAGGGTTGGAGTGAGGCTCCTGGCCGTGGTCTTGCTTGACGCATGGTTGAGTATGTAGACGGGTTTCTGCTTCATGTCCTTGGCACGCTCAGCCGTGGTGAAGAGGTAGGTTGCCGCCACCATGATGGGTATGTAATTGTTGAAGAGGCTCGCTGGCTTGGCTATCCAACGTGCGGCCAGGTAGTCCTCCTCCGTTAATTGCTCCGGCCGGTGCTGGGCCCAATAGCCTTCCGGCAACAACAGGCCGTTCCTCCCAGAGTTGGACATGAAGGGGGCCATTATATCGTGGGTCTTCCCGTATTTCCGGCAGTATTCGGCAAACTGCAGGGCCGTACCATAGGACCTCGGAGGACCCCAGATTGTCCGCCCCGGCCCAATTGCGTAAGTCCCCGGAACAGTGTCTGCAGCGCTGATCCCTCCCTGATTGTACCGGCCCTACAAGTTATGCCAACCCTTGAGCACCAGGCAGGTGTTGGCGAGGCGATCACCCACCGCTTGGGCGGCAACCACCACGGCATGGGACATACATCCCGGACCGTACATGGTGAATTTGACATTCTCCAACTCCGGCATGTTCTTTAGAATCCACTCAGCGCTAAGCTTGGCGATACCGTCCAACGGGTCGCTGGTCTGATTGTAGGCGTTGACGACGTCCATCGGGATGGAATCGCCCCCCTGCCAGTGTGCTCCCGTGGTGGTCTCGGGGACAATGACTAAACCGTCAACTTGGTTCGGCGTTACCCCCGCATCTTCCATGGCTCTTCTGAGGGCAAGGATGCTAATAGCGCCCACGGACGTCTCGGGCTTCCCATCCCAACGCCTGGTAGTCGGAGAGTGCCCTATACCCACGGCGGCTACCTTCGCCCGGTGTTCCCATAACCCCAATCCTTCTCCGATTCGATGCATGGCATCAGGAGCATTCTGAGTGGTCATTTTACACTCCTTTTTAGTGAGTTTTTATGTACTTAGGGAGAAATGGGTCTAGCCTACTACCCGCCACTAGGGGACCTTTTGACCGTTTGGGGTCACTCCGTGTTTCTAGACTCCCGTCCGGATTCCTGACCTCAATGACCCAGTCTCCGTGTACCTGGATTCCTTCCCGGTCGGATTGTACGCCTGACCCGACCATGGGTTTCGACTGACACCCGATAAAGGCCGACAAGGCCAAGACCGCCAACACCAAGGTTAGCATTCGCATAGTTCATTATCTCCACTCGAAATTAGCATCTGTGCCATTTTAAGGCAACACCGCATCGTGTAGTTGGCCATCACCATGAATCTGAGAATCCGATGGCTTCCGGTTGCAAAGGAATCCTAATCATCAAAACTCGAAATCCCCGCAATGACGTTCCAAAGTTCCAAGCTGAGTTCGGTGTTACCGAAGAAGAACCCGACGGCCCACGGGAAGGGCTTGCCCGGCGACTCAGCGAACGCTGTCGCCACCACATTCCTAGACCTCAATACGTCGGGGCTGACCGGGCGCACCGAGAAGGTACGCCCGTCAATGTCAACCTCTATTACTTTGACCTGTTGAACCATCACTTGTAGGCCAGGTATTCGCTGGGCTTCATGCCGGTCTTACAGACGCGCCATATATTTCCGCAACTAGACAAATACTTCACTTGTGACTAATATGGCCTCCAACCCGGGTTCTATTTTTGGATTGAAGGAACACAATGCCATACGTTCGACACACTATGATGACTTTCGACCCGTCGAATTACGATTCCATAATGTCCATTGCAGACAGTACGCGAGAAGCCATGACAGGGTGGTCTGGATTAATATCCGTACGTGCCGTCCGTGTGGCTGATAACCGTATGATTGTTACTGGCGCATATGTAGACAAAGCAGCAGCGGGTGCGAATGTTGAAAACGTAAGAACCAATTTCGGAAAGACGGGCGAGTTCATGACAGAGCCACCCGTACAACGTGAGGGGGAAGTAATCTGGAGTTATGACGCTGACGATCAGTCGGCGTAGGCCGGATATATTAGGCACTTAGTCTATGGTTTTGACACATCTAAATATGATGCTCTGATGTCTTACTGGGACACCACTACGGAAACAGCTCGTGGAATGTCTGGGGTGATTCAGGTCCGTCTCGTACGGTGCCAAGAACCCAATAATCGAATGTTTCAAACCGGTGTCTTCGACTCCAGAGCATCTGCCGACGCAGGGTCGGAGGGTATGAAGGGCGTTATGGTTGGCATGGACGAATTTATCATTGATGACCTGACTATTTCCGGGGTTGCCCAGTTCGAAAAGAACATTTCCGTAAGGGGAGGGGAAGTAGTCTGGACTTGCGTTCCATAAGCAGCTCCGGTTCGTTCCGCGGGTTGCGCCATGCGTATGCAACCCTGGCGTTGAAGAAAAACATCCATCCGAAGATTGTGTCTGAAGCCCTGGGCCACTCAAAGATTGGTATCACGCTCGACCTGTACAGCCATGTCATACCCGACATGCAGCAGTATGCGGCGGACGCGGTGGCCAATCTGCTGAAGCGGGAGCCCCAAACCGGCTGATACAATCTCCCAAATCAAAACGGGTTGTGTACAACTTGTGTACATTTCGCCAACTGGTGAAAATGGAGGAGATATCATGCCGTTCGGAGGCAACGACTGGTTGGCATTGACTCAGGAGCCCACCCTGGAATCCGATCTCCCCATATGCGATCCCCATCACCACATGTGGGACCGCCGTCCGGTGCGCATCCCGTATCAGAAGTACATGCTGGACGAGTTATACGGCGACCTGAACAGCGGCCACAATGTAGTCTCCACCGTGTTTGTTGAGGCCAGGGCTATGTATCGTCCGGACGGTCCGGAAGAAATGCGCTCGGTGGGCGAGGTGGAGTTTGTCCAGGGTATGGCCGCCGCTGGGGCCACCGGTCTTTATGGACCAGCAAGAGCATGCGCCTCTATAGTGGGGCATGCCAACCTTAACTTGGGCGATGGCGCCGCTCCGGTCTTGGAAGCATTGCGGACTGCCAGCCCCAACCGGTTTCACGGCATCCGCCACGGCCTGACCTGGGACGCGGACCCCCGTATCCCCAATGGCACCTACGACCGGCCTTCACAGTTGACCGAAGACAGCTTTCGAGCCGGGGCCCGGGTGTTGGCGCGCATGGGACTATCTTTCGATGCTTGGCTGTACTTCCCCCAATTGCCGGATCTGGCGGACTTCGCCCGGGCGATCCCGGACCTAACCATCATCCTCAACCATGTGGGGGGCATTTTGCGGGTTGGTCCCTATGCCAATCGGGACCACGAAGTGCTGCCCGCTTGGCGGGAGGGTCTCGCAGCGGTAGCCCAATGCCCCAACGTCTACGTCAAGCTGGGAGGCATCGGACAACCCCGCACCGGGTACGATTGGGCCTCCAGGGACATACCCATCGGGTCTGAGGAACTGTCAGAAACCATGGCTCCATACATGAATTACGTCATCGAGCAGTTCGGACCCAGCCGGTGCATGTTCGAGAGCAACTTCCCACCGGATAAGGTGGGCCATTCTTACAACGTGCTGTTCAACGCTTTCAAGCGTTTGTCTCAAGGCTACTCGACCACCGAAAGAGCCGCGATGTTTCATGACACCGCGGCTCGTGTCTACCGGATAGATGTCTAAAATGTTGTCACGGTGTGTGAGGCTGACTACGACAGGTTACGAGATGACCATTTGTCACCGTGACAGCATTGGGCATCTAGGGAGGAGCGTAAAAATTAAAGCTATCGTAGGCGAGAAGGGGTTCTTTCCTTGCTAAACACATCCTCTGGAAACACCCACTTCACTGAGGTCGACCTCGACTTCCTGATAGGAGAAGCGGCCCCTCAGGCGTCGAACAAGGTAAGGCTAAGGCAGATGATTCTGGAGGAGCAAGAATTTCGCCAAGCCATCGTGGGAGACGAAAGGGTCTTTCAAAGGGTGATCAGCGATGCGGAG
>Ga0066376_10003375_pt1 | contig 14322 bp, 11 predicted proteins | sample Knorr_S15_td_Bot_FD_77009 | JGI IMG/M metagenome (GOLD analysis project Ga0066376, IMG submission 77009) | Marine microbial communities from Southern Atlantic Ocean transect - Knorr_S15_td_Bottom_ad_5009_LV_A | ecosystem: Environmental > Aquatic > Marine > Oceanic | place: Southern Atlantic... | reverse complement strand
CGGCTTCGATTTCTGCCGCAACCTCACGCTCTGTCACCCCGACTTCAATCGCATCGACACCGGCTTGAAAACCTGCTTCTGCGATCTGATAAGCGTATCGAATAACCTCAATTTCAGCCGTCGATTTCTGCGCTCGTATATCACACAGGTCGTTTTCCACATGCTGCCATGCCACATTCGGCAGGGCGGCCTGCAAAGCAGCCAGTACATCGGCGGCGATCAACCCCTGTCCCCCAACACCGGCACGCCGTACAGCAGGAATGTCTACACCGATATCGGCCATGATATCGGTAACACTCTGCATGGTGGAGTAAGGGTAATCCTCATCGGGATGGGTAAACTCCCGCAGGATACGTACGTCGGGAATCTATCCGGCCATGAGCGCATACTGGTCGCTCTCATGGCCTACCAGCATGACCGGGGGCCCTTCCCTGGGCATGAGAATAATCACCGGTTCAAGATGAACCGGAAAGTTCGCCAGCCACCGGGCATGGGCCGCCCCGAAGGTCGTCCGATCATCGGCATACGCCAGCAACAGATCAAGCCCCTGTGCTTCCATCATAGTCTGGGCTTTTGTCCAACGCTCCGGATATTCCGATGAGGGTATCACGGGTTTATCAGGTTGTTCTGCCAAAGTGGATCTCCATGAGGTTTAGATGCAGAATGGATCACGGTTTTTCAGGTGGGGCGAAACAGAACATGTTTACCTCGCCGACCAGCCGCCGTCCACGGTCAGGGCATGGCCGGTCACGAAAGACGACGAGTCCGAGCCTAACCACAGCGCGAACGTCATCCGCTTTTGTCACACCCGCCGGTGACGACAGCAACTTTAGCACTGTAATCGAAGGTCATATAATTCCCCTGAATCCCTCTGGATGGATATTGGAAATGTAATAGGGTAATAAAGAAGAAAATCGTCATTCAAAATTGAAAAATCAACCATTCTTTATATCCAATCGCTCTCATACCCTAGTCTGCTGTCGGATTATGAAAAGTATTCTCTCAAAACAGTATGTTGATGTTGAAATCGAAGACAAGATGTTTTATACTTGTATTGTACTTAAATTAGCACCCAATTGTCAGACTCAGGTTTTCTAATTCACCAACTCACCTGTACACGCACGGCGCGCCGTGCGCCTCCAACCTATTCTTTCACCAACTCACCAACTCACCAACTCCAAGATTTCCATGCCCCATATCATCATTCTCGACAAACTAGCCCCGGAAGGGCTCGAACTATTGGATCAGACCGATAATATCACTTATGACGTACGTACTGGCTTGAGTGGCAACGACCTGCGGCAGGCGCTGCTTGAATACGACGGCGCCATCTGCCGGAGCGGCGTAAAGATCACCACGGACACGCTGGGAGGCAATCGGCGGCTCCGGGCGATTGTGCGCGCCGGTGTCGGTACGGACAACATCGAAAGAGACGCGGCCACCCGTCAGGGCATCATCATCATGAATACGCCGACGGGTAATACGCTCAGTACGGCGGAACATACATTCACGTTAATGGCGGCGTTGTCACGCAACATCGCGCCAGCACATCAGAGTCTGATTGAAGGGCGTTGGGATCCCAGCGCATTCATGGGTACCCAACTTGCCGGTAAAACGCTCGGTATCGTAGGTCTGGGGCGTATCGGTCAGGAAGTGGCCAAACGAGCCCTGGCATTTGAAATGCATGTGATCGGTTATGATGCGTTCGTCTCTGCAGAACAAACGGTCAAATACGGCATCGAATACGCGGAACATGTGCATGCCATGTTACCGAAAATAGACTATCTGACGGTCCACACCCCGCTTACACCGGAAACCCGGCATCTTATCAGCCGGGCTGAGATCGACTTGCTCAAACCGGGCGCCCGGCTGGTCAACTGTGCCCGGGGCGGTATTTACGATGAATCCGCTCTGGTAGAAGGACTCAAGAGCGGCAAGTTAGGCGGCGTAGCGCTGGACGTGTATGAAGAAGAGCCCTGTACCGACAGCCCGCTGTTCCACATGCCCGGCGTCCTTTGCACGCCGCACCTCGGCGCCAGCACTGAAGAAGCGCAGACTTACGTCGCGATGGAAGCCGTAGAACTCCTGGTCAACTATCTGACCACCGGGGAAGTCCGTCATGCGGTTAATACGGCGTCTATCGATCCCAACACGTTGCGAGCCTTACGCGGATATCTGGATGTGGCGCACCGACTTGGCATCCTTCTTGCGCAATGGCACAGTGGGGGAGCCTGTGCGTGTCGATTGACCTATAGGGGACAGGTGACCGATGAAAATACGCGGTTGCTGACCGCCGCTTTCTGCGCCGGATTGCTAAAACAGGCGCTGGATGAAGAGGTGAATATCGTCAATGCAGAGGTCTTGCTCCGTGAGCGCGGTATCGAACTTTCTGAATCCAGTCGTAGTTCGTCCGGCGTTTTCAGCTCAGCCATCAGTGCAGAAATCGATTGCAGAGGGACGATCTATCGCGCCGAAGGGACGGTCTTCGGTAATAATATGCCCCGATTGATCCGTCTGGGAGAACATCGTCTGGAGGCTTATCTCGATGGGAATCTTCTGATATTCACCCACAATGACGTGCCCGGCATCATCGGCGCCATAGGGACCACGTTGGGTAAGCATCAGGTGAACATCGCTCAGATGGCTGTAGGCCGGTTAGGCGAGGCGCCGGGTGGCGAAGCCATCGGTGTGCTCAATCTGGATCAGGTTGCCCCGAAAGAAGCGATTGATGAGGTATTACAACACCAGGCAATCAACAGCGTTCATCTCATTCGATTACCGGACCATGGCGAATTACCGCCCTGGCTGCCGGCAGGATAGGATTTCGGATGGATGGTACCCTATGGGAACGCATCGATTACTGCGTGGTTGCGGATTGGGTGTGAGGCCTGCTTAGCCCGGTGTTTCAACGCCGGGCATCGATGTTATTTACCGGAATCGGGAATCGATTGAGGTGACCGGTGGGCCAATGGTCCGTTTGAAGAAATTGTAAATGGGTCTTGTATATTATGATATAAATAGATATAAATAGTAATAGTGAAAATCATGTCCAGAAGAGAAACCAATCTTTTCCTGATCCATGTGAAACCCTATTAAAGAATCGGAAATTTCATGACTCAACTGAGCGTTAATGTCAACAAGGTCGCCCTGTTACGCAACACCCGAACCATCGGTATTCCGAGCGTCACCAAAGCGGCGCGCACGGTCATTGAAGCGGGAGCTTACGGGATTACTGTACATCCCCGCCCGGATGAACGGCATATCACGGCGGACGATGTGGATGATCTGGTGGAGCTGCTGAAAGAATATCCCGATATTGAGTTCAACATCGAAGGCAATCCATTCCATAACCTGATGGATATCGTCCGTAAAGTCAGACCTGATCAGGCCACGCTGGTACCGGATGATCCGAATGCGCTCACTTCGAATCAAGGCTGGGATATCGCCGCCGATGGAGAGCGGCTCAAGCCGATCATCAGCGAGCTGAAAGACCTCGGATGCCGGGTCAGCCTGTTTATGGACCCGGATATCGAACAGATAGAACGTATACCGGAGTCAGGCGCCGACCGGATTGAATTATATACAGAGCCCTATGCGGCGGCGTTCGAAGAAGGTCCGGAGGCGCTTGACCGGGTGTTGCCGTCGTTTGTCGCGGCCGCCGAAAAAGCGCAAGCGATCGGCTTGGGCGTTAATGCCGGCCATGATCTGAATCTGGACAATCTGACGCCTTTCTGTCAGAACGTACCCCATGTGCTGGAAGTATCCATCGGGCACGCGTTAATTGCCGATGCCCTGGATATGGGGTTGAAAACGACGGTCGAAGCCTATTTGCATATCCTGAAAATGACCGTCGGTCCTGTTCACGTCTGACCACATCTGACTTATAACCAAGCGAGGTATAGCATGAGATATGGCTCATTTCGATTATGGCTCATAGCGCTTGCCGTCATGGCGCTCGGTCGTGCGGGACAGGCGCAGGATCTGGCGGCATTCGAGAAGACCGTGACGGAATTCACGCTCGAGAACGGCCTGACATTTATCGTAGTCGAGCGCCACGAGGCCCCTGTGGTGTCGTTTATGACCTACGCGGATGTGGGGTCGGTAGACGAAGTCAAGGGGATTACCGGTATCGCCCACATCTTTGAACACATGGCGTTTAAAGGCACCAAAACGATCGGCACTAAAGATCTGAACAAAGAATATGCGGCCATGAGCGAAGTAGATGACGCGTTTAAAAAACTGCGTCTCGAACGCCACAAGGGCCATCTCGCAGATCCGGAGCGGATTGCCGCGCTCGAAAAACTGTTTGAAGACGCCAGGAAAGCAGCCCAGGCGTGGGCGGTCTCCAATGAAATGGATGAGGCGATTGATCGGGTCGGTGGGGTCGGTCTTAACGCCACAACGAGCGTGGATGCTACCCGCTATTTCTACAGTCTGCCGTCCAATAAAATCGAATTGTTCTTTTCCCTTGAATCGGACAAGTTCCTTAACCCGGTTCTTCGTGAGTTCTATACCGAGAAAAATGTCGTCATGGAAGAACGCCGGATGCGGACCGAAAGTAATCCGGTCGGCCGTTTGCTGGAAGAAATGGTGACCACGGCGTATAAAGCACACCCCTATGGGGAGCCGACCGTGGGGCATATGTCGGATCTGGCCACGGTGACGCGTAGTGAAGGTCAGGATTTCTTCGATACATATTACGGACCTGCTAATCTAACGATCATAATTGTCGGAGATGCAGATCCCGTACAGGTCAAGCAACTCGCTCAGACGTATTTCGGTCGTTTACCTGCCAGTGAAAATCCCGGACCTGTCGAAACGGTCGAACCGCTGCAATTGGGCGAGCGGCGTGTGGTCATCGAAGACCGGGCGCAGCCATTGTTGTTGATGGGCTACCACAAAGTCGATATCAACCATAAGGATGACCTCGTCTTCAACGTCTTATCGGATATCCTGGGAAGCGGGCGTACAAGCCGTCTGTACAAAACGCTGGTCAAAGATAAGAAAATCGCCGTCAACGCCTCCTCGTTTACCGATTTTCCCGGCAGCAAGTATCCCAATATGATGGTCTTCTTCGCCTTTCCCAGTCAGGGGCATACGGCAGAAGAATGCGAAGCGGCGATCAGTGAAGAGATCGAAAAGATTAAGAACGAGGGGGTCACCGAAGATGAATTGGATAAAGCCAGGACGCGCGCTCGGGTAAATCTGGTCCGCCAGCTCGATTCGAACACGGGGCTGGCTGCTCAGATGGCCTATTTCCATGTGCTGACAGGCGACTGGCGCAATCTGTTCTACGGGATAGACCAAATCAATGAGGTGACCGCCGAAGACCTGAAACGGGTGGCAAATGAATATCTGGTTAAAAAGCAACGGACGGTGGCGTTGATTAAGACGGTGGAGAAGTAAAAGGAGACACGGGGGTTTAGAGTGTTCCGGTCAGTGGCAAAGTTCTAAATCGGGAGCGTATAATAATATGAGTAGACCATTTGTTTATCTGACGGCTGTAACGATAATGATTGCAGCCATGAGTACGCCGGTGGGCGCGCAGAAGCATTACAAAGAGCTGGTCTATCCGTCGATCAACGATATTCGGGCGCCTGATCCGACGCGGGTGACGTTGAAGAACGGTATCATCCTGTACCTGGTGGAAGACCATCGATTACCTCTGATCAGTCTCCGGGCACGTATCGGCGTCGGGGGAATCAATGAATCCGCAGATAAAGTCGGTCTAGCAGGAATTACCGGTGCGGTCATGCGTTCAGGCGGTACTGCGACGATGAGCGGCGATGAGATCGACGAAGTGCTGGAGAGCATCGGCGCCTCCATCGAGACCGGTATTGGGAATGCGTCGGGCTCGGCTTCCATGTCGCTCCTCAAGGACAATATAGACTTAGGGCTGTCTATCCTGGCGGATATCCTGATGAACCCTGCCTTCCCTGAAGACAAAATCGAATTGCAGAAGGTGCAGGAACGCTCTTCGATAGCCCGGCGAAACGACGACCCGACCAATATGGGCTTTCGGGAGTTCAGCAAGTTGATCTACGGAGCGGAGAGTGTGTTCGCTCGGCATACCGAATACGCCACGCTCGATGCGGTCACGCGGGATGATATGTTGGCGTTTCACAAAGCGTATTATCATCCGAATAACTTGATGATCGGCATCTGGGGCGATTTCGACACCGGAGAGATGCGAAAGAAAATTGAAACGGCCTTCCAGTCCTGGGAAAAAACCAACTTCAAACGTCCGAAGACACCCACGGTCGACTACACCTTTGATAATACGGTCGATTTCATTCGTAAGGAAGATATCAATCAGAGTACTGTCGTCCTGGGACATATCGGGGGCTTGAGGAACAATCCGGATTATTTTGCGTTGCAGGTTATGAATGATATTCTGAGCGGTGGGTTTTCCGGTCGGCTTATGCGTCATGTCCGATCTGATCAGGGTCTGGCTTATGCCGTGTTCGGCCAGTATAGCGCCAACTACGATTATCCCGGTATTTTCTATGTCGGCTGTATGACCAAATCTGAAACGACGGTGCAAGCCATCCGTTCCATGCTGCATGAGGTCGAGCAGATGAAGCAGGAAACCGTGACCGAAGAAGAACTGGCGCTGGCCAAGGAAAGTTTTCTCAACTCATTCGTTTTTAATTTCGATACAAAGGGTGAAGTCATCAATCGGCAGATGACCTACGAATACTACGACTACCCACGGGATTTTCTCGAGAAAACCAAAGACGGTATTGAGAAGGTCACCAAAGCGGATGTACAGCGTGTTGCCCAAAAATATCTACAGCCGGACAAGGTGCGTATACTCGTTGTCGGCAATGACAAAGATTTTGATGAGGCGCTCAGTGTCCTGGGTGAGGTGAACGAGATCGATGTGACCATTACCATGCCGGGGATGTCATCAGATACGCCACCGGCGTCCGAGGATGATATGGCCCAGGGCAAAACCTTATTCGAGCGGTCCATAGAAGCGGCCGGGGGCAGCAACGCGTTCAAAGCAGTACAGGGAATCAGGCAGAAAAGGACGGTCCTGATGGTCACGCCCCAGGGTGAAATAAGCCTTGATATCGAGATTCTGGTATCGCTGCCGAATAAAATGCGGGTCACCTCCCAGACGCCGATGGGGGAAATCGTGCGGATTTTAAACGGCGACCAGGCCTGGATGATCACCCCCATGGGCACGAAGCCGGCACCGCCGTCGGTCAAAACGTCGATGATGGAAAATATATGGCAGGACCTGGCGTTCCTGTATGGTCAGGCGGAGACAGAAGGCCTGACCATACAGCATATCGGTCAGGAAGATGTAGAAGATAAGACCACGGAAATCTTGCTGATCACCCCGCCCGGTTTCACCGGTTTTAAGTTGTACCTTGATATGGCAACCATGCTGCCGGTCAAGAAGGTCGCCCAGGCCATGTCACCGCAGGGACCTATGGAAATTGAAGATATGCTGTCCGATTATCGTGAGGTGGCCGGCATGATGTTGCCCTTCAAATCCACCACGAAACGAAACGGCCAGCCCGGTGGTGAAGTGACCATAGGGGAGATTGAAATCAATCCCACGTTAGCAGAAGAGCTGTTTACGGTGCCGGAATAGGCAGAGTGGAAGGATGGGAGGACAAGTTCCCTCTACCCCCCCTTCCATCCTCCCATCCCGTTTTACAAGGACCATGTAATGACAGGCATACTGAAACATCTGGTGGACTGGAAGTACTGGAGTGACGAAGATGTCGTCCGGGTGCTGGACCTTGCACAGCGCGTTAAACACCATCGCTGGGAATACCAGGGTCATATGCAGGGGAATACCCTGGTCATGATTTTTCAGAAGACATCGACGCGCACCAGGGTATCTTTCGAAGCAGGGATGACAGAGCTTGGTGGGCATGCCATCAATCTGGATTGGAACACCACGAACTTTACGCTCAGCAAGATCCGTTTCGAAACCCGTTATCTTGGCCGTAATGCCGCTTTGATCATGGCGAGATTAAAGGAAAATGCGGATCTCCTGGAGATGGAAAAGGCATCGACCGTGCCTGTCATCAACGGTTGCTGCAATTTGTATCATCCCTGTCAAGCTCTGGCGGACATGCTGACCATTGCCGAAGATCGCCCGGAAGGCATACGGGGCGCCAGATTAACGTATATAGGCGTGTATAATAATGTGGCAAATTCACTGGTGTCCATCGTCGCACCGCTGGGTGTTCATCTGACGCTGGTGTGTCCGGTCAGAGAACAGGGAAGCATTGATGAGGAAAGCAGACAGCGGCTGCTGAATGAGGGTTTGCTTACGGAAACACTGGATGCAAAAGCGGCCGTCAAAGAGGCGGACTACGTCTATACAGATACCTGGCTGGATATGGAATATTTTAATGATCCCGGTTATACCTCAGAGAGAGACATACGCTGTGAAATTATGATGCCATATCAGGTGAACCGGGAACTCCTTGAAGGCTGTCATGCCAAAATCATGCACGATATGCCGATCCACCCGGACTACGAAATTGCAGAAGATATGATCGAGGATGAGAGCTCGATTATTTACGACCAGGCCGAAAATCGTCTCGATGCCCAGAAAGCGATTATGCTGCACGTGCACCGCCACATGAAGTGAGCTGATGCCCTGCATCAGGGCTTGTAGCTTGTAGCCGGTAGAATCTACAAGCTACCGCTACAAGGCATCTGTCACTTGCCGTCTATATATACCCCGTCGATCCATCCGGCCTTATCGGACAGGTGCGTTGCCAGTGGAGATACGGATTATCCGTAATGGCCTCTTCGTTGACATCGATGCCCAGGCCGGGCGTGTCGCGCAGTTCCAGATAGCCGTCCTTGGGCAAATACGGGTCAAGTACGCATTTTTCCCATGCCGTACCGACCGGCATGACGTATTCCAGAATCTTGAAATTAGGTGTAGCAGCCGCGAAATGGACGTTGACGGCGGTTGCTATGGGCCCCATGGGGTTATGGGGTGCTACGGTCACGTAATGGGCTTCGGCGATGGCGGCAATCTTACGCATTTCGAGCAGGCCACCGCAGACACAGACATCCGGCTGAATGATATCGGCGCCCTGAGCGGTGATCAGATCGAGGAATTCAAAGCGGGTGTAGAGTGATTCGCCAGTGGCCAAAGGCACCTGCATCTGTTGCCGTAAGCGTGCCCAGGCGGGAATATGCTCGGGGCGCAATGGCTCTTCGTAGAAATACGGATCATACGGTGCAAGGGCATTGGCCAGTTGCAACGCCTGAATCGGCTCAAAAATTTTGGCATGCGGATCGAAGGCGAATTCCCATTCCTCCGGCGTATTCCGGCGTATCTCTTCAAAATATTGCGCGCCGGCTTTGCATACCAACCCCCAGCGGTTCGCATCGGGATTCAACTGATAGGGACTTGTTTTAAACGCGGTAAACCCCCACTTCTCATTTAGCTCATGCGCCCGTTCTGCCGCTTCCTTCCCGTTGCTTCCCCCCATACCCTGATACACCCGAACCCGATCACGCACGGCGCCGCCCAACAGCATATAAACCGGCAGACCGGCGGCTTTGCCGCTAATGTCCCAAAGGGCATGGTCAATACCGGATATAACGGCCAAACCTGTACCCCCGGACGGGAAACGGAACTGCTGCATCAGCTTGAGCATGATATATTCGATGCGGCGCGGATCTTCCCCTTTGATCATTTCGAAGATATAGTCAGCGATAGGCTCCACCGACCGGTCCGGTCCCACCGAATAGGCCTCTCCCCAGCCATACAATCCTTCATCTGTTTCTACCTTGATCAGTCCACGAGATCGGTTGCCGAAACTGCCTAAAAAGGTCTTGATCGCTGTGATTTTCATAACAAGTCCACCCTGGTGCGAAGGGGTGTTCGTGACGAATTTTATTTCATAACGCCGGTTATCATAAATTAGACCGGCGCCATAGCAGAACAGTAATCTATACAGGCGCTATGGCCCTGTAAAATAGGGATAGGCGCAAGATAGAGGGCATAGGCTGGGCTGTCAAGTACGGTTACTGTGGCATGCCAATTGCGCTGAGTGGAATTCAGAGGCCGTTCCGCTCCAGGCGTGTAGATAAAATACGGACGGAAGGGCGGAGAGATGGAAGGATGAAACATCTCCTTGGGGTTTCCCTTCCATTACGCCATACTCCTGTCCTTCCGTCCGCGTTACTTCGTCCAACCAACACGCCTGTTATATTCCGTTTCATGTAAACCCATCCTGCAGCAACGTCCGCCTGTCGAAACAAGCAGACTATCCCTTGACATATTCCTTCCAAAATATTGTATAATAATAAGGTACCGCAAATTCAGAATATCAGAATTACATATTCAGGAGGAGACAGATGATGAAATTTCAAAAATGGCTTCTTGCCCTTGTCGTGCTGCTCATCAATACCACAAACACGTATGCGCAGCAGGATAAACTCAAAATCTATATTTCCGTCGACATGGAAGGCGTGGTTGGGGCGGTGACTGGTGAGCAGCTGGGCCCGGGCGGCTTCGAATATCAGCGGTTTCGTGAATTCATGACGCAGGAGGTCAATGCGGCGATAGAAGCGGCGTTTGAGGCCGGGGCTACGGAGATACTGGTGAGTGACTCCCACGGTAACGGCCAGAACCTGTTGATCGATAAGATGCCGCGAGGTGTGCAGGTCATCCGCTCCTGGCCCAGGCACTTCGGTATGATGGCCGGGATCGACGAGACGTTCGATGGGGTTATCTTTTTGGGATATCACGCCAGCACCACCAATCCCGAAGGAGTGCGCGCGCATACCATATCCAGCGCGCGTCTGGCCGCCGTCAGGCTCAACGGCATGGCCATGCCCGAGGCGGGCATCAATGCGGCGGTTGCCGGCCATTTCAATGTGCCGGTAATCATGATATCGGGCGACGACGTCGCGGTCAAGGAAGCGCAGGACCTGATCGGTGATATGGAGGGCGCGGTCGTCAAATGGGCTAATAGTTTCCACTCGGCCCGCTCCCTTCATCCGGAAGATGCCTACGAACTGATTCGACAAAAGGTAAAAAGGGCCATCGAACGGATCGATCAATTCAAGCCGTATAAACTACAGACGCCGATCACACTGGATGTAACCTTTAAAAGTTACCGCCCGTCGCAGGTCATGGCGTTTCTATCTATCGTGGAGCGGACCGATGCACACAGCATCAGGTATGTAGGTAACGACATGGTTGAGGTGTCGGATTTCATGACCTTCGTGACCAGCTATAATATTGCGCTGGAGCCGTAACGGATGCCGAGTATCAGATCAGGTTGCGGGTTGTGGATGGATGCGCATCTTTTTGTGGTTACGGGCAAGGTAGACATTTCATTGGATTTAATTCTCGGCGTGATGCGTGGATTTATGACCATCCAGACAACGTTTGATGCCGATGCTGAGGATATCGGCGAGGATGAAATAGATATCATGTTCAGTGTGATGCAGATCGATCTACAAGAAAACTAGCGGAATTTTTTTTGCTGAAAACGTTATATACATTTCGTAACACCTCTGACGAAGATCTTGTCGCATATATTCAGATATGGGAATCTGAGGCAGGCAGACGTTTCGTTAACATCGGCAATGCGGGTTTGAGAAGCGCATTACAAGAAGCTGCCGATCGGGCGGTGGACCTGGCAAAGGTCAATGGTGATTTGTGATTTTTGATTGGTGATTGAAAAAGCGGAGATAGGATCATTGACGTATTCATATGTAGCGTTCTTTGACCTATGTTTTTCCCGAAAGGGTGGCTATGGCCAATTTGCTTGTCAACGGCGGTAAACCGCTTTCCGGTACGATTATCCCGTCGGGTAATAAGAATGCCATGTTGCCGATCCTGTGCGCCACGGTATTGACGGATGAAATCGTCACATTGCGGAATGTGCCGAACATTACGGATGTTCAGAAGGTGGTTCGTTTTTTGGGCGCTATGGGTTCGAAACTCGACTGGGACCAGGCCGGCGGCGTTTTACGTATCAACAACGCGGCGTTTCATGATGAACTTGGTGATGTTCCTCTACCTGCGGGCATGCGTTCCGCAGTACTTTTGCTGCCTGCCTTATTGCGGCGAGTAGGGAAGATCGAATTTTCGAATACAAAAGGATGCGCGTTGGGCGTTCGTGAACTGGATCCGCATATTGATGTGTTAAGGATCTTAGGGGCGGATGTCGTGTCCGATGATCCCATCATACTCGAATTAAACGGCAACTTCAAAGGTGGTCGGCTCTGGCAGGACTATATGTCGGTCACCACCACGGAGAATTTTGTGATGGGCGCTGTTCTGGCAGAAGGGCATTCCACCCTGATTAACGCAGCCAGCGAACCCCATGTGCAGGATCTTTGCCGTCTTTTGAACGAGATGGGCGCCAGAATCGAAGGCATCGGGTCGAGTATTCTTCATGTCGAGGGGGTGGAGCGCCTTGGAGGTGCTGAAGTCGCTATTTCCCCCGACCATCATGAGATCACGACCTTTCTGGCCCTGGGGGCGATTACAGGCGGTGAGATTCACGTTGAACAGTCGGTGCCTCAATATTTCGATCTGATCAATCGGTCGTTCAAAAAACTGGGTGTAGAGATCGAATATGACGGCGATACGGCGATCGTTCGTGAAAACCAGCCGTTTCGTATAGATGCCCCGCATACCACCAATTTGCTGGCAAAAATAGAAGCGGCTCCCTGGCCGTACTTTCCGGCAGATTTATTACCGCTCATGATCCCTCTGGCCGTCCGGGCAGAGGGTCAGATGATGTTCTGGAATAAAGTGTATGAAGGCGCCTTTTTCTGGATGTCGGAACTGGTCAAGTTCGGCGCCCATGTGGTCACCAGCGATCCGCACCGTATCATTGTATTCGGAAACCGGCCGTTGCGGCCGGTGACGGTAGAGGCACCGTATATCATCCGAGCGGCGGTGGCGCTGTATATGACGGCGGCGAGTATTCCGGGGATCAGCGTCATTAAAGGTGCGGAATCCATTCAACGGGCGCATCCGCATTTTGTAGAGAATCTGCAGGCATTAGGGGCGGATGTGGAATGGGAGGGCTTGAGCGGTATCGAAGAAGAGGAACAGTCTGCCGGTTGATCCTCTTCTTCTTAGACTATCCGATCACTCGCATTGGAATAAGCGGTTTGGATGGGTCTACCTTGAAATCCAGGTTTACCTCCTGCTCCCCACGACGGAAAACCATTTTGCCGGCCCCATCGGCAGGAGCATCTACACCCGGTGCTTCATAGAGCGGATACGCCTCATAATCCAATATTTCACCATCTACGCTATGCGGGCCGTCGTAGATTAATTCCAGACGGCGACCGGCCAACGTATCGACCACCACGCGGTCCTGTGTCGGCCAGCCACCGATATCCAGGTGCGCGGTCGTACGGCGATCACAGAACGTTTCGAATGACTCTATTCCAGACGCTTCGGCAGCTTCGATAATCAAGCCGGCATGTACATCCGGAATGCGCAACATCCAGCCGTCTATCTGATTGGGATTATTCGTCAAAAACCGGACCGAACCCGTTTCCCGTATCTCAGTCCATTCGTAGGCGCCAATAGGGCGTAGTGCGATGTAGGCTCCTACGCCGGTATCACCCATGATCCAACCGTCCCGCTCGACCCAGGCGATGGTTCTGGGCAGAAACATATTGGCATACGGCGCCTCATCCTCTTCCGGAATACGATACAGAATAATAGCTGTGCCCTCATGTTGCATCATCTGTTCGTAAGGCGAAGCGCCGAACAGTCGGTCGGGCCATTGAAGATACGGTTTGTCGGACCCGATCTGATGGCCGATGTTCTGGGGATAACCCACAAGAAACGCGCTGAAACGGTCCGGGCTGCGATATGGATGATTGCAGGTAATTTTACACTCCTGATTTTCCCCTTTCCAGGTCAGGTCCCAGGATATCAGATCAATAGGTCCCGACATCGGACCGGGCAGCCCCGTTTGGGTCGTTCCAAGCGCAAAAGAGGGGCTCATATACGTATATTTACGTACAGGCCGGGCTTCGCGTTCTACGCATCGGTAAAAAGTACGCGGCGCTTTGGTCTTTTTTACCACATGGGGCGTCGACCGCTCCCAGGCCATTTCAGCAAACAGGGCAGGCGGGCGGTACCGGGCCGTAGTCGCCGGGATGCCGAAGCCGTGGATGTGAATCTGCGAATTGAACTCCTCACCGCCGAAGAACAGAAATTGTAAGATCGGAATCGCCCCCGAATACCGCCATGTATTCTCACGATAGCCTTCCCGGCTGTGTCCGCCCGCCCACGCGCCATGGAAATATTCCAGGGCCATATCGGCCACATAGAGGGACAGCACT
>Ga0066376_10003374_pt1 | contig 14322 bp, 8 predicted proteins | sample Knorr_S15_td_Bot_FD_77009 | JGI IMG/M metagenome (GOLD analysis project Ga0066376, IMG submission 77009) | Marine microbial communities from Southern Atlantic Ocean transect - Knorr_S15_td_Bottom_ad_5009_LV_A | ecosystem: Environmental > Aquatic > Marine > Oceanic | place: Southern Atlantic... | reverse complement strand
TCGACGTCAAGTGGATGGAGGCCTACCTGGAGCGCTTGGAGAAGCTGGGTCCCCCTTCGAGCTTGTTGTTGCAGCCGAAGTAAGGGCGGCTGCAAGAGGGCGGGGGGTTACTCCCCGCCCGGGCACTAGCAGCGCTTGGCACCCCTTGTGTCAGCAAAGGACTTGGAGCGGCCGAAGAGACTCGACCGCGGAGCGGCGGCGAAGCGCAGCGGAGCCAACTCGGCTCCGTGGTGTCTCGAAGGACGCTACAGATGCCTGCGGCCCATAGGGTCGCAAGGCAGATGGAGCGGCCGAAGAGACTCGAACTCTCGACAACCAGCTTGGGAAGCTGGAGCTCTACCAACTGAGCTACGGCCGCTACCTACCTAGAGTTTAGGCAATCCCCAAACGGTGGGAACGCTAGCCGAAGGTCAAACTATTTTTGTTGCGCCATTTGCACCAAACGGAGGACGTCGGCACGCCGATCCAATGTGAGCAATAGAAGAAGATCACCTGGCTTTGCCCAATCCAAGGCCATTTCAGTGGCCTGCAGTTCATCATCAGCATGAAGAATTTTGGCTTCGGGATATCCGCTTTTTAGTAGAGAATTTTTTAAGATTTTGGGGACTTCCCCAGTCTTCCGGCCGCGCAAGTTGCCGGGTTGCTCCTTTATCAGGATGCAATCCGGAGCGGAGGCAGCTGCGGTTTGGGCCAGGGCAATGAGATTTTCATCATTTCGGTCTCCGGCATGTCCCAATGTAACTAATCGTCTTTTTGCAGGAAGAGACGCAGTCATCTCTAAAAGCGCGGCAAGGCCGTGTGAGTTGTGTGCAAAATCCACAAACACCGAAACCCCGCCGACATCGAATTGATTCATCCGTCCGGGATTATCTCTGGGATTACTTAAAAAGGAGCGCAGACCTTCAGAAATAGATTCCTCTGAAATTCCCAATTCTTTTGCCACTGAGATGGCCGCCAAAGCATTAGCAATATTATGTTTTGCTGCCCCACCTAAAGTCATCGGGACTTCATTTACTGAAATGATATCGGTGCATTGCCCGTTTTCAGTCCAACATAATTGGCCATTCCGAAGGGTTGCCGATTTTCCTCCAGCAACTTCATGTTCAAGAACCAAAGGCAAAGTCGAGTCCAATGAAAACCATGTAAGTGGCTGGTCTACCCAATGGCGGCGCTCCACGGACTTCTCATCTTCCGCGTTCAACACCACATGGCGACCGGCATGACGAATGACAAATTTAGTATCTGCCAACATATCTAAATCCTGAATGCCCCATTCACCGAGGTGATCCGCAGCAATGTTGTTAATGAGTACTACATCGGCTTCGCGCAGGCCAAGCGCCAAACCCCTTCGCAACATTCCGCCCCGGGCAGTTTCCAAGAGGGCAATATCCACCCGCTCGTTTCGCAAAATATTTCGTGCGCCTCCGGGGCCAGACCAATCACCCTGATCAAGAATTTTATCGCCAACCATCAACCAGTCTGTAGTGGACAGTCCCGGAACTTTGCCCTGGGCATCGACCATGACTTTCAACAATCGAACGGTAGTCGTTTTTCCATTTGTTCCCGTAATCATGGCGGTGGGAATTCGAAGATGGGCCTTCATGTCCACCTCAGCAGCTTCAGGCAATTCTTTCACCGACCACGTCTTGGACCACCGGCCAGCTCCAATAGAAACAAAGTCATCGCAAGTCAGAAACAAAGAACCTTCTCGTGTCGCGGCCTTTTTCAACCGAATTAAAGGTGGGTTGGCCTCCTTTCTCAAGGACTGCTTGAAATGTTCCACCGAAGCCGCCAAGTCCTCAGTCTCGGCTAAAGCCCACTCATTCATTTCACAGGCGGTATACAGCACATCCATCGGCGCAGAAAAACTCAAACTTAGGCCACCGGGGAAATGTCGGCTTGTTAAAACGGAGTCCGACCAATTTAAAGCATCCAATAGAGGTTGAATACGAGAACGCCAAATAGACTCCATAGCATTTGCATCTTTGTCGTTTAACGCCAAATCCACCACCGGGCCGGCATGGGGCCCAATAATATTGGGGCCCGTCAATCGTCGGGAATCTCGGAGCGTAAATTCCACCATGACTAATCCGTCTCTTCGGAGATAGCCACACGCACTCCGCGAGAATCCCGGATTAATTCTACATCATTGCCGAAACCGTCCGTTGAAAAGGTGCCAAACGAACCCATGTCAAAACTGGGGAGGGATTCGGCATCTCCCAGGGGCTCCTCTTTTCCTTCAGATTGAAAACCTTGAATTTGTTTCCAAGTCCGTGAAATAGCGTCCACAAACACGAGAACCAAATCACCCGCCTGGGCCATTTCCAAAGCAGTTTGCACCGATTTTTCCTCTTCCGGAATCATCGAAATAGCAGCGCCTTCTACGCCATGGGCAAGCAGGGCCCCACGAAGAAGAAGCGGAATCTCGTCGGACTCACGCCCCCGTAGATTGTCATCTCGTCGACAGATGTAGTGGTCAAATTTACCGGCACAAAGAGCAGCCATTTCACGAATGTCCTGATCCCGCCGATCACCCGGAGCAGCCAAAACGACAATGCTCCTTCCTTTGGTTTCCAAGCGACTACATAACTCCACCATGGCGCGAACGGCAGCTGGATTATGACCATAGTCCATAATGACCTTGAAGGGATGGTCATCGCAAATATTCATACGGCCTGGAGCTTGAAAGAATGTAGTGTCAAAAGAACGCAAGCCATGACGGATTTCTTCTAGCTTGACACCCATGCTGAATGCAATTGCTGCGGCGAACATGGCATTTTGAACGTTGTGCAAAGCACGGCCATCCAATGTGGCCGGAATCATGTGGGCCCACATCAGCGGAATGTGTTGTCCATGATCGTAAATGGTAATCATGTGTCCACCCATGCCACGCTCCAAAACAACCGCGCGGCCGTTGGAACGGATATGGTCCTGAACCAAGCCGTGGTCGGCGTTCATGGTGACATAACAAATGTGCTCAGCGCGGGTTCGGTCGGCCATTTGCAAACACAAAGAATCATCAGCATTCAATACGGCGGTATCTTTGGCGACTTCGGCCACAATGCGTTTTACTTTCGCAAGGTCTTCAAGAGTTTCTACACCCTTGAGGCCCAGATGGTCCGAAGCCACGTTCAATACCGCGCCGACATCACATTGACGATAAGCCAAGCCTCGCCGCAGCAAACCGCCTCGGGCAGTTTCCAAAACCGCCACTTCCACCTTAGGGTCACGAAGCACAATTCTGGCCGATGCAGGCCCGGTCATATCGCCGCTCACGGTCAAGTGACCATCAATGTAAACCCCGTCGGTTGTAGTCAAACCGGTAACTTTGCCCGTCATCTTGAAAATATGGGCCACCATGCGTGCCGTGGTGGTCTTGCCATTGGTGCCGGTAATGCTGGCAATAGGAATTCTTGAAGGCGCGCCCTCCGGAAATAACATATCCATAACCGGGCCAGCAACATCCCGGGGCGTTCCTTCCGATGGCGCCGTGTGCATCCGAAACCCTGGAGCCGCATTGACTTCACAAATACCACCGCCACCGACCTTGTAAGAAACCGTGATGTCTTCGGTTAAAAAATCAACGCCACAAACATCCAAGCCGATGGCCCGTGCGGAACGTTCTGCCATGGATTGATTGTCGGGGTGAATGATGTCGGTGACATCCACGGCGGTTCCACCCGTCGAAAGGTTGCCGGTACTTCGCAAATAAATCAATGCATCTTTATCCGGGACAGACTTCGCGGTCATTCCCTTCAATTCCAACAATCGAAGTGCTTGATAATCCAATTCAAGCCGAGTCAAAACTTTCTCGTGACCAATACCACGTCGAGGGTCAGCATTCACCACTTCTACCAATTCTTCCACTGTGGACTTTCCATCTCCAATCACATGTCCTGGAACGCGCTTGGATGCGGCAACAAGCTTTCCATCAACCACCAAAAGACGATGGTCTAAACCTTTAATAAAACTTTCCACAAGAACTGCACGACTATGAATGCGCGCATTCTCAAACGCAATTCGGATTTCAGAGTCCTCGGTCAAATTAATGGAAACCCCACGACCATGATTGGCATTCAACGGTTTCAACACCACCGGCAATCCAATCCGGCGGGCAGCCCGAATGGCTTCTCGCTCACTATAGACCAGTTGTTGTCGGGCAACCGGAAGGCCTAAATCCCCCAGAAGTTTATTGGTCTCTTCTTTATCCGAGGCAATCTCTACCCCAATGTGTCTTGTTTCAGAAGTAATCGTGGCTTGAATTTTCTTGCCATATTTGGCATGACCCAACTGAACTAAACTGTAGGGATTCAAACGCAGCCAAGGAATTCCCCGTTTTTCCGCAGCGGCCACCAAAGATGCCGTGGAAGGACCCAAAGCCCTTCTTTGGGCAGAACGAATAAAAGAATCACGTTCTTCTTCCCAATTGAATTTGGAGTCAATCTCCAATCCATCCTGCTGTGCTTTAGGCAAAAGGTGATGCAATAGACGCAAACCTAAGTGGGCGGCATCTAATCCAACCTCTTCCTGCTCATATTCAAACACCACGTCATATTGACCATACTCACCATTGCCACGAGTTTTTCCAAAAGTAACATGAAGCCCAGCTTGCTGTTGCAATTCAAGCACGACATGTTCAAACACGTGCCCCAACCAAGTCCCTTCGTCTTCGGTCAACCTGCGAACAAATCCACCCTCCTCTCGATAAGAGCATCCATGTGTTTTTAAACCAGGAAGTGCGGAAACTAAGTCGTCGGTGAATGAAGTACCCAACTTTGCAGAAGGCCACTCCTCTAAATCCAGCAAATCCAATGTCAACCGAATGACAGGAAAATTTGCATAAAGACTGGGGCCTATAAAAACAGAACGGTCAATAATTTTCATGCTGAATTATTCTTCGTCATCATCGGAACAAGCAATACGAGGCGATGGCCTATCTAATTGGGCGGAAGCCTTGCGAGATTTGATATCAAAGGTGCACCCATCCGCCAAAATATGCATTTGAATACCGGTCATGCTTAAAGGGTCATGACGCGACGCGGAATCCATGGAAGAAAAGTCCATTTGCGAAGGATCCACTACGGTAAGAGCGCCAGTGCCAACAACATGAAGTATGTCATCGGGGGAAATAAAGGCAGCAGTGTCTTCATCCAGCCCCAACCCAATAGGCCGAGGGTTGAAAGCCAAAGCAGTTAATAACCGCCCCAACCGATTTCGCTCATGGAAATGCTGGTCCACAATAAAATCATGCGTCAATCCAAACCCTGGCGCCAAGGCCACCATGTCACAACGTGGAGTATGTCCTTCATTGCCGTATGCAATCATGTGTTCAGACATGATGGATGCTCCGGCTGAGGTTCCCGCAACGTGCAAACCCTGATGCAAATTTCGATTTCGCAATATATCCGTGACCGTCGTGCCGCCCAAAGTAGTAGAAAGGCGGAGTTGATTTCCGCCGGTAATAAAAACCCCATTCGCGGCTTCTAAAATCTTATGGACCTCGGCCCGCGTGCAATCTTGGCGTGTTTCAATTTGGAGGGTATCCGCTTTTTCCACCCCTAGCTCTTTAAAAATTTCTTCGTACAAGGGTCCGGTCTCAACCAAACGAGAAGCGGTTGGGATAATGGCGATGCGCGCTTTTGCGCCACCGCAAAGTTCCACGAAACGACGAAGGATGGCACGGTTACGGATTTTTTCTTCCGCACCGCCTATAGGAATGATGTACCCGCGAGACATGATGGAGGTTTTTTGACATCTCAAAGGAGGGAACACCTTGGACGCAAGCCCGAAATCTTACCACACCCTAGAGATTGGGCGGGGGCTCGAAAATTCCCCGCCGCACCGGCACGCCATCTTGGACAAACCACACACCGCACGCCATAACTTCTTTCACGCCACCAGCCTCATCCAGCACCACTAAATCTGCGTCGGCACCGGCCTCTAAGCAACCCTTGCCCGCCAAACGAAGGTGTACGGCGACATTTTTCGTGAACGCTGGCAAGGCTTGCTCCAAAGGGATGCCCAAGGCCACCGCCTTTGCCAGAGTTTGGGGCATTGCCGAACTACGGCCGATTTCCATTTGGGTCATCTTGCCGTTTTCGTCAAACACGGGTAAACATCCCCCCCCATCACTGCTGATGGAAATGCGTTCGGGCGGCAAGCCCGTTTCGAGATATTTCTGCAAGGCCACTTCGGCAGGCCAAGCGTCCTCACCGTCCGCAACCGGAAAAGCTGTGACATCAATGTGGCAACCGCGTTCTGCCACAGCAAAACTTTCTGTCAATAATTCCTTCCGACGATTTACATGGGTGGGATGGAAAACCCGGGCAGGAATTTCTGCGGTATCCAGGGCTGCGTTGATGAGTTCCACACCCCGCGCACCGTCACCCAAATGCAAATGCAACACCCCGGCTTTACGGGCCAACATCCCCCCCACGTGACAATCCCCAGCAACTTTTAGCAATTCCTCCAAGGTGAGCTGACTCGAGCGGTGGTCGGAAAGCGCAATTTCTCCGGCTCCGATGACGGCATCTAAATGGACGATGTCTCCCCGAATGGTGCCGGTCAAAGTAGTCGGCGGAAAGTGATACCCGCCAGTCCAACACCACGCACTTAAACCCATTTCTTTTAAAGCGCGTACACCCGCCAATAATTCCGACGTCGACCGGGTGATGTCATCGGTGCCGAGGAGCCCCACTATGGACGTCACGCCGGCGCTAGTGATTTCGGTTAACCAAGGGGCTGGCACTTTGGTGGACGCGCCGTCCTCTCCGCCCCCGCCTGTGATATGCGCATGGGCGTCAATCAATCCAGGAATGACCCTTCTACCTTCGCAATCTACTCGGGTGCAATCCAGATTTCCGGCTGACCAAGGTGCCGACGTTACGGCCAGGATTCGGCCGCCAGAAATCAACACCGACCCTATCCCGAACGGCTCTGGGGTGTAAATATTTGCGTTTTCGAGGACAGTCAGCATCAGTTTTTGGAGGTCATCGGCTTAGCCTTGGATAGGGAAGCCGAGTCAATTGGGAGCCAAGTGTATCCGCCAACCCATTTTTTCTGGTATTCCTTGCTCCATGGTAATCCTGCGAACATTCCCCATTTAGGGTCATAGTTCTTTTAAGGTTGAAGTGGGATTCCAAACTAGAATTCCTGTTCTTACTTTCTGCTCCTCGTAAAGGATGTGAAACGGATGAGTTGGTGACAGCGGAACATCCTCATTCACCATCATGGGACGAACTTCATCCCACCAAGCATGATAAGCGGCAAGCATGAGTTCGGCTTGTTCTGGGTACTCCTTAATAAGGTTGGTCTTTTCACCTGGGTCGGCGTCTATATCAAAAATCTGAGTAGAGCCAACTAGGCGAAAGCGTTCACTGCGGACTGCAAATTGCATGTTCTTGCCCGAATCTGGACCCTTGCCTCCCCATTTCCCTTCCAAGCCTTTCTTTCCCCACCTCCCCCTGTGAAAAAAAGTCAATCGGTCCGACCAAGTCGAAGTTTGGCCTGTTAGAAGTGGCGAGAGGTTACGGCCGTCAAGCCCAGCGGGGACATCGGCACCGGCGATTGCTGTAAGGGTAGGAAAGATATCCACGTGCCGAGTGAGTTGGGGAAAGTCCTCGCCGACCTTCAAGCGACTCGGCCAACGAAAGAAAGCCGGCACCCGCGAACCACCTTGATGTACACTGCCCTTAGTCCCTCGCATCCCTGCGTTGAAATCACCCCGGGCACTTCCGTTGTCGGTCATAAAAATAACTAGCGTATTTTCGTCTAACCCCGACTTTTTTAGCCCCGACATCAAAAGGCCAACGTTGAAATCGATGTTTGCAATCATGCCGTAAAAGGCGGCGGTTTCCTTGGACTTGGAATGTGGCTCATAAGGGGCTTGGAATTCCGGCGGGCAAATGAAGGGGCCATGAGGTGCGTTGGTCGAAATGTAGGCGAAAAAGGGTTGATTTTTTTTTGCCTCAATCCAACCCATGGCTTGACGAAAAAAAATGTCGGTGCAGTAGCCTTCGGTTTGCACAAAGGAACCGTTGTGCCGAATCACCGGATCAAAATAACGGTTTTGAGAATTAGGTGGCGCATCCGCACAACTGCCGGGAAATTTTTGCCCAATCCCGCCCCCGCCATGAATGAATGCCTCATCAAAGCCGCGGTTGTGGGGCTGATAGGCTTCTTCATCGCCAAGGTGCCACTTGCCAAAGATGCCAGTGGTATAGCCGGCATGACGCAAGACTTCGGCAATGGTGGTTGCATCCAGGGTCATTCGCTCCCGCTCAAGAATGGTGTGAGTGACCCCATTTTTAAACGGCAATCGGCCGGTCATGAGAGCCGCGCGCGTAGGAGAACACGTCGGGCTAACATGAAAGTCCGTCAAGCGGGAACTTTCAGCATAGAGGCGGTCAATATTGGGAGTCTTGAGATAAGGATGGCCGTGGCAACCGACGTCCCCGTAACCCTGGTCATCAGTCAGGATGAGAATGATGTTGGGCGGCCGCTCTCTCTTTTCATGCCCTGACCGCGCTTTGGAACAAGCCGAAGTACAAACTAGGAGAATGAGCAGAAGGAATCGCATGGGATGAATACCAACAATCATAGCCTGCTTGGTTATCCATTTTTTGCCGTTGAGAAAGGCTAAACCAGCCAATCCCCGCCTTGAAAGATTCTCTCCCCGTTCAACTCTACGCTTTTTGTCAAAACGAAAACGTCCACGTGGTGGCGGGCGGATTTTTTGCGGATGTTGGCCTTGTTGTAAGTGGTGTGCTTGGAACCCAAAGAAAGATGCACGCCGCACATCCGTTCAAAGGTGCCAATGTCACTGACGGTTTTCTGCTGGGTGAAAGCGCGATTCATTCCAAAACCCAATTCCCGTAGCCATACTTGGCCATCATCGGCGCGGATATTTTCTAGCACCCGGTCAAACTCTGGCGTGGAGTTGGCCGTGTTCACTACTTTCCCTTTTTCAACCACAAGGGTGATGGGAATTGCCGGCCGGTTCACCGTGAATTGGGTGTCACCAAAAAAGGAAATGCGTACTTTTCCATGCACGGCCTCCAAATCCTTAGATTCCGTAAACACTTCTCCGATGGGGTATTGACCACCAATGTTTTGCATGCCGGTGTAATCTCCAATGTTGAGTTTGGCTTGCTCAAATCCGGCTGGAAAAATCAAACGCTCTTCATCGCCACTAATAATGATGCCGATGTGGGCATCATCAATTCTATTTTTTAAAGCGTGACCCACACCGTGGTAATAATCTCTGTCGTAAGCCAATGAATCAAAATACGTCAGCGCCTCATCACCGAACATCCGTTCCAAGTGTGGGTGTTCAACCACCTTGAGTGAACGTTTAAATAACTCCAGCCGAATCCGAAAAGCGTGTAACCGAAAACGAGTGGATTGGATCAACACCACCAAGTCTTTGGGGCGCAACTTTTCAAATTCTGCCTTGACCACCTCCACCTCGGTTTTTTCAAATTGCAAAAACTTGGCAGCGGGAAGACAAAGCCGGTAAGCGTCGGTCAATCCCATGGCAAGCTGAGATTCTGCATCCCAAACCACCAGCGCCGCCTGGTCCGAGGTGTGTTCGATGGCATGCTCCAAGGCTCCGGCCAAGTTTTCGGCAGCGGCTTGAATGCAGTGGGCAGGAATTTTTGTCCTCATCTTGAACTCTCAACTAAGTTTAGCCGCTAGGCTAAGCCACTACCATGAGTACGCCTGACCCCTTTCATCCCTCCCCCAGCCAAGGGGATCGTTTCACCTTTGGGCTTTGGACCATCGGCAACCCTGGCGCGGACCCTTTTGGCCCCGCAGTGCGGCCGCGCATCAGCCCGGTAGAGATTGTTGAGGGCCTTGCAAAGTCCGGAGCTTGGGGGGTGAACTTGCATGATAATGATTTGATTCCATTTGACGCCAGCGCCGCCGAACGAGACGCCATCGTTACTGAATTTCAATCTGCGTTAAAAGAGAACAACATGGTGGTGCCGATGGCCACGACCAATTTATTTAGCCATCCGGTTTTCAGAGACGGTGCTTTCACTGCGTCGGATGCCAAGGTGCGCGCCTTTGCCGTGCGTAAAGCAATGCGCGCAATTGAATTGGGTGTGGAATTGGGCGCCGGAACGATAGTTTTTTGGGGCGGCCGGGAAGGCGTAGAAACCGACGCCGCGCGGGATTGCAGGGACGCTATTTTGTGGTATCGCGAATGCCTCAATTTTCTAAGCCACTGGACCAAGGACCAAGGTTGGGATTTAAAGTTCGCCTTAGAAGCCAAACCCAATGAGCCACGGGGTGATATTTACCTGGCCACCACCGGCCACATGTTGCATTTCATCGAAACCCTGGATTTACCGGAAATGTGCGGCGTGAATCCCGAAGTCGCGCACGAAAACATGCCAGGGCTAAGCATGGTGCACGCGGTCGGCCAAGCTATGGAAGCCGGCAAACTTTTTCACATTGATTTAAATGGTCAACGCATCGGCCGTTATGACCAAGATTTGCGTTTCGCCAGTGAAGATTTAAAGGGGGCGTTTTTCTTGGTGCGTCTTTTGGAAGGGACTGGAGGTTATGAGGCTTATCAAGGGCCACTCCACTTTGATGCACATGCTTACCGCACCGAAGACCGCCAAGGAGTTTGGGATTTTGCCGCCGGTTGCATGCGTTCTTACAAAATCTTGGCCGCCAAAACCAAAGCCTTTGATGCCGACGCCGAAGTGCAAGAAATTATCGCCGCCAATTACGCTGACCCAGGAAACATAGGCCCTATCCTCAGCAAATTTAGCCCGCAAAATCGGGACGCCTTAAACAAACTTGATCTAGACCCCGCAGCGCTGGCCGCTCAAGGGCATCGCTATGAAAGATTGGACCAGTTGGCAGTGGAACACATCATGGGCGTGCGCGGCTGAGATGAGTTTGTATGTCGGCGTAGACCTCGGCACCCAAAGCTTGAAAGTTTTGGTTTATGACACTGACAAGCGCAAGGTGATTGCACGCGCCAGTCATCCTTGTGCCGCTCCACTCACGCCTCGGCCCGGCGCCGCCGAACAAGACCCCGCGGATTGGTGGCAGGCTTTTGAAACTGCCATGCGTGTGGCATTGGAAAAAGAAGGGGTGGATAAAACTCGCATTCGGGCCATCGGCGTGAGCGGTCAACAACACGGCATGGTGGCGTTAGACCAAGCAGGCCAAGTCATCCGCCCAGCGAAACTTTGGTGCGACGTGGAAGCGGTGGATGAAGCGAAAGTTTTGTCTAGCCAAGCTCAACGCAACATTCCGGCTGGATTCACCGCACCAAAATTATTGTGGTTGAAAAACCATGAGCCAGAAAACTTTCAGCGGCTGAAACGTTTGTGTTTGCCGCATGACTGGTTGAATGGGCGCTTGACCGGCAATTGGGCCACCGACCACGGCGATGCTTCCGGCAATGGTTTTTACGACCCGGATTCCCAAGCTATAGACGAGCAACTTGCTGGCTTTATTGATGCCGACCTCGCCGCAAAACTTCCGCCCATAGAAAATTGCCACACGTGGCATGGCACCCTGCAAGCGGAAGTCGCCCGCTCTTTTGGGATTTCTGAAAATATCCAAGTTTCCATCGGCTCAGGCGACAACATGATGAGCGCCTTGGGCGCGGGCGCCGTGCAACCGGGCCAAGTGGTTGCTAGCTTAGGTACGAGTGGCACCCTTTTCGGAGTGAGCAAAACACCAGTAAAGCTACTGAACTCTGACCTCGCCCCATTTCGAGATGCCACCGGCAATCATTTGCCACTTTACTGTTTACAAAATTGCACCTCTGTCATTGAGGAAGTGCGCCTAAGCACCCAACTCAACCTTGAAGAACTGAGCGCCGCCGCCGACGCCCTTGCACCCGCCTCTGGCCCACTCTTTCTCCCCTACCTGACTGGAGAGCGCTCCCCCAATTGGCCCCATGCCAACGGCGTTTTGTTTGGAGTTCGGCCCGGCAATTTGCAACCCGCCGCCCTATTTCGCGCTGCCATCGAAGGGGTCAGTTACGGACTTTACCGCGGGGCCCAACAAATGCACCAAGCTGGTTTAGAAATCACCGACCTCCGGGTAGTCGGCGGCGGCGCCAAGAATCCCCTGTGGTGCCAAATCCTCGCCGACCTTTTCCAAGTCCCCGTCCTGCGGCCAATCGAAACTGAATCCGCGGCACTGGGCGCCGCCTTGCAAGCTTGTGCCGCCGACAGCACCGATTTCCATCAAACACTTTTGGAACACCGCCCAGCAACGCAAAAGGAAGTTTTGAAACCCTCCGCAACCAACGGCAAAATTTATCGCGCCGCTGCCGACAAAATGCACCAACTCGGCGCTAGCTTGTTTGCTTAATTCATTCTTTTATAGCCAAACAAGATTAGACTAAGCGACTCCTGTCACTGCTATGACCGCCTCCCCCTCTGAAATCCACCCTACCCTTGCGGAACGTGTCCGCACCTCGCGGGCCCTCGGAGCTGATGCTGATTATGTTTTGCATGGCGGCGGCAATACCTCGGCCAAAGGCACCGTCACCAATCTATTGGGCGAGGAAGTGGAAGTCATGTGGGTCAAAGGCTCCGGCTGGGATTTGGCCACCATTGAAGCCCCCGGACTGCCGGCCCTGGATTTAGAACAACTCCGCGCCCTCCGCCAAGTGGACTCCATGACTGACGAGGTGATGGTCCGTGAAGTGCGCCGCTGCATGCTAGACCCAAGCGGCCCCAACCCATCGGTAGAAACTTTATTGCACGCCTTTTTGCCGCATCGTTTCATTGACCATAGCCATGCCGACGCCATTTTGGCGGTCAGCAACCGAGCCAATGGAGTAGAACTTTGCCAGGAAGTATTCGGCAATCGGGTGGCTTATTTGCATTACGTCATGCCCGGCTTCCCGCTAGCTTTGGCAGTAGCGGATTTAGTGGACGCCAACCCAGATGTAGAAGGCGTGCTCCTTCATCAACATGGTTTGTTTAGCTTCGCTGAAACCGCCGACGAATCTTTGCAACGTCATCAAGAGCTGGTCGGCCTTGCCGAAGCTCGTTACGCCGACGCCAAACAAAATGTCCTTACCGGCCAAGCTACCCCGCGCCACCAAGCTCAAAACGTTTTGCCATTTTTAAGGGGCGCACTAAACCAAGAGACTTCCTTCATCTTTTCGCTCCGTAATGACGCTTGGATTTTGGCTCTCTTGGACCAAGCCGACGCCAAAACCTTGCTGCTCACCCCGCCGCTCACCCCGGACCACACCATTCGCACCAAAAGCCTGCCGTGTTGGGTGGATGCCTCCCAAGAGGATATGGCCGGCGGCGCCAAAACTGCCGTCACCTCTTACGGAGAAGCTTATCACCGATACTTTGAACAGGGTTGCCTAAGCCGCGGCCAACGTCAGGAGCTGGATCCATACCCGCGGCTTCTTTTAATCCCCGGCCTTGGCATGGTCGGCGTAGGGAATTCTGCCAAGGCTGCAGCCATTGCCGCCGACATCGGTGTACACACTTTGCTTACCAAAGCCGCCGCAAAGGGACTGGGGGATTACCAAGGATTGGATAACTTGGATTTGTTTGACATGGAGTACTGGTCTTTAGAACAAGCCAAGCTCGGCAAAAGTAAGCCAGCGGAATTGGCCGGCAAGGTCGCCATCATCACTGGCGGCGCTGGTGCCATCGGCGAAGGGATTGCCCGAATTTTACTAGACGCAGGTGCCTGTGTGGCTTTGCTGGACTTTAACGAGGAAGCCGCCCAGGCAGCGGCAAAACGTCTCGGCCATGGAACTTTGGCGGTAACCGCCGACGTTACTTCAGAAGAGTCCATGACTGCGGCCATGGAAAAAGTTTGCCACACTTTTGGCGGCGTGGACATCATCGTCCCTAACGCCGGCGTGGCCCATTCCGCCCCTATCCTGGAGCATGACTTAGCCGATTGGCAACGCCTCACCGCCGTCAATCAAACCGGGGTATTCCTCACCTTGAAAACTGCCGGAAAAATCTTGCGCCGCCAAAATTGCGGCGGCTCGGTGGTGGTGATTTCCTCCAAAAACGTGCTCGCCCCGGGCGCAGACTTTTCCGCCTATAGCGCTTCCAAAGCAGGTGCTCATCAACTTGCCAAAGTAGCGGCACTTGAATGGGCGGAAGAAGACGTCACCGTCAATTTAGTTTGCCCGGATGCGGTGTTCCGTGATGGCGAAAACTCCTCCGGCCTATGGGATGAAATCGGACCCGACCGCGCCGCTTCCCGCGGACTCAGTGCCGAGGAATTAGAAACCTTTTACCGTGACCGTAGTCTGCTCAAACAAGAGGTCACCGCCGACGACGTCGGCCGTGCAGTTTT
>Ga0066376_10003371_pt1 | contig 14330 bp, 8 predicted proteins | sample Knorr_S15_td_Bot_FD_77009 | JGI IMG/M metagenome (GOLD analysis project Ga0066376, IMG submission 77009) | Marine microbial communities from Southern Atlantic Ocean transect - Knorr_S15_td_Bottom_ad_5009_LV_A | ecosystem: Environmental > Aquatic > Marine > Oceanic | place: Southern Atlantic... | reverse complement strand
TTGATACACATAGCAAAAGTGCGAGTGTTATCTTTATAATCCTATCCAATCGGGTTACCTGTCCTCCAAATTTGATGAGTCCACCATTTAAATTATAGGCAACATACTAAATAATGTTGGTATTGTCAACCTTTTTTTTTCGTATCCTTGAGGGAAAGTCCAAGCTCTGCTAATTGTTGCCCATCTATGGGTGAGGGCGAGCCATCCATAGGTGAATTGGCTGTATTCGATTTCGGGAACGCGATTACCTCCCGAATTGAGGACTCACCAGCCAGTAACATCAACAGCCGGTCAAAGCCAATGGCGATTCCACCATGAGGAGGAGCGCCGTAACTCAAGGCTTCCAACAGAAAGCCGAAACGCTTTTTTGATTCCACGTTGTCCATTCCGATAGCTTTAAAAACAGCCTCCTGAATCCGTCGCTGATGATTCCTAATACTGCCTGTCGCAAGCTCTATACCGTTTAAAACCAAGTCATAAGCCCGGCTGCGTACCTGTAGAGGATTAGAAGACAATTTCTCCAAATCCTCATCTACCGGTGCTGTAAAAGGATGGTGAACTGCAGTAATTCCACTTCCATCAGCTGTTTTTTCAAAAAGGGGCGCGTTTGTGACCCAGCAAAATATTAGCTTTTTATTATCATACATATCCCACTGATCGCCCAGTATTTTTCTTATTCTGCCAAGCGGTTCGACGATCTTTTCTCGCTCCCCAGCGGCAAGCATCAGCAGATCACCTTCTACCGCATTAAATTTTGTACAAAGTTTGGTTTGTCTATCACTCATGAATATTTTGCCGAGTATTCCAGATAATCCTTCATCCGTTACCGGTGATGACAGCAATCCCGCCAACCCTTCGCTCCGTGCTAAGTCTTCTAATTCAGCTCTCTGTTTGCGCGAGAGAGAAGCTTTCCCAACGCCGCAAAGCCCTACCACGCTTCCACCAGCCTCGATCACGCTGTCAAATGCCTTAAACCCGGAGTTCTGAAAAATTTCAGTAACATCTGTCAGCAGCATGTTGAATCTAAGGTCGGGAGCATCACTGCCATAACTGTTCATAGCGTCTTGGAAATCGATTTGGGTGAAAGGCGTAGTAATTTCCATATTACGTAAATCGACAATTAGTTTCTTGACCATCTCCTCGACGTGCTCATATATATCTTCTTCTTGAACAAAAGTCATCTCAATGTCGATCTGACTGAATTCAGGCTGTCTATCACTTCGCATATCTTCATCACGAAAGCATCTTGCTATCTGGAAATATCTATCTATACCACCAATCATCAACGATTGTTTGTAAATCTGGGGTGATTGAGGCAGCGCATAAAAGGAACCCTGATGTATTCGGCTGGGAACAACATAGTCACGCGCACCTTCGGGTGTGCTTTTTATCAACACAGGTGTTTCAATTTCCAAAAGACCCTTATCGGCATTAAAACTGCGAATGGACTGTAGCGCCTTGTGCCGTAAAATCATATTACGCAGCGGACGCGGTCGCCGAAGATCCAGATACCTGTACTTAAGGCGCAGCTCTTCACCGGCATCATACTGATCCTCAACACCGAGCGGCAAAGGCTCTGCTCTATTCAATACCTCAATCTTTTCAGCACGAACTTCTATCTCACCGGTCAGCATTGATTTATTCGTCATTTCAGCCGGCCGAGGCTGAACAATTCCGCTGACCCTGACTACAGTTTCCAGTCTCAACTGTTTCATTTCAGCCGCCAGAGCTGAAGTTGTGTCAGTTACTATCTGAGTTTTACCGAATTGATCGCGTACACTCAAGAAAAGCAATCCTCCCAAATCGCGCACCCGTGCCACCCAGCCGCATAATATAACATGTTGTTCCATATTTGCGGCTCGAAGTTCGCCGCAATTGTGTGATCGGAATTTGTATCTGTTCATAATATGTTATTTGATCTTGACAATTATACTGTCGCTCGCAAGTAATTAAAAATCACATTCGGTGAAAATAAATTATTAATGTATTAAAAATGCTGAGATTGGCGCGTCATTCTACCACCGGTGTCGGAAATAGAAAAATCGAAATACTTCCTCATTCCCAACCCCTGATCGTGGTCGAGGACAGGCTCATTTGGGAATCCAGTAGGTATTTATTAATAAAGAATTTCCGAATTCCATTCTGTCCGAGATTACAGAGATTGCTTCGTCACTTCGTTCCTCGCAATTTCGTGTCCTCTCGGATAGACTGATACCCAGCTTTCCAGTAGATGGGCTAAAGGAAAGGTCACACAGCTGATACAAAAAGCGGGGTTACTCTAGGGTAACCCCGCTTTGATTAAGTCTTATAGATAAAATACTTAGTAATTTTATCGGTAAATAAGTTTAATTAAACACATAAGTTGCACCTGCCGTGACGTTTCCGTCCTTTTCACCGATTGGATCAAAATGCCAACTGCTGATTACGTTCTTGATACAGCGTTCAACATCAGCGCCAAGTCTGTTGCCACCCCAGTCTTTTTTACGGAAACGGACTCGTATGACTTCACCAGCCGGTGATATTGTAAATTCGACGGTAACTCGACCTTTTAAACTGGAATCCCTGCGCTTCTTAGCCCAATAACACGCCTGAACCTGATTTTTGTTTTGCAATACAACACCAGATATCGCAGAAGGACTACGCTGTTTAGCTTTTGACCCTCGTCCTTTTGCCGTGATGGCACTCTTGTTGATATTTATGCTGGCTTCTTTCAGCATAAGCTGCAGATCATCTGCCGATAGCGCTTTGAGCTCTTTTATGTCAAGATCACCAATTTCATCTGTAATCTCACCGCCCCCGCGCATTTTTTTGATTTTTTCAGCGCTTTCGCCAGATGTGACTAAGCCTGCCATTTTGGAAGCGTCAACACCCTTTAAGCCGCCCGCTGATAGTCCGAGTTCTGCACGTGCTCTGGCACCACCTGAACGAGACCTGCCACCACGGGCAGTTGGACCACCGACAATTGCCATTCGCTTGGCAGCTTCACGAATCATTTCGCGCCGTTTTTCCTGTCGGTCTTTGCGTGCCTTTCGCTTTTCTTCGCGAACTTCTTTCTTGACCTCTACGGTCTTCGGTTTTTCCTCGACTACTTCCTCAACAACCTCTTCTTCTTCTCCTTCCTCTTCCTCGACAACATCTGCAGCTGCACCCTCTTCAGCTTTTTTCTCAACCTTAGGTGGAGTAGCCTTTACTCGGTAAATTACTTCTTGATACTTTTTAATATCCTCTTTAGAAATTACTTTTAGCGGTTGCAAAGACCCCCAATATGAAAGAGTGAACCCGGCAACAAACAGAAACAGCCAAGTGAATAAAAAATTCTTGTCAGCATCACCAATCAGGTGATGTTCTAATTCTTTTGGAAATGTCAATACCTGAGCCATTTATCCACCTCAGGTTGATTCTTTAATAATGACAAAATCAATGGTTGCAAACTCAGTTTGACCGCAAGTGTTAATTACTTTTAGCAGCCAATCGTATGTCACATTTTTATCGCATTGGATAGTAATCTCTCCTCTAAAAAGTCTTCCTGTTTTAAGTACAAACTCTCTATTTTCATTAAGAAAACCTGCTAATCCTGGCAGAACTACGCCTTCTGGGTCGTCCATTTCAGCACGATCAGAGAGCATCCGCGGATCTATTTCCATATCCTCAAGCACCCCATCAGGTGTGACGAGTATCGCAACAGCTTTTTTCGGCTCCATTTCTCGTTCTGCAGTTGGCAGTTCCAGAAACGGAGACTGTTGGATTAACGCTCCGGATGTTGACATCGACTTTAGTAGAAAGAGCAATATGATGGTCATCATGTCCATCATTGAATTAAGACTGAGACCTGCCTCTTCCTTGCGTCGATTTTTTTTGCCCTTTGAAGGTGCAAATGCCATTTTTTATCCTTGTATAACCCTAATCTAAACTTTAAACACAGTTGATAGCAGCAGTAATAACTTAATATATAAGTTGCTACTACTGGAACTGCTTCAATATCGTCAATGGAAACAAGGTCTTTTGCTCGTTTCCAATAGTTATATATCGACATGCATCCATTACCTTAATCACAGTTTGAAAGGTGGTAGATGCCACCGCCGTAATAGAAACTTCTTCACCATCAAGCACCCGGTAGGTAGCAATCTCGGTAGATTTGCCAGTCGCTTCAACAACTACAGTATCAATACCGGTTGGTTCACCCACATGAGTTTGCTTTATAGACCACAAACTGTCCTTTAGAGTTTCCCAATTATAATCGCCACTGGCAATAACAGGAATCTCATAGAAATTGGGTCCTTCCTCGACCGATTGAAAAATACTCACCTGAATTCCAGTTTCAACGAGATTCAGCAATAAGTTAATCTTCTCAGTATTAGCACCACTCTCTTCAGACGGTGCTGCACCAGCTTCAACAGGCGCTCCTTCAGCTGGTGGAAGATATTCTAAAAGTGCTAATTCTGTGAATTTGGAAGCCGATAAAAGAAGCGGAATTAATACAACCATCAAATTCATGATGGGAGTTATATTAATTTCTGTGCTTTGCTCTTCACGAGAACGCTTTTGCGATGGCTTAAAAGCCACTATTTACCTCTGGTCATCAAGTGAATTAGTTTTACTGAATGCTCATCAATATCATCAACGATATTATTAGCTTTAGTACTAATCAAGGTATATGATATGATTGATGGGATAGCAATAACCAACCCCCACAGGGTAGTTAACATCGCCACACCAATACCAGCAGACAACTCCGCTGCACCACCACCTGCCTGACCAGCAGCTTCAAATGATAAAATCAGACCAAAGATCGTTCCCATCAGACCGGTCAATGTAGCAATGTTACCAATGGCTGCAAGATAACCGGTTCGTATATTCAATTTTGGAATAATCTCAAGAGTTGCCTCATCAACTGCATTTTGCACTGCACGATAATCTACAAATTCTCTCGCCTTGGCTTCTTTAATTGCTGCGCTTACTACGAAAGGAAGTGCTCTGTTTCCTGCAGATCGACATAACTCGATTGCCCTGTCGTAATTGTCTTTGTTAATCAGTTCTTTAATTTTAGCCATGAATCGGTTAGCATTGATATTAGAACTAACGTAAATGAATATCCCACGCTCAATAGTAATCGCCATCCCAACTATTCCGAAAAACAGAATAACATACATAAACTGGTAGCCTGGCGAGGTCAAAGCAAAGGAATTTAAGAATTTTGAGGTCATTGTCATATGACCGCTCCTCCATCAATTATTTTGTTAGATATATTTAACATTTTCTTTTTTGAGTTAATTAAAACCATATACTTTTTAACTTAACAGACCCAATATAATTTCCTTATCTTGGTTTGGCAAGCATTTTCGAGGGCTGTTCAATTTTACTGACATTCATTTCCTCTAAATTAGGTTTTATCGACTCAACATCAACGATAGACATCCGCCCGATTGGACTTTGTATCGTAACAGAGTTGACTTCAGGGGTTTGTCTCGGGATTGTTACTACCAATGTAGGCAGCTCCGGCGCAACTTGAATAATGATTTCTTCGAGCATGATCACCTCATCGCCATCATCTCCCTCGTCTTGTGCAAAAAGAACTGAGAATGGTAATAGGCTAATTAACATTAAAATAAATGTTTTTTTCATAAAAAATTTACCTCAATTTATTTTTTTCAATGGTACGCATGCGCAAGGTCCTTTCTGCCGAAATTCGTTTTTCTAAAAGGGATGCTTCGTCAGCGCTAGCGCCTGCAATTGCAATCCAGGCAATTTCTCGCTCTGCGAGCAGTTGAATTTGTTGTTCAATTTCGTTTGCAACTATAATGTCTAACTGACTGTCCATATCAGGAATGCTTTCGTAGATCAACCCAAAGATCACACCGCGCCGGCTATTGTCCACATCTGATATTTCTAGAGCTATCAGATTTGAGCCGAGTTGAAGGTAATCAAAAATATCGTATTCATCCACTTGAAAATAATCAAGCGTGTCCCTATCATCAGCGGCAATGTAGACACCGTTCAAAAACAGGCTGTAATCGTCATCGGCAGTAAGCCAGACTGTTCCTGCTGAAGGCTCTGAATCAATATCAAACGTACTTCTCATCCAATATTGTCGAATGCCGTCCGAATCAACACCCATCCAAAATTGGTATATGGAATCCTCAATCGCAAATGCCGCTTCAAGCTCGGTATTCTCATCTGCCAAATACTGATTTTCAATCTCGCCAGAAATCATCTCTAACAATTGATCAGCTTCTTCACCTGGTGAACCACCTGTTGTGTCTGATGGCTCCTCGACTACGACTTCATCCCCAAGTGAAGGTTCATCAACTTCACCGCCGTCTTCCGGGTCAGTTATTAATGAATCTTCTTTGGCTATTTCTGTCGTAACAGTGTCGCCTTCATCAACCCCCTCTTCGAAATCAAAAGCCAAGGAATCCAATGCTGTACCTTCACCAATTTCATTCATGTCCGCACCAGGCTTGGTGGGCTTATCCATATTGTACCAGACCGGGCGGGCATTTAGAATATCGAGCATCCCCAAATCAACATTGTAAGAATTATCTGGGAACATGACATAATCCCAATCGAAGTCAAAAAAGTCTGCCGATTCGAATCCACCTTCATATTGAGGCCAGATTTTCCAGTCGGAGGAACTGATAACTGTTGTTTTTTCAGCTTCAATCGTAAATTGCGAAGCGTATTGGTCTGGACGTAAATTAATTAATACTTTGACAAGCTCGATGCCTGACATGGTTGGAACGCTGAAGGATTGACGTAATCTCAAACCCTCTTCGAGCAAGGCTTGATCGTAATCTGTAACAAATGCGGCAAGATCTTCAAAGGCTATAGCGGCATCATCATATTGCAACTCGTCAGTTTCATCATATTTGGCAGTATATTCATTTTGAAAGATCGTTGATTGATCAGCATATCCAGCTAATAATTCATGTTTATCCAATACAAATCTGAATCCCTCCTCAAAAATATCCTCGGCAAAGCTGGGTGGTAAAGTATATACTGAGGCTGTATCCAAGATTACTTCAAAGGCTAATAAAAAATCCATATTAAAGTTGTTCAGGTAATCAACCTGGTCCTGAATGATAATTCCCATTTCGTCGGGATAGAAGCCATCGGGTGATTCGGCATCCTCGCCATGTGGCAGCATCTCAATATATTGGTCGGTAAATCGGTCTATACGTGCTTGAGCTATGTCACATTGTTCTTGATACTGATTAAACAGAGTGTCCACGACAGCAACAAATGATGCTTCCAATCCGCTCAAATATTTGTCAACTTCGTTGAACTCCGCAGCTACCATTATTGCCTGCAAATAGAACCCGCATATCTCCGGAGCAATCGGCGCAACGGAGCTATTTAAGACTTCCTCTCGAATCAACAGGTTTATTTCTTCCTCAGAATCATTACCTCGTACTTTTAAATTCCCATTCCATATTTTTAAGAGATAATCACCATTACGAGCAGAAATTTCTGGAATTTTTCTGCGACAGGCAATTCCCCACATTTCGGACTCAATCACTGCAGAATCAATTTGAGCCAAAGCCCGGTTCATGTTTCGCTGTTTATCCAGCGAATCTGCCAAGCCTTCAGCGTCATTTAGCTGCATACGAGTTATCGTTTCATCAAATCTCGCATAATCACTCGCCATCTTCTGCTGCTGGGATGATAGCTGGTCATAAATCAGTTTCAGGTTACTTATTCCGGCTATGAATGTTTCGGTAGCGACGTCATTTAAAATCAGCGATTCATTAACTATCTTTTCGATTAAGACCGCTTTTTGATTTTGATCCGAAATTCTGGGGATTTCTTGTCCAATTGTTGAAATTGCCAACTCTTCATCCAGCATACCCATTTGATAGAACGCCTTATAACCTTCTTTTTGTCCTAATTCAAGAATTTGCTGATATTTTTCATATAGACTGTTCCGCCACTGTTTTTTCCGTGCTACCGCAGCGGTAATATTAGCGACTGGAAGCCTGAACTTTAGATTGTCGTAATTATCATGCTCCCAACGCAGTAACTGGCTTAAAGCCTGTGAAGCATATTTTGGGTTGCCTCTGATTTCTTTTGCAACCAATCTTTTATGAGCATCAACCGTTTGTCTGAATTCTCGTTCGGCTTGGTTTCTGTTTCCATCTGCCAGAAAATATACTGCTCGCTCAAAAAACGCCCGTACTACTCGTGGGTCATCCGGGAACCTCTGCGAAAATCTGCGATAAATATCGTTGGCTTTATCCATTTGATCCAATTTCAGGTAATGACCTGCATTTTCAAATAAATAGAGATTGGCGTCATCGGCATCTGGGAACAAAGAAACATACATTTCATTCACGCGGATAGCAGCCTCATGGTTTTCGAGAGTATTGTAATTGGAACTCGCATAGCTCAAAGCACCTTGTGCCTGTTCAGATCTCGGGTATGAATTTACAAGTTGCTCAAATATTTTGGCAGCCATAGCAATATCGGACATTTTGTCCTGTGCATTTAAGCCCGCATTGTAGAGGGCTTTATCCGCATATTTCGATTGTGGATAGTGATCGGCAATATACATAAATGCCTCATTTGCCTGCTGCCAAGCCTCACCGAGTTTATACTCTTGTCCCGCTTGGAACATCGACTGATCGGCAAGTTCAAAATCCGGTGATTCAAGAGCAACACGCTTGAACTCGTTGGCTGTAGCAATATGATCTTCACCAAATTTTAAGTTTTTGGCATTTAAAAACACCGATTGAGCTTTTCGCATATTTGCGGTTTCTTTTAAACTCGCCGATACATCCGCAGCGTCAATTTCTCTTGCAATCCGCTCAACCTCAGCATATTCTTTGTTCAGGAAAAATCCCTCCAGGATAAGCGTATAAGCGTCGCCTATCAGTTGATGCCCGGGAAAATCTGTGATTAGTCTGATGAAATAAGGACGTGAATCAGCAAATTGTTGATGTTTATACATAATGTCCCCTGCCTGGTATAACACAGTGGGAGCCAGACTTGATCGGCTGAAATTAGACAGGTAAAGATCAAACCCGGAAAATAATATTTTCTCAGCGTTTAACAATTCTGTAGGCATTGGCAGATCAGACTTTTCACTTTCTGCAGGCGAGCTTTCAGCTGCTTCGACAACTTCAGGCTCAGAAGCAGCCTCAACTGTGTCCCCCTGTGCTGATTCCATTATGTCAGGCAAATGGGCAAGCGAATCACCTTCTGCAATTTGGTCTTCGCCGAGACGGTCTGCAGGTTCCTCAACAATTGGGGCTTCTTCAATAATTTCAGATACTTCTACCACAACCTTCTGCGGACGCATTTCCGGAGGAAGAACATCGCCTTCAGGAGACATATAAATTTCGCCTGCAAGCTCCCGGCGAGCAAGGTTTTTGGCAATCGCTACTACCCGCTGGCTAGCTATTTCAAGTTTTGTGGTGTCATCATAGGCTGTTGCCACTTGATAATACTCGCGCATTGCATCCATCGGACGATTCAGGTTTCGTTCGAGAACTGTTGCCAAGTTAGCCTGAATTTTGTATGCATTTGGACCATTGGGCCAAAATCTTAGGTACTGCCGGCAATACTTATCAAATTCGAGGTAGGATTCTTCCAGCCCCTGATCAGAGGCAAGAATCAACACCTCATCAATTGCCATATCAAGATACTTTTCGAGCGTGGGTATGATTGATTCTCTGAGGCTGCTATCCGTATTCGCTGCCCACCATTCGCTATCAGGGTTCAACATATTGAAATATGCTTTCTTTTCAATATGAGCTTGTGGAGGATTATAGATTTCGCCCTGCTGAAATATATCCACGATGTTATGCATAATCTCTGGAGTGCGCGGATCGAGGGGGAAGATTTCCATATATTTTCGATATACCTCAACGGCTGGTCCATATCGTCCGATCTGATTTCTGAATATTTCACCGAGCTGAATAATAAGGTCGCGACCATAATTTTGTTTCCTAAGCGGATGTTCATCCAGCCAGATAGCCATATTATCCACACCCGATCCAGCCCACTCAGTACTTTCAACTGCGTAACATATACCGATATAATTTATTGATTCACTGGAAATATCCAGCACCGTAGAATTATCATTATCCAGCGAACGGTCAGAATAGTTCACATCTAATGCCATGGCAAAATGTTTGACCGATGTTGGGAGATCGCTCAAACGGTAATAAGTCCAGCCAAGTTTGTATAGAGCCTCTTGGTAGTAAGGAGAATCGGGAAACTCGTTGGCTATGCGATGGTAAGTCTTGGCTGCTTTCTCAAGGTTATTTGCCGGAGGCATAAAATAATATTCGGCTATCCTTCTCAGAGCATTAAGCGTGTATTCGCTTTCGGGGTAGATGCTTATCAAAGTTTCGAAAATCCTGTTGGCATTTGCCTTCTGAACACTTGAACTGGATTCAGAAGTAAGAAAACCAATATTGTAAAGTGCATCATCAGCATATTCGCTGGTAGGGAATTCATCAACAATTCGTTGATACATCGCCTTTACGCGAGAGTAATCTGGTATAGGCGCCTTCAGGTTTCTCATTGCCGCAGGGTCGGTCTCCGCTAACCGGTTTAATTCTTCAATATAGGTATCAGTACTCTCAAGATACACCTCATAAGCTTCTTGATACATCAGCTCTGTTATTCGGAAATAAAGTCCGGCAAGCGCAGCTTTTCTATGGGGATAACGCAAAAAGAAGCGCTCTCGTTGATGCCGCCGGAGCAATTCCATGCCGTTTCGCAGAAGCTCCCGACGATGAATTTTGTTCTCTTGGCTCGTTTGTATGCGCTCGGCATTATATTCTTCGAGTAAAGCTTGAATCTCAGAATCGGGAATGTCGTACACTATCTTTAAAGTTATGCGATCAATAGTCGATAATAGTCGGTTTTTTAATGAGGTATAAACTCCGTAGCTGGGATGATCGCTGCCAGGAACTGTACTTCCCAGAGCGTTAATCAAACTGCCGAGTTGACTGATTATTAATCTGCCTTCCTCGATGTAATCGCTAAACTTAGCAATGTCAGCCTGAGAGGTAACAGCGTACCACCTGTCGAGCAGCTCTGGTGGCAATTCATTAATCCCAGCCTCAAAATCAAAGTTCACGTTAATTTGAGAATCTAAGTCTCCGTTATCACCTTTCTTTGATAAACCCCATTTGGAAAATGCTTCTTGCGGAAAAATAGAGACAAACATGAAAACTGCAATCAGCCCGTAATTAACCTTAGACATATATTTAAAAAATCTCATGGTTGGGTCGGATCCTCTTTGTTAGGATCTGGATCCGGCTCAACGGATGGAATGTCATCCTCGGGGTCCAAAGATTCCGGCTCCTCGGGTGTCAACTCCTCTGCAGGCTTATCAACATCGCCGGGCGGGGAGGATTCCTGATTCGATTCTTCTTCATTCTGTTCAGGAGTGTCGGCATCTGGCGCTTCCTGACTCTCATCGGGAAGGCTGTCTTCAGCTCCTTCGTTTGATATAACAGGCTGGGTCTCGGTTCCCGGATCAGCGACAGCTCCTTCGTCGGGCACAGCTGTGTCATCGAGTGTAGGCTCTTCAGGTTTTTCCGAAGGATCCGCATCAGTATCCCCAGCGGTCGGCACAGCTTCGTCATCCAATGACTCCTCCTTATCAGATTCTGATGCTTCAACCGGATCGGCTGGTTCATCCAGCGGTTGACCTGATTCAGGTTCATCCTCATCAGAAGTTTCGCCCGTATCTGATTTATCGTCCGAACCAGACTCAGTTTCTTCAGTATCTAATGACGGCGGCGCAGTCTGGTCGTCAGGCTGGGCAAATTCCTCTTCCTCGCCTACTTCACCATCCCCATCAGATTCAGAACTGTCTTCGCCCTCCTCCTCCTCAACCGGCTCACTGGCTTTTTCTTCGTCAATCTCCTCAATCATTGTCGTATCGGAAACAGCCGCAGCTTCCAAAGTTGTTGGAACTGCGAGTGCAGCTTCCACGTCCGTGCCCCAGAGCGGCACGGGAGGCGCTCGATAAGGTTCTTCGCCAGGTGCACTGGCGAGAATTAAGTTTGTCGCTAACTCGGTCGTATCATCATCAACTCTATGCCTGACTGCAAGAATTTGCGACAGCTGCTGAATATACCCATCTAATTCAGTAAGTCGGTCCTGCTGAGCACTGAAATTATCAAAATCCAATCCACCATAGGTATATCTGAGATAGGCAAAATCACTCCACTCGTCCAGATTGCTCGATACTTCAACATCGCCATAGGCTGACAGGCTGGTCTGAACATTTAACAGCCTATTTTTCATCATTTGCAAATCGTCACCGACTGCGGTTAGATCAATCATCAATTCAGGATTATTCGTACTTGAAGCGCTGCTTTTCAACATCTTGACTTTTTCAAGTGAAGCATTAATAAAACCTAATTCCTGTAACGTGCGTTTTCCCAATGAATCACTTATTGAAGATTCATAGCGTCGCTTTTCCTCACGTTGAGATAAATTTGTGCGCGACAATTCATATTTGATACCACCGGAAATTTGATAAGATAGATCACTTAAATTAGTGAGAATACGCTCATATTTGTTGAGGCTCTTTCTATCCTCAGCCGAATCAAGCGCAGCTTCTAAGGCTTGTTGACCGTTAATAATTTTCGCTAAGGTTGCCTGCTCAACAATCATCCCCCCAAGACCAGGATTAGCCTTGAAACCCTCGGCAAGCCGAGTTTTTTGGCGAAGCAAAAACAACTTTTCACGAATAGACAAGTATTTTGGGAAAAGCTCTTTTCTGTTCTCACCAAAAACTTCGTTCTCAATTAATTTTAAATCCGCGGAAATCTTGGAAATCTGTTGTTTCTCATAGATAAATTCACGATAATCCTGTCTGTCATCCACAGCGGTCATAATTTCTTCAAACAAGTCAACAGCTGTTGAATCTTGTCCGATTATTTCCCGACAATGTCCCATCAGAGCGGTCGCTTCATATTGATACTCAGAATTGGGAAATTGACTTTTGAATGAATTGCAAACCGTAATTACATGCTCAAAGGCGTTCAATCTATACGCTGCCCAGGCGCTGCTTATTAGAGCAATTTCTTTCAGTTTGCCCTTGCCTTCAACCTCGCTGAACTGTCTGAAGGCTGAGTTGAATTCCCCCCGTAAAAAATATACATATCCTATCTTCAGGCGAGATTGATTCTTTATATCTTTACTAATCTTTATTTTACCATATTTCCCGAAAATTAATTTGTTAAACCGCTCTTCGGCTTCATCAAGATCAAGCTGCATTAATGTTGTTTGTGCCGCATAAAGTTGAGATTGGATAAACAGATCGCTTGATTGCGGAATTTGGTCAAACAGTAATATTGCCTCTTCCAATTTACCATCAAGCATAAGATACCTGGCGACCAACTCCAATGTCTGCCAATAATCGTCATCAGGATATTGTGAATATTTTTCTTGAAAAATGCTCCACAACTCTCTTACCTTAGCAATTTTACCAGTATCGCCATAAAGTGATATTAATCTTCGTAATGCAGTTTTATGATAAAAAGTATTTGCACTGCCAGATGAATTCACCGCCTCAAAATCTTTGATGGCAAGAATGTTTAGATTCATGGCAAAATATGATTCGCCACGATAGAAAAAAATGTCATCTAAATCATTGAATCCGTATTCCTTGATCAGCTCATCGAATTTTAATATAGCTTCGGAATAGTAACCATCACGGTAGGTAAAAATAGTTGACTTGAGATCGCGGCTGAACATTCTTTGTCGCTGTTCAGAATTGGCAGATTTGATCAGCTCGTTTTTGATTAATCGTGCGTGCAGATATTTATGATTATACTCATCACGATCAAATTTTTCATAGGCAGAAAAAGCTATCTGTGGAGGTGCCTCATCGATATTTTCCGGAAGGTTATATGATTCATCACTATAGCCCTTTAATTCAGGTGGGTTTAACGCCTCAAGTGTTAATTCTGGATTGGTGCGTTTCCGTTTTTTTACTTCATCAACAATTCCATCGTACAGCCATTTCAGAAACGCCTCGCGCACTGCCATCTCGATATTCTGATTTATTTGACGCCGCATAAAATATATATCTGCATGAACCTGATAAATCTCATCCATAGTGGGATCGCCTTCAAACGAGGGGGAAGCAGCAAATGCATCTGATTGAAGAACAAATAACACCGCCAAGATAATGTGAATCCTTAGCGACCGGAAAATATTCATTTTGTTCCGTTTATTAAAGCGTCTTGTAAATACTGTACTAAAATCCTGTGTTATGGATTTCTGTTACAAAACTAAACCGTCAGCTGAACAGAATCCCTACTACACTTTGACGGATATAAGCGTAGTGCAACAGGTGTGTC
>Ga0066376_10003370_pt1 | contig 14336 bp, 19 predicted proteins | sample Knorr_S15_td_Bot_FD_77009 | JGI IMG/M metagenome (GOLD analysis project Ga0066376, IMG submission 77009) | Marine microbial communities from Southern Atlantic Ocean transect - Knorr_S15_td_Bottom_ad_5009_LV_A | ecosystem: Environmental > Aquatic > Marine > Oceanic | place: Southern Atlantic... | reverse complement strand
GTCTTATTAAAATGGGAGCATTGATAGAAGGTCTAGGAACTAATACGATTAGTATAAAAGGTGTCCATTCATTGATTGGTGCTGAGCATCGCATTATGTTTGATCGAATTGAAGCTGGTACTTATATGGTGGCTGTAGCAATGACAGGTGGTGAAGTTAAGTGTAATAATATTGAACCAAAAAAAATGGAAGCTATAATTCAAAAATTAAAAGAAACTGGTGTGGAGATTGTTGAAGGGAATAATTCTGTTGTAATAAAAAGTAATAAAAAACTTAATAGCGTTAATATTAGAACAGCGCCCTATCCAGCCTTTCCTACTGATATGCAGGCACAATTTATGGCGCTTAATATTATTGCTGATGGCGTTAGTGAGGTCACTGAAACAATTTTTGAGAATAGGTTTATGCATGTACAAGAACTAATAAGAATGGGAGCAGAAATTGATATTAGGCACAATACAGCCATCATAAAAGGAAGTAAGGTCTTGCAAGGAGCTAATGTTATGGCAACTGATTTGAGGGCATCAGCATCACTTATTTTAGCTGGGTTAGTAGCTAAAGGCACAACTGTTGTTGATAGAATTTATCATTTGGATAGAGGGTATGAAAATTTGGAGAAAAAATTTAATCAAATTGGAGCTCGTATTGAGAGGGTTCAATAAATGATTACTATTGCCTTATCAAAAGGTAGAATTTTTTTAGAAACGATGCCAATTCTTAACGGGGCAGGAATTTTTTGTAAAGAAGATCCTGAAACTTCTCGTAAATTGGTTTTAAAAACTAATAATGAAGAGGTGCAACTTATTATAGTGCGAGCTTCTGATGTGCCCACTTATGTGGAATGGGGCGGTGCAGATGTGGGAATTGCTGGAAAGGATGTGTTGGATGAATATCAAGGCGAGGGGCTATACCAGCCTTTAGATCTTGGTATTGGTAAATGTAAAATGATGGTAGCTGCTCAACAAAATTTTGATTATCAAAAAAGCATAAAAAAAAGAACAAGACTAAAAGTAGCTACGAAATACGTTAATGCGGCAAGGCGGTATTTTTTACAAAAAAGTATTCATATAGATCTTATTAAATTGTATGGTTCGATGGAGCTTGCTCCAATAGTAGGATTGTCTGATGTTATTGTGGATTTGGTAAGCTCGGGTAAAACTTTAGAGGCAAATAATCTAGTGCCAATTGAAGAGATTGGAGAAATAACTTCGAGATTGATAGTTAATAAAGCATCGTTAAAAATTAATAGAGAGGTGCTTCAGCCAATGATTGATAAATTTTCGAATGCGGTAATTAAGATAAATGGTAAATATTAAAAAGTTAAAACCAACCGATAATAATTTTTATAATGATCTTGAAAATTTATTAGTTTTTGACGATGAAAATAATGATGAAATTATCCAGACGACAACTAAGATAATTAATCAAGTCAAAAACTCTGGCGATCAGGCCCTTTTAGAGTTTACAAATAAATTCGATCGAGTTAGCTGTAATGCTGTTTCAGATTTGGAAATTAGTCAAAATGAATTAACTCGGGCATTAAATAATATTTCACAGGAAACTAAACATTGCCTTGAAATTGCTGCACAAAGAATTCGTGAATATCATATAAAGCAAAAAGCTGAATCTTGGTCATATTCTGATAAACAAGGATCTTCTTACGGTCAAAAAATTTCACCTTTAGATCGAGTTGGGTTGTATGTGCCTGGTGGAAAGGCAGCATACCCATCTTCTGTTTTAATGAATGCTATTCCCGCGAAGGTTGCAGGCGTAAAAGATTTAATTATGGTAGTCCCTACTCCTGATGGCAAAAAAAATGATTTAGTTTTGGCTGCTGCTAAGATTGCGCAAGTAAATAAAATTTATGCTATAGGTGGAGCGCAAGCGATTGCTGCATTGGCTTATGGGACTCAAACAATTCCAAAGGTTGATAAAATTGTAGGTCCTGGAAATGCATATGTAGCAGAAGCCAAACGAAAAGTATTTGGAACAGTAGGAATAGATATGATTGCTGGACCGTCCGAAATTTTAATTATTTGTGATGGAAAGACTGATCCTGACTGGATTGCCATGGATCTTTTTTCTCAGGCTGAACATGATGAGTTATCTCAATCTATTTTGATATCAACGGATGAAAAATTTCTGGATCTGGTTATGAGTAGCATCCAACGATTAATTAATGACATGCCCAGAAAGGATGTAATTATTACTTCGCTTAAAAACAGAGGTATTTTTATTTATTCTAAGGATTTAGATGAGGCTGCTTTAATATCAAATTTTGTAGCACCTGAACATTTAGAACTTTCAGTAGAAGACCCAGAAAAATTATTAAAAAGCATTGATCATGCAGGGGCTATATTTTTGGGAAGAAACACTTGCGAAGCCGTAGGTGACTATTGCGCTGGACCTAATCATGTTTTGCCTACATCTCGAACAGCAAGATTTTCTTCGCCATTGGGAGTTTATGACTTTCAGAAAAGATCTAGCTTAATATTCTTGACTCCAGAAACGGCAAGTGATTTGGGTAAGATTGCTTCAGTTTTAGCTCATGGTGAAGGCTTACATGCGCATGCAAGTTCAGCAAAATATAGAATTATAAAGAATTATAAAAAAACAAAAATTGGAAAATGAATAAGCGTAAATATTGGAGTGATCTAGTTTATCAACTTACTCCATATACTCCTGGGGAGCAACCAAAAGATCGTTTATTATTAAAACTCAATACAAATGAAAATCCTTATGGTCCAAGTCCGTTGGTTATTGATGCAATTAATAATGTTACTGGGGACAATCTACGATTGTACCCCGATCCCGAAAGTGATTTATTAAAGCAAGCGCTAGCTGATTATTATAATATTCCTAAGTCATTTGTATTTGTGGGAAATGGTTCGGATGAGGTTCTTGCGTTCATATTTCAATCACTTCTAAAGAAAAATTTACCTATTTTATTTCCAGATATTACTTATAGTTTCTATCCTACATATTGTAGCCTTTATGGAATTCAATATGACACTATATCTTTAGATAAGAATTTTAATATTAATTTGGACGACTATTTATATGAAAATGGTGGTGTAATTTTTCCAAATCCTAATGCACCAACTGCTATTCCAAAATCGTTGTTTGATATCGAACAATTCTTAAAAAGAAATCAAAATAGTGTTGCGGTTATTGATGAGGCTTATGTAGATTTTGGAGCTGAATCGGCTGTAAAGTTAATTAAAAAATATGATAATTTAGTTATCACTCAATCTTTCTCAAAATCAAGATCATTAGCTGGACTAAGGTTAGGCTGTGCTTTGGCTCATGAGGAATTGATTCAGGCTTTAGTTCGTGTTAAAAATAGCTTTAATTCTTATTCAGTAGATAGATTAGGCCAAGAAGCTGGTATTGCAGCAATTAAGGATAGTAGTTATTTTCTTAAAACGAGAAATGCAATTATTGAAGCTAGAGAATTTTTAGTGCAGGAATTGAGTAAGATGAATTTTAAAATACTTCCATCTGCAGCTAATTTTATATTTACTAAACATAATAAAGTAGATGCTGAGGAACTTTTTAACAAGTTAAGGGATGTTGGTATTTTAGTTCGCCACTTTAATAAACCAAAAAGAATTACTCGGTATTTAAGAATCACTATCGGAACTACGGAAGAGATGAAGCAATTGGTTTTAATTTTGAAAAAAATATTAGAATAAACAAAATATCGGCATATTCATTCATTTCTCTATAGGTTAGAATACATAACCATAAGATTAATTAAGAAATTACTATATATGACTCGCTCAGCAAAAATTACAAGAAAAACTCTAGAAACTGATATTTTCGTAGAAATTAATATTGACGGAAAGGGAGTGTCTGAACTAAATTCTGGTATTGGCTTTCTGGATCACATGCTCGGGCAAATTTCTCGTCATGGCTTGTTTGATTTGATTGTCAAGGCTGAAGGAGACTTACATATTGATGCGCATCATACCGTTGAAGATATTGGTATCACCTTAGGTCAGGCCTTTACTAAGGCGATTGGAGATAGATCGGGTATTCGTCGTTATGGACATGCTTACGTTCCTCTTGATGAAGCATTATCAAGAGTAGTACTTGATATTTCTGGAAGACCAGGGCTAGAATTTAGCGCAGAGTTCTCTAGAGCAAGAATAGGTGAGTTTGATGTTGATCTTGTTCATGAGTTTTTTCAGGGTTTTGTTAATCATGCAAATATTACTTTGCATATTGATAATCTGAAGGGTGAAAATGCCCATCATCAGTCTGAAACAATCTTTAAGGCCTTTGGAAGGGCTCTTAGAGTTGCGGTAGAGCAAGATGATAAGATTAAAGGCATAACGCCCTCAACTAAAGGTTCACTTTAAACCATTCACATTAGATTTAATTTATGATTGCAATCGTTGATTATGGAATGGGTAACTTAAAATCAGTTCATAATGCTTTTAAGTTTATATCTCCACAAACCAAATCAATTATCACGAGTGACCCTGACGTTATTTTACGGTCAGATAAAGTAGTGTTTCCTGGACAAGGAGCTATGCCAGACTGTATTCGAGAGTTGGAAGAGAGGGGCCTTGGGCAAGCAGTGATTGAAGCTGCAAAACAAAAGCCTTTTTTAGGCATCTGTATAGGTCTTCAAATGCTATTTGACGTAAGTGAGGAAGGAGATGTTAATGGCTTAGGTTTAATATCGGGAAGGGTAAAGCGATTCCAATCAAATAAATCCGAAAGAATTAAAATTCCTCATATGGGCTGGAATAATGTGAGTCAATTTCATTCCCATCCTATGTGGGAAAATATAGAATCTAATAATAGATTTTATTTTGTTCATAGTTATTATGTTGAAGTTAAAAATAAGGATTTGGTAATGGGAGTTACGCATCATGGGCATGATTTTACTTGCGCTATTGCGCAAGAAAATATTTTTGCCGTGCAATTTCATCCAGAAAAGAGTGCCGAATCCGGTTTACAATTATTGAAAAATTTTATCTCATGGAGCATTTAGTTTTATATTATGTTAATTATTCCGGCAATTGATCTTAAAGAAGGAAAGTGTGTTCGTCTGAAGCAAGGTTTAATGAATAAATCAACTATTTTTTCAGAAAATCCAGCTGAGATGGCTAGAAAATGGGTTGATTTAGGAGCAAAAAAATTACATTTAGTTGATCTGGATGGTGCTTTTGCTGGAAAACCTGTCAATGAAAATGCGATTAAATCGATTGTTAACGAAGTTAGTCAGGAAATACCAATCCAGCTGGGCGGTGGTATTAGAAATTTAGATACTGTTGAACAATTTTTAAATAGTGGAGTCGACTCAATTATTATTGGTACTGCGGCAGTTACTCATCCTGGATTTCTCCATGAGGCTTGTTATGCATTTCCAGGTCAAATTATTGTGGGGTTAGATGCTAAGGATGGTGATGTAGCCATTAATGGTTGGTCAAAACTCACAGGACATAATGTGATTGAATTAGCGAAAAAGTTTGAAGGATACGGAGTAGAGTCAATAATTTATACTGATATTGGTCGAGATGGAATGCTATCTGGGGTTAATATTGAAGCGACGATAAAATTATCTGAATCTTTAAAAGTTCCAGTGATAGCAAGCGGAGGAGTATCCAATATAAAAGATATTGAAGCGCTTTGTGAGGTTTCTAATATTGGAATTAGAGGTGTAATTACAGGCACAGCTATTTATGAAGGCACTTTGGATTTTAAAGAAGCCTGTGAATTAGCTGATCGACTAACAGGCTAGGTATGAGTGTTGCTAAAAGAATTATTCCTTGTCTTGATGTGACCGATGGTAGGGTTGTTAAGGGTATCAATTTTGTTGAATTGCAAGATGCAGGTGATCCTGTTGAAGTTGCAAAGAAATATAATGAGCAAGGGGCTGACGAGTTAACTTTTCTTGATATTACCGCAAGTTCTGACGACAGAGGTTTATTGCTTGATATTATTGAAGATGTTGCAAAACAAATCTTTATTCCTCTAACGGTTGGTGGAGGAGTAAGGTCATGTGACGACATTAGGAGTCTTTTGAATGCTGGGGCAGATAAAGTAAGCATTAATACTTCAGCCATCATAAATCCACAATTGGTTGAGCAGGCGGCGGGTCGTTTTGGTTCTCAATGCATTGTGATTGCAATAGATGCTAAGAAGGTTGGTGATCATTGGGAAGTTTTTACCCATGGGGGACGAAACTCTACCGGAATAAATGCGGTAAGCTGGGCTAAAAAAATGGTTGAATTAGGAGCGGGGGAGCTGCTTTTAACTAGTATGGATAGAGACGGAACAAAAATAGGTTTTGATAATATATTAACTAAACTAATTTCAGATACAGTTGATGTGCCAATAATTGCATCGGGTGGAGTAGGAACGCTTCAACATCTTGTTGATGGGGTAAAAATAGGTGGCGCTGACGCGGTATTGGCTGCAAGTATTTTTCATTACGGTGAGTTTTCAATTCAAGAAGCAAAGCAATATATGTCAAATAAAAATGTGGAAATAAGGTTATGAGTAGCTGGCTGAATAAAATTACGTGGAATAAGGACGGACTTTTGCCTGTGATTGTTCAGGAGGTGAATACAAATAAAGTGATTATGTTTGCTTGGATGAATCTTGAAACTCTGCTTGAATCTATAAGGCAAAAAAAAGCCATATATTGGTCACGATCTAGGAAAAGGATTTGGATTAAAGGTGAGGAATCTGGGCATTTTCAATATATTGAAGATATGTACCTAGATTGTGATTATGACACTTTATTAATTAAGGTAAGACAAGAAGGTGGAATTAGTTGTCATACTGGGCGCTCTAGTTGTTTTTATAATCACATTAATATAGAAACTAATGCAATAGAAGAAAGTGAGAAAATTATTAGAGATCCTAAGGAAATTTATAGGGGAAATAAAAATGACTGATGAATATTTAGAAAATTTATTGAATGTGATTAAATCCAAAAAAATGGATGATCCAAAAGTTTCTTATACTGCACTACTTCATTATGAAGGGCTTGATAAAATCCTTAAAAAAATTGGTGAAGAATCAATTGAAATTATTATTGCGGCAAAATCACCGAAAAATGAGGAGTTAGTTCATGAAATGGCTGACCTTTGGTTTCACTGTTTAGTGTTGCTGTCAGAAAAAGATTTATCGGTTTCTGATATCATTAACGAATTAAAGACTAGAGAGGGTATTTCAGGCATAGATGAAAAAAATCTCAGGAAGAGTAATTAGTCATTATGGATGATTGTATTTTTTGTAAGATGATAAATAAAGAGATTACGCCTGAAATAGTTTACGAGGACGAGGAACTATTGGCATTTAAGGATATAAAGCCATTTGATAAAGTACATTTTCTTATTATTCCAAAATTACATATTGAAAACCTAATTGCGTGTGATGAGTCACATAAAAATATTTTATCAAAAATGTTGTTATTGGCTCCAAAATTAGCTAAAAAGCATGGCTTAAAAGGTTTTAGAACTATGATTAATTCTGGAGCTGAAGGTGGGCAAGAAGTTTTTCATATTCATTTTCATGTGTATGGGGGCAGTGAAAAATTAAAAAAAATTTAACAGGAGAAGAGTATGCCTGGAATTAAAGAATGGCTGATTATTTTATTGGTAGTTTTGGTGGTATTTGGCGCAGGGAAATTAAGAAATATTGGTAGTGATTTGGGTGCTGCTGTAAAAAGTTTTAAAGATGGTATGGGTGGCGTTAAGAAAAAGAGTACCAAAAATAAAAAATAAAAAATGTTTGATATTTCTTTTGCAGAATTGATAATTATTGTATTGATAGGGTTGATTTTTGTTGCCCCTAAAAATCTTCCTATTTTGGCGCGAGTGGTCGGAAAAGTTTTTCAACAAGCAAAATTTTTTTTAGCTGAGATTAAAGAAGAGCTTGATAGGGAGAGTAATTTTAAAGAGTTAAAAAAAATTGAAAGAGAAATCAAAAAAAGATCAAATAAATCTTGAGTAAGTACCAAAATTTTTTATTTCACTTTGTTGAATTAAGATCTACCTTAATCAAGTCTTTTTTTTGTTTTGGTTTTATTTTTGTTTCTATAGCGCCATTCTCCAATGATATTTATAATTTTTTTGCTGAGCCATTACTCTCTCAACTGGAATATCTTAATGGCTCGATTATAGCTACCAAATTAACTGCAACCTTTATTGTCCCATTTAAAATTACCGCATTTGTTGCATTATTAACTTCATTACCCTTAATTTTTTTTCAAATTTGGAAGTTTATTGCTCCTGGCCTCTTTAAAAAAGAAAAATTATTATTTTTAGGTGTTTTTTTTTCTGGTTACTGTCTTTTCTTACTAAGTGCAATGTTTGCTTATTGGGTCGTGTTTCCTAGTATTTTTAGATTTTTTGTAATGATGACACCAAGCGGTGTTAATTTAATGGTCGATATTTCAAGTTACCTTGAAATGATTTTGGCTTTATTTTTAGCTTTTGGAATTGCTTTTCAGATTCCTGTTATTTTGGTTGCAATGGTTAAACTTAAATGGGTGAGTATTGTTCAATTAAAAAAGAATAGATCTTATTTAATTATTGGTGCTTTTGTTTTTGGAGCAATTTTTACACCACCAGATGTAATTTCTCAAATTCTTTTGGCTATCCCAGTTTTGATTTTGTATGAATTAGGTATTTTTATTGCAAGAAAGTTAAGTTAAAAGTTAAGTTATAATTTAATTTAAATAAATAACTGTAAGTATATGACGTAATTTTGTATACTACTGCGCTTAAAATACTTTATTTAAAATAATTTTTAATTTCATATCACTTAAACTAGACTTCTTATGGTAAATGACAACAAAAAAATTGATCTTAATCGAAGAAAATTTTTAGTGACTGCAACTTCAGTTACAGGAGCAATTGGAGTGGGGGCTATGGGCGTACCATTTGTTTCGAGTATGTTACCTAGCGAAAAAGCAAAGGCAGGTGGCGCAGCTGTTGAATATGATGTAAGTATTGTTAATACAAGTGAATTAAAAACAACTGCATGGCGCGGTCAGCCTGTTTGGATTTTAAACCGCTCAGAAAAAATGCTTGCAACATTGAGTAATAACAAAGAATTGGTAGATCCTAATTTAAACGTAATTTCACAACAACCAAAATATTGTCAAAATACCACGCGATCAATTAAACCTAATCTTTTGGTTATGGTTGGAATTTGCACTCATCTTGGTTGTTCTCCTTCACCAAAATTAGCACCCAAAGGAGGTATGGGGGATAATTGGGCGGGAGGATTTTTTTGTCCCTGCCATGGTTCTAAGTTTGATTTGGCAGGAAGAGTGTTTAAAGGTTCTCCTGCTCCAACAAATTTAGTAATTCCACCTTATCGGTATAAAGATGATAAGACAATTGTAATTGGCGAAGATCAAATAGGCTAAGGATACAAGATGGGAAATTCTAAGAATAATTTAAAATCAAATGGGCTGTTAGGTTGGATCGACGAAAGATTTCCGCTTTCTTCTTTTATTAAAAAACATTTAACTGAATATTACGCACCAAAGAATTTTAATTTTTGGTATTTATTTGGTGCATTAGCTTTGTTTGTTTTTGTAATGCAAATTTTAACTGGCATATTCTTGACCATGCATTATAAACCTGATGCATCTCAAGCCTTTGCGTCGGTGGAATATATTATGAGAGATGTTCCTTTCGGTTGGCTAATTAGGTATATGCATTCAACGGGAGCCTCATTATTTTTTATAGTCATTTATCTTCATATGTTTAAGGGGCTGATGTATGGGTCATATCAAAAGCCACGCGAATTATTATGGCTTTTTGGAGTGTTATTATTTTTATTACTTATGGCCGAAGCTTTTTTTGGATATTTATTACCTTGGGGACAAATGTCTTATTGGGGAGCTCAGGTGATTGTTAACCTTTTTGCATCAGTTCCATTTATTGGGCCCGATCTAGCTGAATGGGTTCGTGGAGACTATGTAATTTCAGATGCCACACTAAATCGTTTTTTTTCGTTTCATGTGATTGCAATACCTTTGGCGCTAACTGGATTGATCGTAGCACACTTAATAGCCCTGCATGAAGTAGGATCAAATAATCCAGATGGTGTTGAAATCAAAGAAAATAAAGATAAAAAAACAGGAATTCCATTAGATGGAATTCCTTTTCACCCCTATTATACAGTTAAGGATTTGGTTGGTCTTTTAGTTTTTTTAATAGTTTTTGCAGTAATTATTTTCTTTGCTCCAGAGATGGGAGGGTATTTTTTAGAGGCCAATAATTTTATGCCAGCAGATCCATTAGTAACTCCTGCACATATTGCCCCAGTATGGTATTTCACCCCTTTTTATTCGATACTCAGAGCCGTTCCGCCTATTTTAAATAGCCAGTTTCCTGGAGTTGCAGCTATGGGACTATCAGTGATTATTTTTGCTTTTGTTCCTTGGCTTGATCAAAGTAAAGTTAAGTCAATTCGATATAAAGGAATGTTATATAAGAAATGGTTAGCGGCTTTTGTAATTAGTTTTATTATTTTAGGTTATTTGGGAACTGTTCCTTCCAATGTTTGGGGTCAATTTCCTGCATATTTTCCTATAGTGGGCGGGGGTGACATTGCTACTTTTGTAGCGAGAATTTTCACAGCTATTTATTTTTCATTTTTTATATTCATGCCGATATATAGTAAGAAAGATAAAACTAAACCAGTGCCCACACGAGTGACAATGCCATGAAGATTATCTTAAGTTTTTTATTGGCTATCAATTTTGGGATGCTACATGCAAATGAAAATATTCATTTTGATAAGGTATCTATAGATTTGACCGATCAAAATTCACTTCAGCGCGGTGCACGGACATTTATTAATTATTGTTTAAATTGTCATAGTGCAACTTATATGCGTTATAACCGATTAATTGATATTGGTCTATCTGAACAAATGATTAAAGATAATTTATTGTTCACCGCTGACAAGGTAGGTGACCTTATGACGGTGGCAATGTCTGCCGCTAATTCTAAAGAATGGTTTGGGGTAACGCCACCGGATCTTTCAGTAGTGGTCCGATCAAGAGGTTCAGATTGGATTTATAGTTATATGCGTGGCTTTTATCGAGATAAGTCTAGAGAGATGGGCTGGAATAATTCGGTACTTTTAAATTCAGCTATGCCTCATGTGTTATGGGAGCTCCAGGGAGAGCAGGAAATTGATCATAAAACGAATAGGTTGTTTTTGCATAAATCTGGAAAATTAACCGTAAACGAGTATGATGCATTGATTACAGACCTTACTAATTATATGGCTTATATGTCAGAGCCCGATCAATTAAAAAGGAAAAGAATGGGATTTTATGTTGTAGGATTTTTATTCTTTCTTCTTTTCTTGTCAATTAATCTTAAGAAAGAATTTTGGAGAGATATTAAATAATTATGATGAAACTTTATTCCCACACAACTGATCCATTTAGTCATAGATGTCGTATAGCATTGTTCGAAAAAGGAATGGATTTTGAGATAATTGATGTTGATCTATTAGATAAATCTGAAGATTTAGCAATTCTTAGTCCTTATTCAGACTTTCCTGTTTTGGTCGAGAGAGATTTGGTGCTGACTGATGCTAATATTATTAATGAATATATTGATGAAAGATTCCCGCATCCGCAATTAATGCCAGCTGATCCAGTTATGAGGGCGAGGGCTAGGTTATTTTTAAAAGACTTTGAGACTGAATTATTTGTTCATATGAGTGACGTAGAATCTGACAATGAACTCAAGCGAAATGAATCAAAGAAAATCATTATTAATACATTAATTCAAATAACTCCTATTATAACAAAGCAACCTTATTTGTTACATGACGAGTATTCAATGTTAGATGTTGCGATGGCCCCATTATTATGGAGATTAGAACATTTTAAGATTGTGTTACCTAATCAATGTAAACCTCTCCTAAATTACGCGGATAAAATTTTTGAACGTCCACTTTTTATGGAAGCAATGTCTCCTGCTGAAAAAGCAATGAGGGAGTAAATGACGAAGTTAAATAAGAAATCTTATTTAATCAGAGGTATATATGATTGGTGTGTTGATGCAATTTATACACCTTATGTGGTTGCAAAAATAAGTTTGGCTTCACGAATTCCCGAGTCACAAACTACATCAGATGAAATTACATTGAATATATCACCAACTTCTATTCAGCGTTTAATTATTGATGATAACGGTATTTCTTTTGCTACACGTTTTAAGGGAAAATCTTACGATATTTATTTACCAATAAATACAATTCTTGGAATTTATAGTAAAGAAAATGGCGAGGGATTATTTTTTGATGTTGAAATCGATAAATTAAATGATAAACCAACCCCTCATAAGCCAGCAAAGTCAGTTAAAGAAAGAAAACCACACCTCACATTGGTGAAATAATTTAAAAAATCTAGTTTCCTTTAAAAAAAATTGATATAGTTACGTACTTTCAGATTTGCCCTCTTAGCTCAATTGGTAGAGCAACGCACTTGTAATGCGTAGGTCGTCAGTTCGATTCCGACAGAGGGCACCATTTTCTATTTTAATAAATACTTATTCTTTTTAATTGACAAAACTATAAGAAACACACTACAATTATAGGTTCGGTTTCGGAGGGATGGCCGAGTGGTTAAAGGCGACGGACTGTAAATCCGTTCTCTCTGAGTACGTAGGTTCGAATCCTACTCCCTCCACCACAAGGGTTAACTGCTGTGCTTGGGTGCAGCGTGGGTACGCGGGTGTAGCTCAGTTGGTAGAGCATTAGTTTTCCAAACTAAATGTCGCGAGTTCGAACCTCGTCGCCCGCTCCAGATTCGATTTTTTGGATCAGCCCATGTGGCTCAGTGGTAGAGCACTCCCTTGGTAAGGGAGAGGTCGCGGGTCCGATTCCCGCCATGGGCACCAGTTAATTTTTTATAAAGAAGTTTTTTTAAGGACAAATATTATGGCTAAAGGTAAATTTGAGCGTACCAAACCACATGTTAACGTTGGCACTATTGGTCACGTTGATCATGGTAAAACTACACTAACAGCTGCAATCTCAACTGTACTCACTAAAAAATATGGTGGGGATAAAAAAGATTTTGCGGAAATTGATTCAGCTCCTGAAGAAAAAGCACGTGGTATAACAATTAATACTTCACACGTTGAATATGAAACAGAGAAACGTCATTACGCTGACGTTGACTGTCCAGGCCATGCTGATTATGTAAAAAATATGATTACTGGTGCCGCTCAAATGGACGGCGCAATACTTGTGTGTTCTGCTGCTGACGGACCAATGCCACAAACTCGTGAGCATATTCTTTTAGCAAGACAAGTGGGTGTGCCTCATATTATTGTGTTCTTGAATAAAGCCGATATGGTGGATGATAAAGAATTATTAGAATTAGTTGAAATGGAAGTACGTGAACTACTTAGTAAATACGATTTCCCAGGTAATGATATTCCTATCATCATGGGTTCAGCACTTAAGGCACTAGAAGGTGACCAATCAGATATAGGTGAACCAGCAATTCTTAAATTAGCTGAAGCATTAGATAGCTATATTCCAGAGCCAAAAAGAGTAATTGATGGTGATTTCTTAATGCCAGTAGAAGATGTGTTCTCAATCTCAGGTCGAGGCACTGTGGTGACTGGCCGTGTCGAACGTGGCGTTGTGAAAGTTAACGAAGAAATTGAAATTGTTGGTTTAAAAGACACAGTAAAAACAATTTGTACTGGTGTTGAAATGTTCCGTAAATTACTTGATCAAGGTCAAGCCGGCGATAACGTAGGTGTGTTACTGCGTGGAACAGCTCGTGAAGATGTGGAACGTGGGCAGGTTTTATGTAAGCCAGGTTCAATAAAGCCACATACTAAATTTACTGCAGAAATTTATTGTTTAAGTAAAGATGAAGGTGGAAGACATACTCCATTCTTTAATGGGTATCGTCCACAATTTTACTTTAGAACAACGGATGTAACCGGTGCGGTTGAATTACCAAAAGGAACAGAAATGGTAATGCCAGGAGATAATGTATCAATTACTGGAACACTAATTGCTCCAATTGCTCTGGAGAAAGGTTTACGATTCGCTATTCGTGAAGGCGGAAGAACTGTTGGTTCTGGTGTTGTAGTAAAAGTTATCGAATAGAAAATATAGGTTAAATCTAGGCCAGTAGCTCAATTGGTAGAGTATCGGTCTCCAAAACCGAGGGTTGGGGGTTCGAAGCCCTCCTGGCCTGCCAATAAAAGGAAATGAAGTGGGAATTAATATTAGATTAGGTTTGTCATTTTTGCTTTTAGGCGCTGGATTGTTAGGATTCTATATGCTTTCAGGACAGCCTACAGTGT
>Ga0066376_10003368_pt1 | contig 14344 bp, 13 predicted proteins | sample Knorr_S15_td_Bot_FD_77009 | JGI IMG/M metagenome (GOLD analysis project Ga0066376, IMG submission 77009) | Marine microbial communities from Southern Atlantic Ocean transect - Knorr_S15_td_Bottom_ad_5009_LV_A | ecosystem: Environmental > Aquatic > Marine > Oceanic | place: Southern Atlantic... | reverse complement strand
CGGAGTACCAGCCTTCGTAAGCGCCGAAATAGATTTCGTCGCGCGCCGCCAACTCGCGCCACAACTGCTGCACGGAAGCGATGTGGCGGTCCTCGGTGGTGCGGATGAAGTCGTCGTTGGTCAAGCCCATGGGTTCGCGCAGGTCGCGAAACCGTTGCGATACACGGTCGACGAAATCCTTGGGCGACTCGCCGGCTTTTTTCGCTGCATTCTCGACCTTCTGGCCGTGCTCGTCGGTGCCGGTGAGGAATTTAACATTGTGGCCGTCGAGCCGCATGAATCGCGCCAGCACGTCGCAGGCCACAGTATTATAGGCGTGGCCTATATGCGGCGAATCATTGACGTAGAAAATCGGCGTCGTGACGTAAAAGGCCTGGGGCGCGGACATACCGGATTCCTGAATTGCTAACGAGAAGTGGCTTCCAGCACACTGAATGCGGTGATCACCACCTGCTTGCGGTCGAGATTAACGCGCCCCACATCGACGTTAAGGCGACCAATCTTTTCCCACACCTCAATCCATTGTTCAAGGCTGGCGCGCGCCAGCAGGCGCTCGATCACCGCGCCCTCACCTTCTATCACCTGATTTCCGGAGACCTCGCCGCCGCTGGCGCCAAGCCGCACCAGACGCACCAGCCACTGGGATAGCAGCTCCATGAGGGTTGTATAGGCATCGCGCGCATTGGGCCGCGCCACCCGCTCGGCAAGACCATGCAGGGCCGCCACATCGAGGCCACCGTCGAGCAACCCGACCATATCGCCGTAAAGCGCCAATCCGCCGGCGTCGGCAAGGCGCAGGGCGCGCCCCGGGCTGCCCTCGGCGAGCCGGGCCAGAGACGCCGCATCGGCGGGCGCCAGATCAGGGCGATGATCGGACAACAGGTGTGCCACCTGATCCTCGGCGAGGGGTTGCAGGGCAAGGGCGCGACAGCGCGAGCGGATCGTTGGAAGCAACCGGCTGGGGGCATGGCTTACAAGCAATAACAATGCCTTATCCGGGGGTTCTTCGAGTATTTTAAGAAGTGCGTTGGCGGCGTTCAGGTTCATATCGTCGGCGCAATCGACGACCACCACGCGCCAGCCGCCTTCCGATGTGGTGAGCCGCATGAAGGGGGCGATGGCGCGCACATCGCCGACCACGATTTCATCCCGAATTCGTTTGCGCTTCGGATCGAGGGATTTTTCAACCACCATCAGATCCGCATGACCACCGGCGGCGATACGGCGGAACAGTGGGTCCTGCGGGTCCATTTCCATGCTTTGCGCGGTCTCCGCGAACAGCCCGCCTGCCCCGCCGCCTGCCAGCACGAAACGCGCGAAGCGATAAGCCAGGGTCGCCTTGCCGATGCCGCGCGGTCCGGAGAGCAGCCAGCCGTGAGCAAGGCGGCCCGACGACCAGGCATCGAGTAAAGCGCCTTGCGCATCGCCGTGGCCGACCAGAACCGGGTTATGCCGGGGCGGTGGCGGATATTCTTGTTCGTCAGCCATAATCCGGTATACGGCTATCGACCAGGGCGAGGATAGCGTCATGCACCTGATCCATATTCTGGGTCGCGTCGATGACCGCGCATCGATCCGGCTCGGCCTGGGCGATAGCGATGAACCCGTCGCGCAGGCGCTGATGAAAAGCCTTATCCATGCGCTCGTAGCGGTCCGCACCCCCCCGCGCGGCGGCGCGCGCCAGTCCCAGTTCGACCGGCAGATCAAGGATGATCGTCAAGTCCGGCGTAAAATCGCCGAGCAACTGCTCATAAAGCCCGCTCACAAAGGACTTATCGACGCCCTGGCCGTAAGCCTGATAGGCCATGGTCGAATCGGCGAAGCGGTCGCAGATCACCCAGTCGCCACGCGCCAGGGCAGGCTCGATGGTCTGGATGTAATGATCGCGTCGGGCGGCAAAATGCAGCAGGGTTTCGGTGGTCGCATCCCAGCGTCCCGGCTCGCCTTTCACCAGCAATTGTCGGATGTCTTCAGCACCGGGGCTGCCGCCGGGTTCACGGGTGCCGACCACATCGAGACCGCGCTCATGCAAAACTTCGCAGAGACGCGCCAGTTGAGTCGATTTTCCGGCCCCCTCACCGCCTTCGAAGGTGATGAAGTGGCCATCGCTCACGGTGACGCGGCGCCCCACACCATATAGCCGATTGCGGCGCCAATTCGACTCAACGGGCCGAGCTTGCCAACCTCCGCGCCGGCCACCAGCGGCACTTCGAAGGGCTCCGCGTCCGGTGTGGTGATGGTCAGGGTGGCAATTCGCGCACCCTTCTCGGTGGGCGCCGCTATGGGCCCGTCATAGACCAGCTTGACCTTCATCTTACGCCGCGCCTTGCGGGTCAGGGTGGTCACCAGGGCCTCCTCGATGACCAGGGGCACGGTCGCCGCGTCGCCGAGCCAGACATCCGCCTCGCCGACCGTCGCGCCGGCCTCGAACAGGGCATAGTTGGTGAATTCCCTAAAGCCGTATTCGATCATCCGTTCGGCCTCGCGTGATCTAGCCTTCGCCGAGGTCATTCCATTGAGCACCAGAATCAATCGCCGACCATCCCTGATCGCCGACCCGGTCAGACCGTAGCCGGCCCTTGTGGTGTGGCCCGTCTTGAGGCCGTCCGCGCCGATTTTTTTATAAAGCAAGGGGTTACGGTTACCCTGGCGGATTTCGTTATAGGTAAATTCCAGCTCGGAATAATAGCCATAGTACTGGGGGAAATTTTCGATGGTGCGCTTCGCCAACAACGCCAAGTCACGAGCGGTAACCCGGTGGGCTTCATCGGGCCAGCCGCTGGCATTGGTGAAATTGCTCGAAACCATACCCATTTCATGAGCCTGCTCGGTCATCTCGGCGGCAAAGGTCTGCTCGTCGCCGGCAAGGCCTTCGGCGACGACGATCGTGGCGTCATTGCCCGACTGGATAATGATGCCGCGCAACAAATCTTCAATGGTGACCCGGCTCCCCAGCTTGACGAACATCTTCGAGCCGCCCTTGCGCCATGCCTTCTCACTGACGGGCAGGGTATCTTCGAGTTTCAGGCTGCCGTCCGCCAGCCGGTCAAAGATCATATAGATGGTCATGATCTTGCTCATGGATGATGGCTCCATGAGTTCATCGGCGTCTTTTTCAAACAACACCTTGCCGGTGACGTTATCGATCAGTATAGCCTGCTTCGCGGTGGTCTCGAGAGCCAGAATCGGGCCCGTTGTGAGCAAGATCGCGCACATGACCATGAACGCGCTGTGTAGCGGTTTGAATATAACGGACAAATGCTGGTTCCTCGGTGTTAAGCCCATGGCTGTCGATTATCGTGATCGAACCCGCCTATAGCAACCAACTGTGGCGAGATTTCGATAATCAGCCCAGATTATTTATTCGACAACCAAGCGGGCCTCATAATGGCCGGCGCCGATGACCTGCTCCAGCAAAGCCTCAGCGTCCTCCGGTGTCATCACCGGGCCGAGCCGAACCCGATAAACCGCCTCGCCGTCCACCGTGACCATGGAGGTTCGCGGCTTGCCGAACGCTACCAGGGCGTCGCTGAGACGTTTGGCATTATAGGGGTTCGCGAAAGCGCCGGCCTGGACGAACATGACCAGACGGCTATTGACCGGATAAACCGACGCGACTTCGGTTAAAGGCTCCACGTTTAGCGGCGCCTCTGCGAGAGCCTGGCGCTCGACCGAGCCGGTCGGCGATGCCGGAAGTGACGGCGCTTCGGGGTCTTCCGCTACGGCAATCATCGGATCCTGCCATCCTTGGCCGGCGATGGCCTCGACCCGCACCAAGGCAGTCCCCTTCTCTTTAAAGCCCAGAAGCTGGGCGGCGCGCCGCGACACATCGATGATGCGGCCCCGCGCATAAGGCCCCCGGTCGTTGATGGTGAGCACCATGGAACGCCCATTATCGAGATTGGTCACCCGAACCTCGAACGGCATGGGCAGCGTGCGGTGGGCCGCGGTAAGCGCATTCATGTCATAGACTGCGCCGTTGGCGGTGCGCTTGCCGTGGAACGGATCGCCATACCACGATGCTATCCCGGTCTCTCCGTAGCCCGGTTCAACCTTCGGATAATACCAGACACCTTCGATCTGATAGGGATTGCCGACCTTGTAGTTTCCCAGCTTATCGGCCGGATCGTTGCTGCTGAGAATCTCCTTGGCCGCATAGCTGACCAGTGCTGTCTCGGCGCAACCGCCGAGGAACAGAGCTGCGACCATAGGGAGGACCAAGGAATAGCCAGTGAAACGCGACATGGAACCCTAGATTTAGTATGAAGCCAATTAACAGACTACTATATTAGCGGTCTCCAATCAAATCGGCAAGATGTCCGACCGACACGGCGAAATAATTTGAGCGGTTCCATTTCAGAATCGTCCGGTAATTGCTGTAGATGATATAGGCTGGCCCGCCCTCGCCGCCGGGCAGAACCAGCGAGGATTTGAGATCGCGTTTTGGCAGGTCGCCTCCGCCCTCGCGGCGCACGCCAAGGCTTTGCCATTCGCTCAGCCGTTTGACCAGCTTGAGATCGGCAAGGGCCATATCAAATCCGTCAGGCAGGCTCACATTGCGGCCCCAGGTCTGATCATCGCGCCAGCCCGCTTTCGCCAGGTAGTTGGCGGCCGAGGCGAAGACATCGGCCTTGGTGGTCCAGATATCGCGCCGATTGTCGCCGTCGTAATCCACCGCGTAGCGCAGGAAGCTCGACGGCATGAACTGGCTCTGCCCCATGGCGCCGGCCCAGGACCCCACCATGTCGCCGACGCTGATATGGCCCTGCTCCAGAATGGTCAGGGCATCGAGTAATTCCCCTCGAAAATAAGCGCTGCGGCGGCCGTCATAGGCCAGGGTTGCCAGGGCGGCAACCACGGGGAAGCCACCCGTGTAGGTGCCGAAGCGGGTCTCAACACCCCACAGGGCGACAATAAACCGAGGCTGCACGCCGAATTTTTTACCGACTCGCTTGAGCAATTCCCGATTTTCGCCATAGACTCGTCGGCCTTCCTTGGCCAGCTTCGCGGTGATCCGGCGCGCCATATATTCCTCGAAGGTCTGGGTGCCTTCGGGCTGCTTACGGTCGAGCTCGATGATGCGCGGTATGGGCGACACCCCTTCGAACGCCGCATCGAGGATGGCGGGACTGATCCCCTTCTCAAGCGCCTCGCTGCGCAGATCCACCACCCAGGCCGCGAAATCGGGATAGCTGGCGGAAGCCGGCGGCGCGGTTTCATGCGCTAAGGGTGTGCAAATGTAGAACAAAAATGCCGCGAGGATCGTGACTGATTTCAGAGCCATATGGCGCGTCATGCCAATCCCTTCGATGAGGTCTGATTCGGGGCGATGATCGTCCGAAGCCCGGGGAGATAGCAAGCATATTCATGGAACGGTCTGTTGAGAGTATGATCCCTCATGATTTCCCTGCTTCCCGACTGGTCGGCCTTCAGCGTTTTCATGATTGCCACCCTGGCGGTCGGGGCGGCGCCCGGCCCCGGCATGATGTTCGCCATCGCCCGCAGCATCGGCCAGGGCCGCCTGGCCGGCGCGGTTTCGGTGCTCGGCCTCTCCCTGGGTTCTTTCATGTTCTGTCTGGCAGCGGCCTTTGGTGTCGCCGCCGTCATCGCCGCTTCGCAAATTGCCTATGACGGGCTGCGCTACCTGGGCGCCGCCTATCTGATCTATCTCGCGTTTCGCGTCCTGCTGGTCGGCGGCGCCCTGCCCGGCCGCGACAGCACCACCCGCCGAGACCCGTTGATCCTTGTCTTCCGCCAGGCAATGGTGACCAACATCATGAACCCGAAATCGGGCATGTTCTATATCGCCTTCATTCCCCAGTTCACCGATCCGGAACGGGGCAGCGTCTTGGCACAATTCATCCTGCTCGGGGTGATCTTCAATGTGACCGGCAACAGCATCAATCTCGTCGTGGCCTACTTCTTCGGCCATCTCGGCTATTGGCTAGCGTCTCATCCCAGAGTCTGGCGCCTGCAGCAATGGTTCACCGCGTCAATATTCGCCGCTATCGCCGGTCATCTCATCCTGGCCGACCGCCGTTAGAATCACCTAAATCCCAGAACAATCCGGTCATGATTTGCAGCGCCTCGCGGCTGGTCGCCTCAAGGATATGTTCATCCGGCGCATGCTGGGAGCAGGACACATAGGAATGGGGCACCCAGATTGTCGGCAGGCCGAGGAGCTCGGAAAAGACATCGTTGGGCAGGGAGCCGCCGAGATTGGGCAGCACCGCTGTGGGCTTGCCGGACGTGGCGTCCAAAGAGGCGACTACCCAGCGCGCCCAGGGATGGTCGGGATCGAGGCGGGTCGCCGCCATGTGATCGGCCTCGGGGGTAATCTGCACCATGGTAAAGCCGGCGGCGTCCAGATGCCTCCGCAGACCGGCCACAAAATCCACCGGGTCGCAGGGCGGCACAAAGCGGATAGAGCAATGGGCCTTGGCGTGGGGCGGAACCGCGTTGACCGGGTTTTCCGGATTGCCGGTCTTGAAGGCGAGCACTTCAAAGCTGTTCCAGGCGAAGACTTTTTCCGCCGCGGCCAGCCCCGGCTCGCCCCATTCGGGGTCGATCTCGGGGGCATGGGCGCCGCCGTCAATGGTCAGCCCGGCGACCGCATCACGAACTGAATTGGATATCGGCGGCGGCCGCCATTCAGGCACTAAAATCTCGCCGCTCGCCGTGGTCAGGCTGGCGATGGCATGGGCCAGGATGATGCCCGGATTGGCCAGCAGCCCGCCCCAATTGCCGGAGTGATGGCCGCCGTCGCGTAATTTCACTTCCAGGTCGAAACTGAACACGCCGCGCGAACCCATGAATATGGTGGGCCGGTCCGGGTGCAGGCGCGGCCCGTCGGAAGCGATGAAAACATCGGCGGGGAACAGCGCCTGATTTGCCTGGCAGAATTCGCGCAGGCCCGGCGATCCAGCCTCCTCGCCGGTTTCAATCAGCACGACGGCGTTGAAACCGAGGGCGCCGCGTTCTTCGATCACCGCGCCCATGGCGGCCATGTTGATGCTGTGCTGGCCCTTGTTGTCGGCAGTTCCCCGGCCATACCAACGGTCTGCGCGCTTCTCCAGCACCCAAGGATCGAGCCCCTCGGACCACTGGTCATCATAGCCGCGCACCACGTCGCCGTGGCCGTAGCTCATGACCGTCGTCTGATCGTCGGCTTCATGACGCTCGGCAACCAGAAACGGCCCGCCACGCGCCACCGGGTTGGGGAAGATGCGGCAGGTGAAACCCAGGGCTTCGAAACCGGGCTGCATTTCCCCGGTGAGATAGCGCATGAGTTCGTCGGCCTGGGCCGGGTCCTGGCTTTCGCTGTGAACAGCCACCCGGCGGGCAAGGTCCGCGAAGAAACCGCCGTCGTCGAAATAGCTCTCAATCCGTTTTATGGCGCCCTTGCGGTCCATGGCTTCCTCGCTAGACGAAAACGCTCTCAGTCCAATCTTACGGTGACCAATCCTACAGGGATAGACCCGCCGTCTTGTGAGAGCGGTCGAGATCGACTATTGAAGCACCCCTAGCGGATGGGTGCCCGAGCGGTTGAAGGGACCGGTCTTGAAAACCGGCAGGCCTGAAAGGGTCTCGTGGGTTCGAATCCCACCCCATCCGCCATGTTCGTACTGCAGCGGAATCGCCCGATAGCCATGACTACGCCTATTCCGGGGCTTGATGTCGCATTATTAAAATATTAAATTATGATGACTTAAAAGTAGATGCATCTGGAAACGACCAGCCGTGATTTGTCTTGTCACATGAAGCAGCTAGGGCCTCCATGCCTGTCTTACCAAACTCCGGGCGCATCCGTTTGAGTCGCAATTTTGAATGCATCGCAGGATGAAACCTGACCATCAAGCAAAGAATCGCCGTGTCGGGGCGGATCGCCGTGTTGGGGAAACGGATCGCCGTGTAGGGGGACATCGCCAGGCTGCGGCGGATCACAAGGCAGTGGTGGATCGCCGAGTGGCGGCGGATCGCCGGGCCCATCGCTTTGAGGCGCTCACCCGCGGCCCGATTTCATTTCATCGCTGGGTTTTAGCCGTTCTCGTTATCGCCACGCTCTCGACTATTTTCTTTGGTGGTGGCGGTCTCTATACGAGCTTCAGCAACATTCTGCAGCGCGAATCTACCGTTCCCTAAGGGAGAACGGCGTAACCGTCAGCACCTACCGTCGAGACAAGCTCACTCCTCACGCGCCCGATAGCGAGCGGTAAATCGTCATCATTTGATCGATGGTTCGTTGCCAGCTATAGCCGGCGGCATGCTGGCGGGCCAGACCTGAGAATTCGTCACCCGCGTAATACTCCCGCCCGTCCAACACCCCTTGAATGGCGTCGGTAATGGCGACCGCATCATGGGGGTCCACGAGGACGGCCAGGGAACCGGCGATCTCCTCCATGGCGGTGCCCGCAGACGTGATGATCGGCGTCGCCGAGGCCAGGGATTCAAGGACCGGAAAACCGAAGCCTTCATAGACCGACAGAAACAGGACCAGACCCGCGGACGCATAAAGCGCCTGCAAATCCGTTTCTGGAACATAGCCGAGAAAACGAACCCGGCCGCGCGCGATCAGACCGTCGAGGGTCTCGAGCAGATCGTCATCCCATCCCCTCTTGCCGGTCAGGACGAGGGGCATTCTGTCTTGAACGCGCTCTGGCAGACGGCTGTAGGCCTCGAAGGCCCGTTTTAGATTCTTGCGCGGCTCGACTGTGCCGACCACAAAGAAAAATTGCTTATAATCAAGCTCGTAGCGTTGCAATATTGCTTCTACCGCCGCGCCCTCCCGGGGCCTGAAACCGCAGTCGACGCCGAGCGGGACTGTTACGATTTTATCTTCCGCTAGGCCGAACAGATCAATCAGCTCTGCGCGAACGAGATTTGAATCAACAACAATCCGGTTGGCATCGCGCAGCGTTTCTTCCAGGTGGCCGGCAATGAAACGAACCCGAAGACTGGGATGATATTCCGGATAGTGAATGATCGAGATGTCGTGAATCGTGGCGATTTTCAGGCCCTCGAAGGGGCGCAAAATGAAATTTGGTTCGTGATAAATATAGTCGCTATAGGGCGCCAGGAGGCGGGCGTAATGGCGTTCTCTGAGCGCGCCATGCAGGCGGTATACAAGGTTTGAGTGCTCCAGCAGCTGTTGGCGCAAGCGGATCGAGAAAGGAACCTCGGCGGACCCCAGGACGGCCAACGGCTCATAGCCGACCGAACCCCGGCGGAAGGTCTGCAGGTCCGAAATATCGGGCCGCGCCCTTAAGCCTTCGATAAGCTCCATGGTATAGCGCCCGATACCCGACTTAGGCGCCGTGCGAAGGCTTTCATCCGGTATCAGCAAGCGCATGGATATACTTTTCTACAATATGGGGCCAAGAGTAATGCTGCTCGGCAAACTCTTGCCCTTGTTGGCCGAATTGAGCACCGGCCTCCGAGAGCAATGTTTCAAGCCTTAAGTTGAATTCTTCCTGGCCGTTGTACCAAAGCCCGCCTTGGGCGCGCCTGCACTGATCGACCAGCACATCACAGCGGCCATTTACCAAGGCCGGTTTGGCCCTGAACCAGCCTTCGATGACCGCAATGGACAAGCTCTCGTATTGCGAAGGCAGAACAATCAGGCCCGCCCCTTCTATGGCGTCCCATTTTTCCTGCTCGGAGACAAAGCCCGGCGAGAAGAACCATTCATCGATCGGCAACTTCATGACGGCGCGTCCCAGGACGACCAGCTTGGGCAGATTCTCATGGGTCTTCACGGCTTCCCGGTAAAAATCGAAAAGCTCGCCGCAACCTTTCGAGTGATCGATCCGTCCGAGATAGAGCAGATAACCGGGCTCTAGCCCGTGTAAATTGCAAAAACGCGCGCCGTCCACCGCCTCGGGCACTGAGATGCCGGTGCCGATAACCGGGCCGGCCGGGTCGAGATGGGGAAAGCGGCCGAGCAGAAAATCCCGCTCTGCATGGGTGCTGTAAATCACCAAGCGGGTCAGATCGAAAATCTCATTGAATATCGGCAGATCGATCATCCATTCATCATGGCAGAAGGGCACCAAGACGGACTTGTCCGCAACGGTGGGAAGGCCAAAGAAAACCTGCGCATAGAGATACCCATAAAACACAAACAAATCAAAGTCTTGCTTATGTTCACTAATGTATTCCAATAACGCGGGAGACCAGGGTCCCTGCGCTTTCATCCAGGCGACCTGTTCGGCCCTCGGGGCCGATTTGCGCCTCAGCCGCAGAGTTTCAGACAGCAGATTGAAGAGCATGTTATTTCGCTGCTCTTCGACCGGGAAGCGGCGGACCGTAACGCCGTTGATTTGCGTCGTCTCCGCCGGGTAATGGTTGGCCCAAGTCACATAATCCAGCGCGCATGTGGTGAGGATTTCGATATCGAACTGTCGGGACAGGTTTTCGGCGACCTGCCGGCATACAAGCTCGGCCCCGCCATTGACATCGAGGCCGCATCTTTGTGTGACAAAAGCGAGGCGCATCAGGCAGTAAAATCGTCAATCATCGACAAAACCTGCGGCAGTAGATTGTCGATGGTAAAGGCTTCACGGCGACGCTGTTGCGCAGCAACAATCGCCGATCGAAGCGAGGCATCGTTTACCAAGTGATAAGCGAGGGCTGCGGATGCCTTCGGGTCGGTTTTGTCATCAAAAAGAAGGCCGGCGTCCGCCATTGTCTCCGGCACCGCCGTACAGGAAAATGCCAAGACCGGCACATCGAACCACATCGCCTCGACCACCGGCACACAAAAGCCTTCGTGATCCGAGAAGCTCCAGAATAAATCAGCGCTACGGTAGAGGGTGTAGAGCGAACTTTCGTCGACATCACGGAGAATCAGAACCCGGCTTTTAATACCATAGTCTTCGATTTTCTTGAGCAGCACCTTGGTAAATTCCGCGCGGTAGTCGACATATCCCGCCAAAATCAATCGAGCCCCGGCATCGAGACAAAGGTAGCGGTAGAACGCATCAACCAGGTCGAGATGCCCTTTGTTTGGCGCAAGACGTCCGACAAACAAGATGTTCTTTATGCCGTCACTCAGCAGGCTGACCAAGCTGTTATCCGGCTTCTGGGCCCACCGCGACGGGTCGACGATGATCGGCAGGATCGATGGCGCGGGAAATCCGGCCTCCGACAATTCGGACGCGTTAAAGGCGCTATCCGCATAGGTCCTGGAGAAATGGGGAACCAGGTCCGGCAGGGCTTCCCTGCCCTCCTTGAGCAGAGTGGCGAAATCCGGATCATAAGCCTCATAGAATTGATGCGGCGTGATGTTGTGATACAGCAGGGCCTTTGGGCCGTGGTGATCGGCGGCAATTTTGGTGATCTCGTTGCCGATGGAATGATGAAACAAGAGCGCCTCGCCGGAGGCTGGGCGATCACTATCAACCGGCTTGATGAGATGGGAATATTCAGGCGAACAGGTCTTCACATAGATTTCCGATTTCAATCCCTTGGCGCGGAATACCTTCTGAAACCAAAGCACCTGGTTGGAGATGGCATCGCCGGCGCGCAGGGTCGGCAACAGTTGGTGAAGAGCGCCTGTTGCCTCCGAAGCACGGATGCTTTCAAGCGCACTCAAGGGCTGGGTTAAGAGGATTTCCTCGTAGGCATCGATGACCCGATCCCAATTGGCATATTTTTCGGCATAGGCGGCGCCTTGCTGTCCGAGGCGGTGTAATTCTTCCTGCCCGGCCTTATCAATCTGTTCCAAGGCAGCGCACCATTCATCCTCCGACCCGGCCGCCCAGCCACCGGATGCCAGCGCCATGGCGCGCGCCGTCGCCAGGCAGCCGCTGTTCACGAGTGCCGGCCGGCCGGCCAGCCAGGCTTCCATGAGAACACGGGAGTAGCTTTCGTTCGGGCTAGGCTGAACAAGGGCGCGGCAATTTTCGAGCAACCATCGTTTGGTGGCGCCGTCGACCAGACCCATATCCCTGGCAGCGCAATCGGGCGCGCCATAGTCACTGCTGCCGGGCCCGGCAAGAATGAGTTCCAGGTTTGAATCTCCGTTGCGGCTCTTAAAAGTCCGCCATGACTCGATCAGAAGGTTCAGCCCCTTTCCAGGGTCTCGCCGTCCCAGGCATAAGAGAAAATTGCTTGGCGGGTCATCGATTTCCGCTTGAGCTGTGTCACTGGAATCGGACTCCACGCCGGCTCCGACGACCGTGATCTTTGCGGCTATGGCGGGACCATAGAGATTTAAAGCGAGCTGCTTCTCTCCATCGCTCAGGCACAGCACATGGGCGGCCTGGCCAAACATTTCCGCAACCTCGGGCAGGTAGGCATAGACCTCATCATGCAGGCAGGGATTGAGGATGGCTTTCCCCGGGCAGGACCGGGCGCCGAAAATCGATGTACCGTAAAGATAGGGAATGAAGACAAAATATTTAAATTCATCAACGTTATCAGAGATATAACTCTGAAGTGCGCGTGAGTTTATATTTTCCCGAAAGAATATATCTGAGTGGGCTTTCTCCAGGGCCGTGGTTTCCGGTGTCGATCCGAGGGTCTGGCTCAGGAGATACTGGTTGGTAACATCGAAGGCGATATCATTGCGACCATCGACCTCGAAGCGATGTACGGTCACGCCATCCAGTTTCGTTTGACCCGGTTTGTGGAAATTTTCCGACCAGTTTCCCTGAAACGACGGCGAGCAGGTCGTCAGCACATGAACATCATGCCCTCGCGCGGCGAGGCGCGTTGCAACTTCCCGGGTGTGACTCTCCGCTCCACCGGTGAGATCCGCGCCATACCAGGGGCAGACAAAAGCAATACTATTCGTCATCTGATTTTTTGAGCAATTCGATCTGCTGTGCCAATTGCTGCAAATCCCCGGCCAGGTCTCTTTGCGTATCCACCAGCAGGCCGATCATCTGTGACAGCGTGCTCATGCTTTCTCTATGTCTGGCAAACAAGAGATAATCGATGGCGAGGACGAATCGCGTAAAATAGGGAATCCTGTTCAGGGGGAAGCGGTCGAACCGGGACGGCAGGCTGGTACGCGGCGCCACCAGAAACGCGCATTGCTTGATGCCGGTTTCAATGGATTTCAGCCGTGTGAGCAACGTCGGGTACGAGATCACCAGAAGCTGCGTGGTATCCGGGCTGTCGGGCATCCCCGCCACGGTCTCGGCAACACGCGCGCGCAACGCCTCGACATCGACCTCTGGGTTGTTATCTAGAATCATCCGCGGAGCTCTTTAAGATTTTACGGCGACGATGGCGTAATCGGGCGCGGCAAAAAACTTCTCCCGAAGAAAGGCGAGCGCCTGCTTGGCGCCCTGGTCTTCTAACTGTTTTTCCAGCACATCAAACGGCGTTACCGGATCCATACGATTTTCCGAAAGATATAGAATTTCAACATCAGAGAACCCGCACCGCGTAACCAGGAATTGCATGGTATGCGGATGTCGAGGCACTGTATGCGTCGGATCGAGATAGAAAGTATCAGCACTTACAGCGATGTTACGCGGATTCGGTGACTCGAGAATCAGCATCCCCCCCGGCGCCAACACACGAAAAGCCTGGCGTACAAGGTCTACGAGAACGCGATTGGGAAGATGCTCTATGAGGTGGAATGCACTGACGATACTGCTGCTCTCATCCTCGCATGAGACGAGATAATCGAGCGCATCGCCATTATGCATGGTGTGGCCACGGCTCGCGCAATCGTCAAAGAATTGAGCATTGAGATCGACCCCGACCGTGACAAAAGACTGGCCGCTGAGCAGGTCGAGCCATTCACCTCGCCCGCAGCCCAGGTCGATGGCCGGCTTGTCTTTTGGTAGCTGTTTATTGTTTTCAATGTGCGGGAGATAGGCCTTCAGGCGGACCTCGATTTCTTCCGGAGAACCCCGGAACAGGTCTTCAAAATCAACATAATACTGATCGGGGAAATCTCCCTCCGTCGCGATGTTGTGGAGCCTTTCACGCAAGCCCTTCAACTCCGCTTCCATCGGCTCGACACGGTCCCGCGTCACAGCCGAGGTATACTCTTGGAGCTCTTCCACCTGGGCTTCGAGCAGATCTATCGAATGCAAACGCTCGTCGGTCGACCGCTGATGCTCGCTGGTGACCTCCACGTGACGTTTAAGCCGCTCATTGCTGTCCATTATCGTCTCCCGGAATTCCGGCAACCGATAGAGACATTTGAGAATATTCAGTAAGCGCATGGCTGTCCCGCCGTATTCTCCGTTACCGCACCAAGATAGTCTGGCCAAAAATCTTTAACCAACAAGAGCTTGCTGGCTATTACAGCAAGACTCCTCTCAATACCAGCCGTGAGCTTCATGCAGGGAATCACTGAATGGATGTACTTTCCGGCTCAAAT